>JACCDU010576673.1_pt1 | contig 17889 bp, 16 predicted proteins | sample 7446081 | NCBI WGS metagenome assembly JACCDU01 (sample SAMN15323447, study PRJNA562643) | freshwater metagenome | isolation source: river surface water | place: USA:Blue River Watershed | collected 2017-08-17
TGAAATGGATGACAACAAGCACAAGATCCGTCGCTGTTTTTTCGCTGATGGCGCTCGTTTGCGCCCCGTCAGCGTTTGCTCAGTCGGTTCAGCGGGATGATTTTTACTGGTTGGGGCAAATCAACAAAGCCTCTGCGGTCATCAACCAGGATGAGGGGCTGCTGGATAAAGCCGTGGCCCCAAAAATTGCCAGGGGCTTGAAGCAAGTGCTGGACGCGGGCGATGCGCCAAAAGGAAAACGGCCTTCTTTGGTGATCACTTTTGAGCCCCTGTTGATCGAGGCCGCAGGCGTGGAGGCGACTTGGCTTCACGCTGGGCGTTCTAGCCAGGACATGTTGACCACGGTTCGCTCTGCCATTCAGCGTGACGAATTGCTTCGCTTGGCACACGAGCTTCGGCAAGTGCGGCTGAACCTGTTGCGGCTGGCAGAACTCCACAAGGACACGGTGGTGCCCAATTACACCAATGGTGTGGCCGCACAACCCAACAGCTATGGGCACTACCTCTTGGGGCACTTGGCGGGGTTGGATCGGGATGCTCAACGGTTACACGAGGCGTATGCCCGTGTGGACCAGTCCGCCATGGGGACCACGGTGCTCAACGGCACCAGTTGGCCCCTCAACCGAGATCGTATGGCGCGTTATCTGGGTTTCCCATCCACGGTGGACAATGCGTATGACGCTGCACAAATTCTGGCGGCAGAGATGCCTGTCGAAATTGGGGCTGTCGTTTCAAGCATGGCGCTGCATATTGGCGGGTTCATCGAAGATGTGATGGTTCAGTACGCACAGCCCCGCCCCTGGATACTATTGAGTGAGGGCGATGGCAACACTTATGTGTCGAGTGCGATGCCCCAAAAACGCAATCCGGGTTTGCTCAATAGCACGCGAGCCAGTGCATCCGGGGTCTTGACGCTGGGCATAGGCCGTTTGATCACACAGCACAATATTCCACCGGGGATGAGTGATAACAAATCATCCAGGGACTCCATCGCCATGATCTCTCAGGCGGTCGCGATGCTGAAATCATTTGACAAAATTCTCCATGGCTTGGTGATTCATCCACAGCGTGCGCTTGAAGAGCTCAACCTGGACTGGACAGCATCCCAAGAAGTCGCCGATGTGTTGATGCGTCAATACAAATTGCCTTTTCGCGTGGGCCATCACTTTGCATCCGAAGTGGTCAGTCATGCCAAACAAAAAGACATCAAACCCAGCGATTTCCCTTACGAGCAAGCGCAACGTCTCTATGCCCAAACGCTCAAGCATGAAATGGGTGTGAATGACGGGAAATTTCCCATGTCTGAAGCGGAGTTTCGTGCAACCCTCGATCCTGTTGCGATCGTGCGCAACCGCATGACCGCTGGCGGACCTCAACCCAAGGAAATGGCTCGCATGCTCGCGTCCTCACGCTTGATGCTCCAAAAAGAGCAGGCCTGGCTGCAGGAAAGACGCCAGCGTATTGAAGCGGCAATCCAGAGCCTGGATCGGGACTTTGAGCGCCTGTTGACTGCGCCGTGATGCGCTGCCTTGTGCTGAACGTATCAACGTTTGCGTTTGCTGCTGCCCAACAGGCTGCCCATCACGCCCCGCACGATTTCCCGGCCAATGGCTGAACCGACGGTGCGCACTGCACTTTTGACCACCATTTGCGCCACGCCATCGCGTTGACCACCGCGTGGGCCTGTGGCACCAAAGATGAAGTCGGACACTGTGCCCATCAGGCCTGATTCTTCCGCTGCTGCCGGAGCTGCGCTGGCGGTCTGGGCCGCTGCGGCACCTTTGAGCTTTTCGTAGGCCGACTCGCTGTCTTGTGTGGTTTCGTACACACCGGCGACCAGTGAACTTTGCATCAAGGCTTGGCGTTGCGCGCTTGTGATGGGCCCCAGTTGGCTGGCAGGTGGCAACACAAAAACGCGCTCGGTCTCGCTGGGGCGGCCTTTGGCGTCCAGAAAGCTCACCAAGGCTTCGCCCACACCCAGTTCGGTGATGGCCGCTTCGATGTCCAGGCCGGCCTTGGGGCGCATCGTCTGTGCTGTGGCCGTCACGGCTTTTTGATCTCGGGGGGTGAAGGCGCGCAGCGCGTGCTGCACCCGGTTGCCCAGTTGGCCCAAGATGCTGTCCGGAATGTCCAGCGGGTTTTGGGTCACGAAATAAACGCCCACCCCTTTGGAGCGCACCAGCCGCACCACCAGTTCGATCCGTTCGATCAGGGCTGCAGGGGCATCTTTGAACAAGAGGTGGGCCTCGTCGAAGAAGAAGACCAGTTTGGGTTTTTCGGGGTCCCCAATTTCAGGCAGAACCTCGAACAGATCGGACAACAACCACAGCAGGAACGTGGCGTAGAGCCGTGGCGCGTTCAGCAGTTTGTCGGCCGCCAGGATGTTGACCACCCCCATGCCCTGGGCATCGGTTTGCATGAAGTCTTCGATGTTGAGCATGGGCTCGCCAAAGAATTGGTTGCCGCCCTGGGTCTCGATCTGCAGCAGGCCGCGTTGTATGGCGCCAATGCTGGCGGCGCTGATGTTGCCGTATTCGGTGGTGAAGGTCTTGGCGTTGTCGCCCACATGCTGCAGCATGGCCCGCAGGTCTTTCATGTCCAGCAGCAGCAAGCCGTTGTCGTCGGCGATCTTGAACACCAGGTTCAGCACGCCCGCCTGCGTCTCGTTCAGGCCCAGCATGCGGGCCAGCAGCAAAGGCCCCATGTCCGATACGGTGGCTCGCACCGGGTGGCCTTGTTCGCCAAACACATCCCACAAGGTGGTCGGGCAGGCCAGAGGCTCGGGCAGGGCAAGGCCGCGGTCTTTCAGCACGGCCGCGAGCTTGTCGCCAATGTGGCCAGGCTGGCTGATGCCGCTCAAGTCACCTTTGACGTCGGCCATGAACACGGGCACACCCAGGCGGGAAAAATTCTCGGCCAAGGTCTGCAACGTGACCGTCTTGCCAGTGCCTGTGGCACCGGTGATCAGGCCGTGGCGGTTGGCCATGCCCGGCAACAGGTGACACTGTGCCGTCTGGTTTTGGGCAATCAACATGGGTTCGGCCATCAAAAACTCCCTCACGCGTGTGAAAAGTAAAATCTACCCATAGGTTAAATCAACATTCAAGGAATTCCCGATGGCTGGCCACAGTAAATGGGCAAATATTCAGCACCGCAAGGGCCGACAAGACGAAAAAAGGCAACGCATTTGGACCCGCGTGGTCCGTGAAATCATGGTGGCTGCCCGCACCGGCGGCGGTGATGTTTCGGCCAACCCCCGTTTGCGACTGGCCATTGAAAAGGCCAAGGCGGCCAACATGCCCGCCGACACCATCAAGCGCAACGTGGATAAAGCCACCGGCAACCTGGAAGGCGTGAGCTACGAAGAAATCCGCTACGAGGGCTATGGCATTGGTGGTGCCGCTGTGATTGTGGACACCATGACCGACAACCGTGTCCGCACGGTGGCAGAAGTGCGTCACGCTTTCAGCAAGCATGGCGGCAACCTGGGCACCGAGGGCTCGGTGGCTTTTCAGTTCAAAAACTGCGGCCAGTTGATCTTTGCGCCAGGAACCAACGAAGACAAGGTCATGGAAGTGGCCCTGGAAGCCGGTGCCGAAGACGTGATCACGGACGAAGAGGGCGCCATCGAAGTGCTGACCTCACCGGCAGACTTTGAAGCCGTCAAGAACGCATTGGAAGCCGCAGGTTTGGTGGCCGACATGGCCGAGGTGACCATGCGTGCCGAGAACACCATCGCGCTCAGTGGTGACGATGCCGTCAAAATGCAAAAGCTTCTGGACATTCTGGAAGATCTGGACGACGTGCAAAACGTCTTTCACAACGCCGACATTGAAGAATAAGGACATCGGATGAAAGTATTGGTGGTCGGCAATGGTGGCCGTGAACATGCCATGGCCTGGAAATTGGCCCAGTCTCCCCGCGTGCAGCAGGTGTATGTTGCCCCCGGCAACGGCGGTACAGCCCGCGACAAAAGCCTGGTGAATGTGCCCATCACGGACATTCCTCAACTGCGCCAATGGGCGCAAGACAATCAAATTGGCCTCACGGTGGTGGGGCCTGAGGCCCCATTGGCCGCGGGCATCGTGGACGATTTCCGTGCCCACGGTCTGCGCATTTTTGGCCCCACCCAAAAGGCCGCGCAACTGGAAAGCTCCAAGGCATTTTCCAAAGCCTTCATGGAACGCCACAACATCCCCACGGCCGAATTCGAGACCTTCACCGATCCGGTGGCGGCGCACGCCTATGTGGACCGCAAGGGCGCTCCCATCGTGGTCAAGGCCGATGGTCTGGCCGCTGGCAAAGGCGTGGTCGTGGCCATGAGCCTGGCCGAGGCGCACGAAGCGATCGACTTCATGCTGGTGGACAACACCCTGGGTGTGACCCACAACGCCGGTGGCGCACGTGTGGTGATCGAAGAATTCCTGCAAGGCGAAGAAGCCAGCTTCATCGTGTTGTGTGACGGCAAGAACGTCACGGCCCTGGCCACCAGCCAGGACCACAAACGCCTGCTGGACGCCGACCAAGGCCCCAACACCGGCGGCATGGGCGCTTACTCGCCAGCGCCTGTGGTCACGGCCGAGGTGCACGCCCGCGCCATGCGCGAAGTCATCATGCCCACCATCAAGGGCATGGAAAAAGACGGTATCCCTTACACGGGTTTCTTGTACGCCGGTTTGATGATCAATGCCCAGGGCAAGCCCAAAACGCTGGAATTCAACTGCCGCATGGGTGACCCCGAAACACAGCCCATCTTGATGCGCCTGAAGTCTGATCTGGTTGAAGTCATGCTGGCCGCCACTTCGGAAGGTCTGGACAAGATCGAACTCGAATGGGACCGCCGCGTCGCCCTGGGTGTGGTGATCGCAGCGGCAGGCTATCCGCTCAATCCGCGCAAGGGTGATGCCATCAGTAGCTTGCCCGCGGATGCGGAAGACGCCATGGTGTTCCATGCCGGGACCACCGAAAAGGACGGTCAGATCCTGACCTCTGGTGGTCGTGTGCTGTGCGTGACGGCTTTGGCCGACTCGGTGCGCCTGGCCCAGCAAAAGGCCTACCAGACCGCCAGCAGCATCCAGTTTGACGGCATGCAGTTCCGCAAGGACATTGGTTACCGCGCCATCAAGCACTGAGGCGATCCAGAAAGACCGATGCCGATGGCTCATCCCGTGACATTCAAAGGCTCGCGCCTGGCGCGCTGGATTCTGAAAGCCTTTGGCTGGAAGCTGGCATTCGACGGTTTTCCCACCTTGCAAGGGGTGGCGATCGTGTACCCGCACACCAGCAACTGGGATTTTCCGGTTGGCATCCTGGCCAAGTGGGCTTTGGGCATTCCCGCCAACTTTTGGGGCAAGGACTCCTTGTTCAAGTTCCCGGTCATGGGCGCCTGGATGCGCTGGATTGGCGGCGTGCCGATTGACCGCAGCTCACCCAAAGGCGTGGTGGCCGAAATGGTGCAGGTCTTTGAGCAGCACAAACGCGATGGCCGCCTGCTTTGGCTGGCCTTGGCCCCCGAAGGCACGCGCAGCCTGACCCCGGGCTGGCGCAGCGGCTTCTACCAGGTGGCCAAAGGCGCTGATGTGCCCTTGGCGCTGGTCAAACTGGACTGGGGCACGCGCACCGTGTCCTTGGTCGATTTCTACAACTTGACGGGCGATGTGCCGGCCGATTACGCCCACATGGCCCATGTTTACAACGGTGTGAAGGGCTTTCACACGGCGCAAGCCGCGCCGGTGCTGCCCTGGAGCCCTGCACCCAAGACACCCAGCCCGAACGGCGAAGGCCATCACCGGGCATCCAAGCCATGAACAACTCCATTGACCTGGCGGCTGTCCGCCAATACCTGCTGGGCTTGCAGTCCAGCATCACCCAGGCCTTGACCGACATCGACGGCACGCCTTTTCTGGTGGACCATTGGACCAAGCCCGCTGGCGAAAAACTCCAAGGCAGTGGCGTCACCCAGATCCTTGAAGGCGGCCCGATTTTTGAGCGTGCCGGGTGCGGCTTTTCACACGTAAGCGGCCCGCAGTTGCCGCCATCGGCCACGCAGCACCGCCCTGAGCTGGCCGGTTCGGCCTTCGAGGCCATGGGCGTTTCGTTGGTGTTCCATCCGCGCAATCCGCATGTGCCCACGGTGCACATGAACGTGCGCATGATCGCGGCCAAGCCCGAGGGCAGGGCGCCTGTGGCCTGGTTTGGCGGTGGCATGGACCTCACGCCTTATTACGGCCATGACGAAGATGCGGTGCATTTCCACCAGACCTGCAAGGACGCCCTGGCGCCGTTTGGCGAAGGCCTGTACCCGCGCTTCAAGACCTGGTGCGACGATTACTTTTGCAACAAGCACCGCAACGAGCAGCGCGGCATTGGCGGCATCTTTTTTGACGACTTTTCCGAGCTGGGCATGGGCCAGAGCTTTGCCATGCTGCAAAGCGTGGGCGATGCCTTTTTGAAAGCCTATCTGCCCATCGTCCTGCGGCGCAAGGACATGCCCTGGGGCGAGCGTGAGCGCGACTTTCAGCTGTACCGCCGTGGCCGCTATGTGGAGTTCAACCTGGTGTGGGACCGGGGCACCCATTTTGGGCTGCAGTCGGGTGGCCGGACCGAGTCGATCCTGCTGTCCATGCCGCCTGAGGTGCGCTGGTCGTACCAGCGCCAGGATGAGGCGGGTTCGCCCGAAGCGCGATTGCTCAGCCACTATCTGGTGCCCAAGGACTGGATTTGAACGCTGCACAGCCACCGATGCGACTGGGTGTTTTTGGCGGGGCGTTTGATCCGCCGCACGTCGCCCATGTGGCCTTGGTGCAGACCGCCATCGCGCAGCTTGGACTCGATGCGGTGCGCGTCTTGCCCACCGGGCAAGCCTGGCACAAGCCCCGCTTGCTCAGTCCGGCCGCAGACCGCCTGAGGATGGCGCAGTTGGCCTTTGCGGATTTGCCGCAGGTGCTGGTCGATGAGCGTGAAATACAGCGACAAGGCCCCAGCTACACGGTCGAGACATTGCGCGAACTCCAGGCCCAATTTCCGCAAGCCCAGTTGTATTTGTTGCTCGGCGATGACCAGCGCCGCGCACTGCCATCGTGGCACCAGATCGAGGAAATCGGGCGGCTCGCTATAATTTGTGCCGCAGGCCGCGATGCAGCCGTTCAGGCTTGGAGTGATTCCAACACAGGAACGCCTCCCGCAGCCCTCAGCCCTTCATTTGATGCGCGCATCCAATCCTTGAAGATGCCGCTCATGCCTCACAGTGCCACGGACATCCGTGCGCTGGTGACCACAGACCAAAACATTTCAGGTCTGGTGCCACCCGCGGTTGAGCGCTATATTCACGAACACCACCTCTACAGGCCCCATAGATGACCGACACTGCTGCCAAAAAAGACATTCAGAAACTCCAGCGTGCCATTGTGGACGCCCTGGAAGACGTGAAAGCGCAAGACCTGCAGGTCTTTGACACCGAGCACCTTTCCCCTTTGTTCGAGCGCGTGATCATCGCCTCGGGCACCTCGAACCGCCAGACCAAAGCCCTGGCCGCCAGCGTGCGCGACAAGGTGCGCGAAGCCGGTTTCGGCAAGCCCCGCATCGAAGGCGAAGACAACGGCGAGTGGATCATTGTGGATTGCGGCTCGGCTGTGGCGCACATCATGCAGCCCACCATCCGCACTTACTACAACCTCGAAGAAATCTGGGGTGACAAGCCTGTGCGCCTGAAGTTTGGTGCGCCCAAGCCGGTTGCACCAGAACCGAAGGCCACGACGCGCAAAGCCGCGGCCAAGAAGACCGCCGCCAAATCGCCTGATGCGAAAACCAGCGCGACCAAGCCCGCTGCCAAGGCCAAAGTTGCTTTGAAAGCACCGGCTAAGTCGGCCAAACCTGCTGCCAAGTCGAGCGCTAAGGCCCCCGCCAAAACCGCGGTCAAGTCCACAACCGCCAAGGCACCAGCCAAGACAGCGTCCAAACCCACCGTGAAGACAGTGGGCAAACCATCGCCCAAAGCGGCTGCCAAAGCCGCAGCAGCCAAGACGCCCGCTCGCAAGGCCCTGAAGGTGCCTACCCGTCGCAAAACCGATTGATTTTTCATGAAGCTGCTGATCGTTGCGGTCGGCCAGCGTGTGCCTGACTGGGCGCAGACCGCCTGGGACGACTATGCCAAGCGTTTCCCGCCCGAGCTCAAAGTCGAGCTCAAGGCGGTGAAAACCGAGCCACGCGGCTCCAAAACCCTGGCCACGCTGTATGCGGCCGAGCGCCAGCGCATCGAAGCGGCCATCCCGCGTGGCACCCGCATCGTGGTGCTTGACGAACGTGGCACCAACCTCACCACACAGGCCCTGGCCGCTCGACTGACCTCTTGGCAGTTGGGGGGCGACGATGTGGCTTTGGTGATTGGCGGGCCCGATGGCCTGGAGCCCGAGTTTCGCCAAGCGGCACACGAACGCATCCGTTTGTCCGACATGACTTTGCCCCACGCCATGGCCCGGGTCTTGCTGATCGAGCAGCTTTACCGCGCCTGGTCGATCAACGCCAACCACCCCTACCACCGCGAATGAGTGCCATCATTTACCTGGCTTCCCAAAGTCCCCGCCGCAGCCAGTTGCTGACGCAAATCGGCGTGGCCCACGAACTTCTTTTGCCTGACCCGGCAGAAGACGCTGAATCGCTCGAAGCCCTCCGTGGCCGCGAAGCGCCAGGCCGTTATGTGGCCCGTGTGACGGGTTTGAAGCTGGACGCGGCCGTGGCCCGCCTGCAGCGCCTGGGCTTGCCTGCCGCGCCTGTGCTCTGCGCAGACACCACGGTGGCCCTGGGCCGAGAGATCCTGGGCAAACCCGCAGACGAGGCCGATGCGCGGCGCATCCTGCAGCAACTGTCTGGGCAAACCCACCGGGTGCTGACGGCCGTGGCCGTTCAGTCGGGGCGCAAGCGCGTGGCGGCTGTGTCCGAATCCTGGGTGCGTTTTGCGGCCATGACGCCCGCGCAGATCAAGGCCTATGTGGCCAGTGGCGAGCCCATGGGCAAGGCCGGGGCTTACGGGGTGCAGGGCAGGGCGGCGTCGCACATAGAACAGATCCGCGGCAGTTATTCGGGCATCATGGGCTTGCCCCTGTTCGAGACAGCAACCCTCTTGCGTTCGGTGGGCATCCGCTGCTGATCTTTGTCGGCTGACCGACACCCCTCATTTTTCCCAAAGCGTTCCATGCAACAAGATATTCTGGTCAATTGGTCCCCGCAGGAAACGCGCGTGGCGGTGGTCGAGTTCGGCGCCGTGCAGGAGTTGCATGTCGAGCGCACGCTTGAGCGTGGGCTGGTGGGCAATGTTTACCTGGGCAAGGTGGCCCGCGTGTTACCGGGCATGCAGTCGGCCTTCATCGACATCGGTCTGGACAAAGCCGCCTTTTTGCATGTGGCCGATGTCTGGCAAAAGCATGCCGATGGCGACCCCTCTGCACGCACAGGTCAGCCGCTGGTGCCGATTGAAAAGCAGGTGTTCGAAGGCCGCGCCATCATGGTGCAGGTCATCAAGGACCCGATGGGCACCAAAGGGGCCCGCCTGTCCACCCAGATCAGCATCGCTGGGCGGCATCTGGTGTTTTTGCCGCAAGACGATCACATTGGCGTGTCGCAAAAGATCCCGTCCGATCAGCGCGATGCCTTGCGCCAGCGCGTGCAGGCCCTGGTGGGGCCTGCTGGGGGTGGTTTCATCTTGCGCACCAATGCCGAGGACTCCAGTGACGAGGAGTTGCAGGACGACATCGCTTACCTGCGCAAGACCTGGGCACGCATCAAGGACGCTTCCATGCGCTTGCCGCCTGCGTCTTTGCTGCACCAGGATTTGACTTTGTTGCAGCGTGTGCTGCGCGACCTGGTGGGCGAGGCCACGCAAAGCATCCGCATCGACTCGCAAGAGCAGCACGCGCAATTGGTGGCATTTGGCCGCGAGTTCATGCCCAAGGCGGCCGAGCGCTTGCAGCTGTACAAAGGCGAGCGGCCGATTTTTGATTTGTATTCGATCGACGAAGAAATTGCCCGTGCTCTGGGCCGCCGTGTGGACTTGAAATCGGGCGGCTACCTGATCATTGACCAGACCGAGGCCCTGACCACAGTGGATGTGAACACCGGAGGTTATGTCGGTGCCCGCAATTTTGAAGACACCATCTTCAAGACTAATCTGGAAGCAGCGCAAGCGATCGCGCGGCAGCTTCGCCTGCGCAATCTGGGCGGCATCATCATCGCCGACTTCATTGACATGTCGCGCGCTGACCACCAAGAGCAGGTGCTGGCCGAGTTTCGCAAACAGCTGTCACGGGACAGGGTCAAGACCATGGCCGGTGGTTTTTCATCGCTGGGTTTGCTGGAGATGACGCGCAAGCGCACCCGGGAATCGCTGGCGCACATGCTGTGCGAGCCATGCCCGAGTTGCCAGGGCAAGGGCATCGTTAAAACGGCACGCTCAGTGGCTTACGACATCTTGCGTGAGATCCTGCGCGAAGCCCGTCAGTTCAACCCGCGCGAGTTCCGCGTGGTGGCGGGCGCTGCGGTGATCGACTTGCTGCTCGACGAAGAAAGCCAGCATTTGGCGGGTTTGTCAGACTTCATTGCCAAGCCGATTTCCCTGCAGGTGGAAACGTCGATGGGGCCCGAGCAGTACGACATCGTGCTGCTCTGAGGCCTGAGTTCAGGCCTCGGGCGCCGTCCATTCGCCTCGGTGGTGCAAGCGGGCATAGGCACCGCCTGCGGCCAGCAGCGCTGCGGGTGCGCCTTGTTCCACAATGTGGCCTTGCTCCATGACCACCACCCGGTCGGCATGCTCGATGGTGGACAGGCGGTGCGCCACGATCAAGGTGGTGCGGCCTTGCATGAGCTTTTGCAAGGCTTCTTGCACCAGCCGTTCCGATTCGTTGTCCAGTGCTGAAGTCGCTTCGTCCAGGATCAGGATGGGTGCGTCTTTGTAGAGGGCGCGGGCAATCGCCAACCGTTGACGTTGCCCCCCTGACAGTTGGCTGGCGTTGTGCCCGAGCACGGTGTCCATGCCCTGCGGCAGCTGGGTCACATGGCCCCACAGATTGGCAGCTTCCAGGCAAGCTTGTATGCGTTCACGGTCCGGGGTTTGACCCAGGCACACGTTTTCTGCCAGGCTGTCGTTGAGCATGATCACGTCCTGGCTCACCATGGCCAATTGCTGACGCAAGCTGGCCAATTGCCATGTCTGCAGCGCAACGCCATCGAGGCGGACTTCGCCCGATGTGGGGTTCAAGAATCGCGGCAGCAACTGGATCAAGGTGGTTTTGCCGGCACCCGAGGTGCCCACCAGTGCCACGGTTTCACCAGGCAGAACGCGCAGATCAATGCCCGCCAGAGCCGGGGCGCTGTCCGGGCTGAATTGCACATGCACACCGCACCATTCGATCAGGCCTTGTGCGCGTGGGCTTTGGTGACTGCCCTGTGATTCTTCTGGCGCTTCATGCATCAAGGCCAGGCCCCGTTCCAGTGCGGCCAGTCCGCGGGTGATCGGATTGGCCACATCGGCCAGACGCTTGATGGGGGCCACCAGCATCAGCATGGCGGTGATGAAGGCCACAAAGCCGCCAACGGTGGTGTTTGAGTCGGTGCCGCGACTTTGCATGAGGGCGATCATCAGCACCAGCGACAAAGCGATGGCGGCCATGATCTGGGTGAGGGGTGTCATGGCGGCAGAGGCCGCCGTGGACTTGAGAGCCAGCCTGCGAAGGCGCTGCGCCAGCTGGTTGAATCGGCCGATTTGCTGGTTTTGGGCACCGTGCAAACGCACCATGCGGTGCGCCAGCACATTTTCTTCCACCACATAAGCCAGGTCATCGGTGGCTTGCTGGCTTTCCCGGGTCAGCCGGTACAGGCGTTTGGAGAGCACTTTCATGATGAAGCTCAGGCCTGGGGCCACGGTGAAGACCACCAGGGTCAGTTTCCAGTTGAGCCACATCAGGTAGCCCACCAGCGCCAGCAAAGTGAAGCCATCGCGGGTCAGGCCAATCATGGCCGACACCAGCTGGGCCGCCCCTGTCTGAACTTCGTAGACCACGGTGTTGGACAAGGCGCTGGCCGATTGGCGTGCAAACAGAGACAGGTCAGCGCGGATGAGTTTGCCAAACAAATCGGCTCTTAATTTTTCCATGCCGTCGTTGGTGACCCTGGCCATGGCGTATTGGCCAGTGAAATGCGCCAAGCCACGCAAGGCGAACAAGCCGATGACCACCAAAGGGATGGACCACAAGGGCAGGCTGTTTTCGGCAAAGCCTTTGTCCAGCAAAGGCTGGAACAGAGCCGGAATCAAGGGCTCGGTCAAGGCCGCCAGCAAGGTGGCCGCAATGGCCAGCGCCCAGATGCCACGCTGGTGCGCAAAATAGGGCGCAAGTTTGAGCATTCGGGCGCGAATGCCGGGTGTCGGCGCTGTGGCTTGAGGATCGTTCATGGGTGTCTGGATTGTAAGCAGCTTGAAAATGGCTGCAAAACGCAGATTCTTGTGTGTTTCAACGCGCGTGGGTCGGCCTGAAATGGGGCCTGAACGGTGTACGATCACGGCTTGTCTTTGGGGGCGATGGCACGGTGCTGCACATGAAACGAATTTTTGTCCAAATGCCCGGATGGGGCGCATTGCTCCAGCTGGCGGCGTGGTTGTGCCTGGCCGCGCCTGCCTGGGCGCAATTTCGTGTTGAGGTCACGGGCGTGGGCATGACGCAATTGCCCGTTGTGATTGCCCCATTCAAGGGCGAAGCCCAGTCGCTGCAAAAAGTCTCCAGCATTGTTCAGGCTGACCTGGAACGCAGCGGCCAGTTCAAAGGCTTGTCTGCAGGCCAGGCACAGCTCGATGAGCTCAGCCGTCCCGATTGGTCGGTGTGGCGTTCCTTGTCTGCCGAAGCCCTGGTGGCCGGTTCGCTCACTCGCCTGGCCGATGGCCGATTCGATGTTCGCGCCCGTTTGTGGGACGCCGTCAAAGGCCAGGAAAAATCCGAATTCCGTGAGACGGTGGTCGCCGCCGACCTCCGACTGTCGTCGCACCGCATCGCCGATTGGGTGTACCAGCAGCTGACAGGCGCTCAAGGCGCGTTTGCGACGCGCATTGCCTATGTCACCAAGTCCTCAGGGCGTTACACCCTGTGGATTGCCGATTCGGATGGTGAAGGTGCCAAAGCCGCCTTGGGCAGCCCCGAGCCCATCATTTCGCCGTCCTGGTCACCCAGTGGTACCCAGCTGGCCTATGTGTCTTTTGAGTCGCGCAAGCCGGTGGTCTATGTTCACGAGCTCGCATCGGGCCAACGCCGTGCGGTGGCCAATTTCAAAGGCTCCAACAGCGCACCGGCTTGGGCACCGGATGGTCGATCTTTGGTGGCCACGCTCAGTCGTGACGGTGGTTCGCAGCTGTTTCGCATCGATTTGAACGGCGCAGAGCCTCGCAAGTTGACGCAGTCTGGCTCCATCAACACCGAGCCCGTGTTTTCTGCGGATGGCAACACCCTGTATTTCGTCAGCGACCGAGGCGGTAGTCCGCAGGTTTACCGCATGCCTTCGCAAGGCGGCGCAGCAGAGCGCGTGACCTTTGCCGGCAGCTACAACATTTCTCCGGCACTCAGCGCAGATGGCCGCTGGTTGGCTTACGTGGCGCGCAGTGGTGCGACATTCCGCTTGCATTTGATGGATTTGAGCTCGGGTCAGGTGACGCCACTGACCGACACCTCGGCCGATGAGCGCCCGAGTTTTGCGCCCAACAACCGCTTGCTGGTGTATGCCACCATGCAACAAGGACAGGAAGCCTTGATGACGACCACCTTGGATGGTCGCATCAAAGCCCGCTTGTCGGGGCAAGGTGGTGATATCCGTGAACCCCATTGGGGTCCTTTGCGCAAATGAAGTTTTCTTTTTGTTTTTTTGATGAGGTTGACGATGAAAAAAAGTATCTGGGCTGGTTTGTTGATGGTCGCTTTGCTGGGCGGATGTGCTTCGGGCGTGAAGCTCGATGACATTCCTGTCGAAGACAAAAGCGCAACGTCCTCGGGTGCCAGCAGCCAGGGCATTGGTGCAGGTCAAAACGGCGTGGCCGGCGTGTCGACCGACAAATCCGGCGCTGGCGTGGGTCCTGCTGGTGTGGGCACTGTGGTTTATTTCGATTACGACAGCTATGTGGTGCGTGCCGAAGCCCGTCCTTTGATCGAAACGCATGCCCGTTTCCTCAAAGCCAACCAGCAGCGCAAGGCTTCGTTGGAAGGCCACACCGACGAACGCGGCGGTCGTGAATACAACCTGGCTTTGGGTCAAAAACGTGCCGAGGCTGTGCGCCAGGCCATGACGTTGCTTGGCGTGTCCGATGCCCAGATCGAGGCTGTGAGCTATGGCAAGGAAAAGCCTGCAGCCATGGGCTCTTCTGAAGCCGACTTGGCGAAAAACCGCCGCGTTGAAATCCGCTATTGATCCATATGCAGATGCGCCTGAATTTCCGTTGGACCTGGAGCCAGACGGCTTGTGTGCTGGCCTTGGCGGCTTGTGCGGGAGCCGCCCAGGCGGCCTTGTTTGAAGACGACGAGGCGCGCCGTGCCATTTTGGATTTGCGCCAACGTCTGGAGCAGACGAACAAGAATTTGAGCGAGGAAAACGCGCAGTTGCGCCGTTCCTTGCTCGATTTGCAGTCGCAGATCGAGAGCCTGCGCGGTGATGTATCGCAAAGCCGTGGCGCTCAAGAGAGCCTGGCACGCGATGTGTCCGAAATTCAGCAACGCCAAAAGGATGTGGCTGCGGGTGTGGATGAGCGCTTGCGCAAGTTCGAACCCACCAAAGTGTATTTGGATGGACGCGAGTTCTTGGCCGAACCGGCTGAAAAACGCGATTACGACGCGGCCATGGACATTTTCCGCAAGGGCGACTTTATGGCTGCGCAAGCGGCCTTGGTTCAGTTTTTGCAGCGCAACGGCAAAAGTGGTTATGCCCCTTCGGCCTTGTTCTGGCTGGGCAATGCGCAATACGCGAACAGGTCTTACAAAGAGTCGATGGCCAATTTCCAGCAGATGCTGACTTTGGCCCCCGGGCACGCCCGTGCGCCTGAAGCCCTGCTGGCGATCTCGAATGTGCAGATTGAGCTCAAGGACAGCAAGGGTGCACGCAAAACCCTCGAAGATCTGATCAAGGCACACCCCGCGTCAGAAGCCGCGAACACGGCACGCGAGCGCATCGCCCGCTTGCGTTGAGCTCACCATGGTTGTGAACGAGGCCGAGGAGCAGCGTCGCTTTGGCGGCCTGCAACGCTTGTATGGCATGGCGGGGGCTGAGCGCATCCGGCAGGCACACGTTGCGGTGGTCGGCCTTGGGGGGGTTGGCTCATGGGCCGCTGAGGCCTTGGCGCGCAGCGGGGTGGCACGCCTGACGCTGGTGGACATGGACCACATTGCCGAGTCGAACATCAATCGCCAGATCCATGCCCTGACGTCCACCACCGGCCAGGCCAAGGTGGAGGCGATGCGTGAACGCATTGCTTTGATCCACCCTCAGTGTCAGGTCGATGTGGTCGATGATTTTGTCTCTCCCGAGAACTGGCCTGCATTGTTGCCAAGCTTGCCTGATGCGGTCATTGATGCATGCGATCAGGTCAAGGCCAAAGTGGCCATGGCCGATTGGGCCTTGTGCCATCAGGTCGGCTTCATCACCGTGGGTGCGGCAGGGGGCAAGCGGTTGGCGCACAAAGTCGATATTGATGATTTGTCCCGGATCACGCACGATCCTTTGCTGGCCCAGGTGCGTTACCGCTTGCGCAAGCACCATGGTGCAGCCAAGGGTGACAAGCGCATGGGTATGCAGGGCGTCTTCAGCCGTGAGTCGGTGGCACCACCCGATGCTTCCTGCGCGATCGAGGGCGATGGTTCGCTCAATTGCCATGGCTACGGCTCGGTGGTCAGCGTGACCGCGACTTTTGGCATGTGCGCGGCGGCAGAAATTTTGAATTTTTTAGCCAAGGGTCCCGGGAAGGCTAAAAAATGACGCTATAATTTGAGTCTTGCTGCAGTGCACCGCATTGAAGCAAAGGGACCATAGCTCAGTTGGTAGAGCAGCGGACTTTTAATCCGTTTGTCGTGGGTTCGACCCCCGCTGGTCCCACCAATATAAAAAGCACTTTGTATGAAAATGCAAAGTGCTTTTTTCATGGGCGAAATCTTTGGCCTTGCGCCATTTCTCATCGAAAGAACCCCGACATGTCCGCCAAAATGAACATCCAAAATGAATTGAAGAAGATGGCGCTGTGCGAGCCGTGTTCAGGCATTCAACGCAACTGGCGCCGTGCGCCCGGCCACGCTGAGTTGGTGCAGGGCGGCAACCGCAAGGAGACCCGTGATACGGGTCAGGTCACCATCACGCGCTACCGTTGCGACCGCTGCGGCACCAGCTGGGAATATGAAAACAACAAGGCCGACCAACATGCAGGCTGGTCTGTTGTGGGGGGGTGAGTTTGAGCATCGGCCATGAAAAAACCGGGCGCCCTTGCGGGTTGCCCGGTTTTTTCATGGCGTCGTGGTTTTTATGCGGTGGCTTCCAACAAAGCGGTCAGTTCCAGCCAGCGTTCTTCGAGTTGGGTCACTTCATCCGACAAGGCCTTCAGGCGGCGGCCCGCTTCGGCGATTTCTGCGGGAGGCAGAGGGGCACTCAGTTGCGCTTCCAAAGTGACCTTTTCTTTTTCGATGGCCCCCATGCGTTGCTCATTTTGTTCCAGCTCTTTTTTGAGTGGGCGGGTTTGTGCGGCCAATTGCTGCCGCCGCTGAGCATCGAGTTTGCGCTGCTCGGCACTGCTCGTGGCCAGCTGTGATGCCGGCGCTGCCACAGGGCTTGTCATCGCGACTTCGGGCGGCGGCGCAGCCATGGCGCTGGCCGCGGCGTCCTTGGCGGAGTTTTTGGCCGCTTCGCGCAGGCGCTTGGACTCGTCCAGCAAGTACTTCTGGTAGTCGTCCAGATCGCCGTCAAACGGTTCGACCTTGCCCCGGCCCACCATCCAGAACTCGTCGCACACCGCACGCAGCAAGGCGCGGTCGTGGCTGACCAGCATGACGGTGCCTTCGAACTCGTTGAGCGCCATGGACAGCGCCTCGCGTGTGGCCAGGTCCAGGTGGTTGGTGGGTTCGTCCAGCAGCAAGAGGTTGGGGCGCTGCCACACGATCATGGCCAGCACCAGCCGGGCTTTTTCGCCGCCGCTCATGGTGCCTACGGCCTGCTTGACCATGTCGCCACTGAAATTGAAGGTGCCCAGGTAGTTGCGCAAATCCTGCTCGCGGCTGGGCTCGCCGCTGTTCGGCCCCAGCTCTTTGGCCAGGCGGATCATGTGCTCCAGCGGGTTGTCTTGCGGGTGCAGCACGTCCAGTTCCTGCTGGGCAAAGTAGCCGATGTTCAGGCCTTTGCCTTCGGTCAGCGTGCCCGCCAGCAGCGGCATGGTGCGGGCAATGGTCTTGACCAGGGTCGATTTGCCCTGGCCGTTGGCCCCCAAAATGCCGATGCGTTGTCCGGCCAGCACCGATTTGCTCACGCCTTTCAAAATGGCTTTGGGTTCGTCGTCGACCATATAGCCAAAGCTCGCTTCGCTGATGGCCAGCATCGGGTTGGGCAGGTTGTTGGGCTCCTTGAAACCAAAGGTGAATTCGGCCTCGGCCAGCAACGGGGCCACTTTTTCCATGCGCTCCAGGGCTTTGACGCGACTTTGCGCCTGCTTGGCCTTGCTGGCCTGGGCTTTGAAGCGGTTGATGAACTTTTGCAGGTGGGCGATCTTGTCCTGCTGTTTGGCAAACGAGGCTTGCTGCAGCTCCAGCTGCTGAGCCCGCAGGATTTCAAAGCCGCTGTAGTTGCTGCCATAGCGGGTCAGTTTGGCATGCTCGATGTGCAGCGTGACGTTGGTCA
>JACCDU010625107.1_pt1 | contig 17889 bp, 10 predicted proteins | sample 7446081 | NCBI WGS metagenome assembly JACCDU01 (sample SAMN15323447, study PRJNA562643) | freshwater metagenome | isolation source: river surface water | place: USA:Blue River Watershed | collected 2017-08-17
CACATACCTGGACCAACTTGATCTAATGCGGCTTTTACACTAGGGTAAAAGTCAATTTTACTTGCCATTACTTGGCTCTCCTAATAATTCTAGGTGTATTCATGTATACTGTTTTAAAGAACTTGCTGGATTCTTTATCCATGTCGGCAATTTCTAAACCTAATTCGTGTCTTAGTGTTTCACCTAGTCCCATAATCTCATATGGTAACATCTTTTCTGTTACTTTACTATACTTTTCTTCCCATTGCCTAGTAAGATAGTCAAAGTCTCTAACATTGGCATAGTCCCAGTCTGTGCAATTGGTCAAGTAACAGCCTTCACGAGCACCATAAATGGCCCAATTACCGTTTTCAACATCTGCGCCAACTGTAGACCAAATTAGTAAACGCTGATAATTTTGCCACCAAATATTTTTAATGCTAGAAACTTTAGCGCCTTGGTCTAACGACATTTTTACACCTTCGCGGAATCCTGCACGAAATGCCTGGAATGGACTACCGTTAATAATGCTAGTAGAATAGTTTTCATTAAACTGATAATACTTGTCGTCAAAGCAGAATTCTACTAGACCTTTAGTATCTGTTGGGTCACTGTTTTCATGTGTACGCATGTTGTCGACAAATGTACGTGTCCACAACTTTAATCCACCGTTACCGTACATCAGGCCGTTAACATTAACCTTTCCACACCAACTAAACACATAACTTTCATCAAGACCTAGTTCATCTAAATCAATTTCAACATTAAGAAACTCTGGGTCAATTATGTTATCACCGTCTACTGTAACAAAGTATTCGGTTTCACTTGCGGCGGCGCAGGCTTTATGTGCCGCATCACTGCCTTTTACCCCATGCACACGCTTTGCCCAAGGAATCTTGTGCAATAAATCTGCATAATTTTTCTCAGCATTGGGTTCATCGTAACTGAGGTAGATAATATCTTGTTCTGCTATTTTTATTTTCATAGTTTATGTTGGTAACTGTCAAATACTCTGCGGCAATATACGCTACATGGAACACTGGCGCTAGGATGTTTGATTGTAAAACTTCCTGTAGTAGTAACATCAATTACTCTAAATTTTAAAATGCCATACAATACATTCACATCGTCTGGCTTAGTAGCGTAAAATGCCAGATTATAGTTAACATGGTTTGCTTGTCCTACTAATGACTTTGTTACCTGTTCAGTAATGTTTAGTGTCCAAGTACCGTTTTCTGTATTTTGAATTAGAGTGACACTGGCAGGACCTTCTGCGGGCATCTGATATACTTCGTCATTCCAGTTAAAACTACGAATATCACCGTCCTCAATGTTTTGAAGAATGTATTCATTAGTTTTAAAATCTATTACTACTCTATAATTTGCCGGATTTGCTTTATTATTCACAAAATCAGATACTTCGGCATAGTTAACTTTGATATAGTACGAATCTTCCGAAATTAACTCATTAGAAATATGTCTAAGTTCTCCTGTATCTGGATTAAAATAAACGTAATACTCCGGAGGACGACTTAACTGCTCTTGATAAGCAATTAATTCTTCTAAGGTCATTTCTTTGTTTGACATTTTAATTCCAATTTTTTAATTATTCTATCTGTCAAAAACTCTTTTTCTGTGTAATGAAATACACCTTTCTGTTGAAAGTTACCAATCTTTAATTGGCAATCATCGTCAAAATATACTGCAACACTTTGCATCCAACTATCGCTGGGCTCTGCCCATCCTTGTATTCTACTCTTCATGTGAGTAAAAACAACTGGGTCATGTTTATAATTAGTTACTTTGAACTCTGCGTCCATAATTCTAGCAGCCAAAGCCGCAGTAATGTCCATACTGGCTCTTTCTGGATAGTGTTCGCTGACAAAGTTTCCGTAAAACAACTCCCAATTATTGGTTATCAACTCTACCCAATCGTAAAACTCTTTGGCAAAGTCTGACTTTTTAAAGTAGTGTAATCCGGAATACAAACTAGGCAAGTTGTTGGCTGTAAACGCCTTTCTATAGTAGTCGCTGGTCACTGTTTTATTTCTATAGTCTACTACCTTGCTTGTGTAATAGACATCATAGTTCTTAAAAGTTTCCCAATAAGAGGACAAATCATCTAACACTAACATGTCTACATCTAAGACGACAGTTTCTTCATAAGGTGTAGCGTGGTATATCTTCCAACGATTCTCAACTTTAAATCTACTGGACTCTGCGGCATCTCCCCAAGGTATAGAAATTATTTGATCAAATACAGGTTTATACTCATCAGGTATTGGGTCATTAGTAATAATTGAAATATTATTGACAGTAGTTTGCGATATCTTTATAGAAAGTGCCAAAGCATACGCCTGTCTAATGTAGTCAATACCGTTAGAATTTTGTGCTAGTACTACAAATCCTTTAGACATTGGCTTTTTCCTTTAGTATTCTATGTAGGCTAAACTTGTTCATCAAGTGAACACTGACATCTTTAGTCTTTATCAAAGTGTATTCGCCTTGTCTGTGCTGTTTTTCTAAAAGGATTCTAAAACTGTTATCATCTTGATTTATTAGAATGTCTTTGTCTAAAGCAAATAACATACGACCTGGCATTTTTCCTGCCCAATTCTCTCCTGTGTAGCCGTTCATAATGTGTAATGCAATACTAAAGGCATGATCATTACGATACATATGGCTTGCAAACTGGTAGACTAGTTTGTAATAGTCCCAATTTTCTCTAATGTGATCAATTAAATCAAAAAGTGTTTTTGTAAGTTCACTTTTTCTAAACCAAAATGCGGTAGCCCAGTAAAAATCTATAGTGTAGTCGCTAACTCTTGTAAACTCTTGATGTACCCTATAACCAGAAAGATCGTAGCCTTCTTTATAAATTAAAAAGTCTTGCTCTTGTTCCCAGCAATGTTTAAGAATATCGTTAGCCAAAAAGTAATCGCTGTCAATTACCAGTGTTTCATCGTAGGGGGTAAGTTCGTAGGTCTTAGTACGTAGACTGTTTTTAAAGTTGGCTTTCTTTACTGTCAGTGTACCGTCTGCATATTGTCTAACATTGCGTCCGTTTAGTAATTCTGCTGTAGGCTTTAACTGTTTATCTTGCCATACATCAATAACTGTGTCAAAGAATTCACGATCAGGATCTACATTTTCTACTTGTTTGATAGAATCTGTGACCAAGCAAACTGGTACTCCGAGGTATAGTTTAACTCTACGTGCGGCTTCTCGAGCAATCGTTATGTAATCTACCTCTTCATTGTTAAAGGCATAGATTAGACAACCTCGACTCATTTAGTAATCCCTTCAACACTTCGTTGTTTACGAATGTTTTGATACTCTGTGTAATACTCGTTGCTGGCGACAAAGTATTTGTTGAGAATTGTTTCGAGAAACGAATTTAAGTCTGCAATTTCTACTGGAACATCATTATCATCGATAAGAATAGTACCAGTATCGTTACCTGTATCGACAAGTGTTTTAACAAAATTAATTAGTTCTTTGGTAACGGCAAAGCATCCGCCATTATGATAATAGATAATGTCCGCCAAATACTTTTCTTTTAATGCTCTACGCTGGTTGCTAAGGGTAACCGAATAATTGGCAAACTCTAATGCTTTGGATAAGCGTTCATCCATAAAAAATCTCCTAGGGCTATAGTAGAATTATATAGCACTAGGAGACGTTTGTCAAGAAAAATATTAGGTAATGGCTGTTGTAGTAGTAATTGTTGGTGCGTTTACTGCAACGTTTCCACCTGTTGCACGACGAATGTCAATACGACTTGTCAATGTACCAGTAACGGCTTCGTCAAAGTTTGGATTGCCACCTTTGTTATCATTAAATTGGATATTAAAGAACACGTTACCAGCGTTGTCTGTACGTGCATTAATGATATAAGTGTTCGATGCGTAGTTACCACTACCAACGCGGCGGAAAATTTCTTGGTTAACTGTTGTTAATTGGTAGAAACCTCTTGCTTGTGTCGTACCAGAAGTACCTGTACGACTAGTGTTATTATGGTTAAAAATGATTGTTCCCATTGAGGTGAACATGTTGGACCAATCTGTATAAACTTGGGTAGGTCCAGTTTCACTTGTTCCGCCTGTTAATGTAACACGGAAACGAATATCTCCGCCACTGTTAAAATAATAACGAGCGTTGTCGTTAGAACCAAATGCTACAGTAACGTTGTGTGTTAATAATCCGTTCCATGCCGCAGTACGCTGACTAGTGTTAGCATCTGTAGTATCTGTAAACTGTCCTGCGCCTAATGCTAATTTATTAGTCTCGATCGTAGTCATTTGACTTTCTAAATTGGCAGCAAAGGCATCAGTAATTTGATCAGCAGTGGTAACTAACGGGAAGGCACCGGTTCCTGATGGGGTAGGTCCTTCATTAGAACCTGTTTGGTGCTGACGTGCTTTGATCATATCGGTACGTAAGTTTAACACACGTAGTAAGTCAACGTTGCTACCTACAGCAACTTGGGAACTAACTAGTGCTTGACCGTAGCCGCTATTTCCTGATCCTACACCCATGATAACAGCAATTCGACTTTGTAGGTTATTGTATCGAGTTGCCGTGATTAAATCACCGACTGGCATAATTAAATTCCTTTATCCTTTTGTTTACTATATATCATTTATAGTACTAAAACTTCAATTTTTTTGACGCCAACATCATCGCTGGATTCTAGTGCTACGCCAAATGCATCCGGATGCTGATGGAATCCTGCCGCAATAGCATAACCATTTTCGCTGGCTACCAAACGCTGTCCTTTACGTACAGCACCGATTACAAAGCATGGTACTCGACCTTTTAGAGCAATATATGTACCACCTTCTAATTCGCTGTTCATCATATAAGCAGGTGCTGTAGAAACAACACCAATAGCACGGTCGCCAAATTTACATGCAGTTACTTCTTTTTCGCCGCCGACAGTGACAACTGTACCTGGTTCGTACTCTGCATCTGCCAAATACTTTTCGGCTAAGTCAGCATAACGGGCTGTTGTTGCTGTACCATTGAAAATATTTGCGTTAAGATTTCCAGAACTGTCACGACAAGCAATACTATTTGCTTCAGTATCTACTCTTGCAAAGCGGAAATTATTACCAACTTGTAGTGTAGATGCTTGTGTTGCTGTTCCAGTAAATGTAGTAGCATATACGTTTGCCCACTTTCTATTTGCTGTTCCTAAGAAATATGTATTGTCAACTCCTGGAACTATACCTGACAACTCTGCATCAACAATGGCAATATCTTTAGGAGTGCCAGATAAGCGAGTACGTAAAATTAATTTAGAACCTGTTTTGTTTTCAATAATTGGTGTCTGCTGATCGTCTGGATCAATAAAAATTGCCAAGTCTTGGCCAACACCAACAGTGATACCCTCGTCAGATGAGAAGTTAACTAGTGTGTCATTGTTTCCTGAAGCAATCTGAGATAACGTATCTCCAGAAATAAATCTTCCTAAGCCGTCAACAATACCTTGAGAGGCTGCGGCAATACCCCAGAATCTATGAGAAGTTGATGTAACTTCTTGTCCAGGTGTTAATGTAGAAACAGTATTTGGTAATGTAATACCTTTCTTAATAACACTGAATCCTGTAATTGAATTATTAGGTGTATTTTCAAGAGTAAAGTCAGTTGATTTAGAAATGATGTAAACAGTTTCGTCCCCAACAACTGCTTTAATAATTGGTTTAAGATCGCCTAGGCTATCACGGACTTGTACAGAAACTAACTGTGTAGTTCCTGAACCAGCAGTTTGTGGACCAACAACTAACCAATCATTTGTTGTACGGATCTTAAGTTGATTAGATCCTGAATCGAACCACTGATCGCCTTCGGTTGCACCTAGGGGAGCAGTTGCACCGTATTCAACGCCACCAGCAGTTTTAAACACTTTAACGCCACCTGGCGCTTCACCTGTGTAAAACTTAATCTTTTTAGCAGTAGTATCGTACCATAACTGGCCTCGAATAGCCCTTGCTGGTGCTTGAGAACCAGCAAAGTTCTCTAGCATGTGTAAGAAATTTTCGTTTTGCAACTCGCCGTAACCAGCGTAATTCTTACCAATAAGTTTAATGTCAAGCGTTTGATCTACTGTACCGTCTTCGATAGTAGTTATTGCTTGTCCATCAAATCTATTAATAACGTATGACATAAGTGTTCACCCCTAATTTACTTTATTTATCGTAGACGCTAGAATGCGCTCGCTCAGGGCATATCGCCCGCAAAAGCCCAGTTTCCGTTAGTCATTACAAAACGCTTGTTTTGACGGGTAACTGTAACTGTGGCTGCTGGTGGATTAATTATTTGCCCTGTAACAATATCCGTTACTGCAACTGTAGTTCCTGTTGGCTGTCCTAATACTGCACTAATGTCTACTGTGCTAAATTCGCCGTTGGGATTATTTATTGGATCTATTTTACTTGGGCTGTAAACAATATCTGCATTAGAAACTGTAGTTGTTGTACAATGTAACTTTAAAATAGTACCGTTAACTGCAACACCTTCCTGCTGTTCAGGTGTACCGTTTGGCACATAAAAAGGTGCAATATCGTCCAAAATTCCAGCAATTACATCATTAATAGACTGGCCAGGTGCTAGACCAATATCTAATCCTGTGATGTCCATGCTCATAGAAATACCGCGAAGGAAAACTGCATCATCGACATAACGCTTATTTGTAGCATCTTGTAATGCAGAAGGATCTGATAGGTTCGTAATTCTACGATCATTTAAGTTAACTGTTCCATTAACTGGAAGTAAACTAATATTTCCGCTTGCTAGACTGATTGTTCCGTCAGTAATATTAATACCACTAGTTCCTGATCCGGACATTTGCAGGGCTGTAAGGTTACCAATACCCACTAAACTGGAAACTGTAACTGCTGGGCCTAATACATAACTGCCCGGGCCGTTAGGTGCAATAATCTGATCGTTGCCGATAGAGAAAGTTTTTCCAGGGGCCAATTTTAAGTTTTCTGAAAGATCCCAACTTTGTGTTACTCTATTGTAGGCAATAGTTTTATCAGATGTTCCTTTTAATGTAATACCGCCTGCATCAGCAGTTAAGTCTGTTGGAGTTGCAGTATTTCCTAAAACAATATTTTTGTCTTCAACATTAACTATTGCAGTGTTTAATGTTGTTGTTTCGCCACCAATAAGAACGTTTCCTGAAACTTTTAAGTCGCCTGCAACATCTAATGTAGCAGTAGGGTTCTCATTAAAGATACCAACACGCTGACCTACTCCAGAAACAGTAACTCCTGTTACAGTAGTAGAACCAGATTTAACTTTCAATTGAATATTTTTATTTTCAATTTGGTTTTCAAGAATAAAATTATTAGAATTTACATACTGTCTAACTTGGCTAGACGTACCAATATCTAAACCATCGTTATTTTGAATAAACATTCTTTCAGTAAAAATGTTTTCTTCGTTGTTAAAAACAAGTTCCGATGCTGTCTTAGCCGTCACGCCATCTTCTAATAAAATACTTTCCGACTTAGTAACTGTTACATCAAACTTTAAGTTAGTCAGGTCTGCGGCGTTGAATCCTATTTTAACTGGCTTTGTGACTGGACCGTAACCAGGTATAGGCAGTTTAGGTAAAAATGCTGTACTACTAAAAACACCTAACAATACATTCTTTACATATAGTTGACATACACTATGACTAATACTATCAGTATCTATAATTGTTTCAACTTTAAATCCAGTTACACCCTGACTTGATCTATAGATAGGTCCTACTAACACTAGATCCGAACCATCATACATCCACATTTGATTCGTTTCATTGTTAATCCACAAGTCACCTGTGGTCAATGGGTCAGGTACTCTCGGACTTACTTGAGGTGCTCCTGTTGCTCTAAAACTATTACCATCAAAAACGTTTAATCTATTTGTTTCAGTATTAAACCAAATTTGTCCCTTAATTGCGTTTTCAGGCGGAGTTGTTGATGCAAAATTTTCTAATAACTTAACAAAGTTTTCATTAATTGCTTCGCCAAAGCCTGTAGAATTTCTTCCTACCAGAGTTAAGGCAGTTGATGTGCTATCTAAAGTACCGTCTGGAATTTTAGTTATTTCGTTGCCGTCAGTTTTATTAATTGTATATGTCATAACCTTTTACGCTCCGGTATAGATAATAAAGTTCAACGCCATGAACGGGTTCATAATGTTAACTGCTGTTTGATTAAATGTTCCTGGAGGATCTGTTAAAATACCACCAGAGTTACCAAGGTACTGTCCTAGGCCTGCTGCCTCTGGAGGATTACCTGTTCCAGAAACTGCATCTGTATCTGATGGTGCACCTGGAGCATTTCTATAAGCAAAATAAGGGTTACCAGAATTTCCTCGTAGATCGTGTTCGTGTTCTGGCAAGTTATTTTTCTGTAGTGTAAGTTCTTCTCGACCACCACCTGCTCTTGCTTGGAATGGATCTGCAGGATTAATGTCTGCTCTAGGATCAGTTACACGGTTAGCACTTGCTCCCACTGTTTCAATTTCGACAGTAGGATCCCAGCCATCGCCCGAACCTGGGCCTTGTGGAACACGTATGCCATTATTCATGTTATCCACACCTAGTGGGAAACGTCCACGTAAGTCTGGTAGTTTAAACGTACCTAGACCTAACAAAGTGTTAGGATCACCGTATGTATATCTGATAACATCAAATAATGCAGAGTATTCGGAAATTTGTACTTCGGAACCGTCACATAGTAACCAGCCTGCTGGTGCAGTTGGTCCACCATATGGTATAACAGATCCTGCTGGGATTCCTGGAATAGAACTCCAAAGATCTGATTTTCTAATCTTTTTAAGACCTTGAGCACCTCTGCTGACTACAAATTCGTCGTTTTCTTCAATACTTAATACTTGAGGTTTATCAGCAATAAATGTATCACTTAATCTTGTAAAGAATCGCTTTCTGTTACCTAAAGGTTCTAAACTTTGAATGTTGCCAGGTGTGGTTTGTGCTCCAGTAATGGAACTAGCAAAACTTACAGAACTAACAGTTGCTCCTGTAACAACAAATGTACCTCTATAACCAATTGGAACAATACCAGATACTGTAATAGTAGATCCTACTGGATATGGCGGAACTGTTTGTGGTTCAAAAGTCAATGTTGCTGTTGTTCCGTTACCACTTGCAGATATTGTTGCCAGTGTTGGGATTCCTCGCTGACCGTCAAATTCTACCTGACTACTTACAATATCTCCAGTCATTTCAAATACTGTAGAACTTGCAAGTTTACTTGAAGAACCTGAAACGTTACCAGTAACACTACCAATCAGTGGTCCATAAAAACTACCGTCTACTCTACTAGCAATAATTCTATTAAAACGTTTTTCAATTGTTCCTATGTCGGCGCCAAGGTCAAAGTTTGGAACTATGGCTCCGCCGACTACAACATTTTTATCTTCAGCAACGATTACATCGCCAGCAACGTTTACTGTGCCACCAATGCCGACACCGCCTGAAATAACAACTGATCCAGTTACTGGATTAATAGATTCAGTCGTGTTAGTAAACTTAGAAACTCCGTTAACTGCTAAAGTTCCGTTAATATCAACTGTTTCTTGAGGAGCAAAATTGTTAGGACCAAGACCAATTCGTTCGTTACTATCGACACGTACCATTGTACGTATAGTTCCGTTATTATTGATACGAATGTCTGTGCTAGACCCGGTTGTTCTGTTTAATAGAACACCAATTGTACCTTCAAGGCCTAATGTAATTTGACGGTCTGATCCAACTGCCAAGCCTGCACTGTTTCTAATATCAATACCAAAATTAGTACTGCTTGTTATATCACTACGTAAGAAGTTTGCCGCAGGTACAGACTTAGATCCTACCAAAAGTGCGGCAGCATTTTCTGCTACACCAAAATAATTTTTGTAAGATTCATTAAGGTTGACACCTGCTTTAATCTGTGGGAAACCTGTAATAACTGCCTTAGGTATAAAATCTACTTTAGAAATAATCATCACACGTTCGCCGCCAACGAACTGACTGACCACAGTCTGTGTGTTGTTTGCAGTATCTACAATAGGTTCTGGCTCTGCACCAGTTTTTGCACCGCTTGATACGTTTGGTCCAACTAGAGTCCAACTAGATCCTGTGAACAAATATAATTGCTGAGTATCAGTGTTAACCCATAAATCACCAGCAATACTACTTTCAGAATCTGGTGCGTTAGATCCTTTCTTAAGACCGCCAGCACTTCCCCATCCAGTTCCGTCATAAACTTTTAATTGGTTAACACCTTCTGTAGTATCATACCATAACTGACCTTGAATTGGCAAGTTAGGTTCGTTGGGACTAGCAAAATTTTCTAGTAGGTGTAAAAAGTTTTCACCGATGATTTGCCCGTAGCCTGTGGTGTTACGTCCTGGAAACACCAGCGACGTTTCACGGTTAGTGTCGTTATCTTCGACGTTTAACGAACCGTTTAACTGATTAGTTCTAAAAATTCTATATGACATGTTTAAGCCTCATTGAAACCAGTCAAACTTTGTACACGGACTGTATAATCAATTTGAATCAAACGATTCAAAGATTTCTGAACTGGGTGAAAAATAACGTGAGTTAGTAGTCTGCCTTGGCCGCTGGGTGAATAACTTCTTAGTCCTAGTTCGTCAAATACATAAGGACTTTCACTAAAAGTTGCATTATCAAATGCTTCTTGATCCCCTGGCTCACCATAGTCTAACAAACAAGTAACAACGATATCTGTATAGTTTGTACCTGTTAAGTGGCGTGTTTCTATCTTGTTACGCACTGGGTCAATGTTGTTTGCTGAACGATCATCAACTACTTTAGCATAAGTTTCGTTATAAAGACCACTATTAATACCTACAGTATTAGGTGTTAGGTATGTAATAATACCTGCATCGCTTACTGTAGTTCCGCCGTTACCAAACACCATCTCGTAGATAAATCCCTTGCCTTCGTTGCCGAGACTTTCTGCAAGACTAATACTCATATTTTCGTAATGAATAGCATTACGTTTATCAATAGCGACTTCTCCTGTTTCAGGATACCAAATTTTAATATGTCCTTCTACGTGGAAACCTACGTTTTCATTGGGTGATTTTGTCATATTTTCTACCTATTTTTTATATTTATTCCGACAAATCTACGCTCTTAGCGCGGATGAATTTAGCAGGATCGCTTACAGCATCAGATAACCCAACACCGTTTTGTGTCCAAACTCGGCCTATACGCTTTTGAATTACGATTTTAACTCCAGGTGGAGGAGGATCTGTTAATCGTACATAAGCGCCAACGTTTTTATTTACAGCAAACTCTGCTTCAAGGAATTTATTGCCATCTACGCTATCTTGGCTTAGTGTTGGATCGAAGATCTCAATCGGACTCTTACGTAGTCGTTTTCCGCCAACAAATACTTCAATGTCCATACTTTCCCAGTATTCGTAAGGAATACTTGTAAAGTCGATAACTGTACCGGTTCCCGGACCTGTTGCAGTTGCCTGGAATGCAGTTCCTTTTTGATTTGCACTGCTTCCAATAGATGCAAAATTTGTAGTTCCAACAGATTCAATAATATACCAACGTCCCGGAATAACTTCCGAAACTGGAATAATTCTAGTTTCTTTGTACCATCCATTTTCAGATGCTGGATTTGGCTTAGGTGCAAACGGTAGTAAAATTTGTACATACTTAATTGCGCCCGGTACAACAACACTAGTAGCCGGTATGTTAAACGGTACTGTTTTTGCAGGGTTAACAATAATTAAATCGTATGACCCAACACTCTTGGCTGTTGTAACGAATGTTAATTGTGTGTCACTTATATACGTTGTTACGCATTCGTTTACATAATTTCCGTTGCCGTCTTGTACAGTAGGATCTCCTACAAATACCTTTACGTTATCTCTAAATCCTGTTCCTGTAACAGTACAAATTTGTCCTGGGAAATTAATTGCAGGAATAGGATTACCCCCTAGCGGGAATGCAGTATTGTTATTAGAACTGTATTTGAAACTCGTAACAGTAACACCTGGACTATTTGGATAGAACTGGCTACCGTTAGTAAATCCATTGCTAACAACTTCAACTGTTTGAACCTCATCTTTATAAGGAACAGTATTTGCAGTACTTTGATCTCTTACACGAGTACCAACAGGATACTGATTCTTGATACCAGTACCAAGAGTACCTCTACGCAATTGACTTAAAATATTTCCTGTTTTCTTTAAGTACTCGATACGTTCTTTATCAATATAAATTACACCTGGCTCGTTCTTTTGAGCATTAGGTATTGTCAATGCGCTTGCATCAACAACAGTAATCTTAGAATCAAAACTATTTAGAGGCTGTGCTAACTCTGTGCTAGTCGAATCATCGATACGTTTGTAGATTACTCTATTTGTCATATCTTTAAAGATGCGATAGCCAAAAGCAGATCTTGTAGTCTTACTACTAAACACAGTTACTTCAACAGTATTAGTTGATTGTAAAGGTCGTGTTATTCTAATATTTCTTAAATTATTTTCTAGTATATAATCAATATTAGGAACTAGTAATTCTCCATCTACTGTAATCCATGCATACTGAGTATCAATAATTTGATTGTCTAGTTGTATTCTACCAGATGTTAACTGTGTAAATTTCTTATATTCAACAGTGCCTGGTTCTAACGAACTATCAAATGTAACAACGTCGTTAAATCTGCGAATATCTAAAATGTCGTGATTATCAAACGTTGTTACATCAATTTTTGTGAATGTAGGATAGTTCTCAAAGAATCTGATATTTCCATTCTCAATTAGGTAGTTTGCATCTTTGTAAATCGACAATGTAACTTGATCGCCGACTACGGCTGCATTTCTCTTTAGTTTAAGTTCGTTGTTGCTAGATACCCATGTCCAGTCTTTTGAGCGTTGGATCGGAGAACCGTTCACAAACACCTGCACTTGGTCAGGGTCAATAGTGTTAAATGCATAATCAGCAGAACTTATACTATAAGTTCTTGATGTTCCTGCTACTGTAAAATAATAGTTGTCAATTGACTTTAAAACTTTTCCATCAATAACAACTATAACATTGCTTTCTAAAGGTTGTTTAACCTTTGGAGGGTACTTTAATTCGTAAACATTTATATTGCTGTCAGCAATAATTGTTTCCTTTTGTACTTTACTAATTGTATTAAAGAATCCTCTAATAATTGTAAAGTTAATTACTGCACCGGCAGTAGGAGGGCTTGGGAAACGTAATACAATATTTCCAGCATTTTGGAATGTTTCGTCTGCAATAAATGTTGTTACAGATTCTGCTACTCCGTCAATCGTTACAAAGGCAGTATAATCACCATCTGCTCTAGCGGCTGTTACGTAGTCTGTAGTTAGGCCATCCGAAACAAAGAAGTCTAGATCTAAAATACCTAGACCGTTTTGACTTAGGCTAGCAATATAAATCTCGTCGCCAACATTTGGTGTGTATAGCAATCTAACTTGTTGTGCTTGATAATCGATTGCATAATCATCATTGAGCACTACCAGTTTGTCGTTAATTTTAACAAACACAGATTCTGCTGTACCTGGACGTTGTCCAATATCAAACAGTATATCGCTGGTAGATTCTACACGATAGAATCTACTGAAGATAGTTGGAGAACCATCGCTAACTTTATCGTAGACTTGAATATCTACACTATCAACAACTTGTCCTGGAACAACCTCTTCTGGTGCATGACTAGACACTGTAGAAACAAATGCGTCACCGTCAACGTTTATGGCTTCTGGGTTAATACCTTTTGCAGAAGTGTATGCTAAGTTTCCGCCGTCTAAGTCAACATCGAACGTAGTATCGTCTGGTCTAAAACTACCGTCACTGGTGCTTTCTCTTATTTCAATTTTATCTCCGTTGACTAAGGACACAGACGGTGGTAGTACAAATACTTGAGTACTTGCGTCACCGTAAAGTGTATTCATTTGAGCAAACGGATTTTTAATAGGTTCTAATTGATTTAGAGAATCTAAAGCGTTGTCAACTATCGATTGTTGAGTAGATACTTCGGCCTGTTTATTGTTTACTGCGGTTACTGCGCTGTTATATTGAGATATTGCCTGTGTCAATGCGTTGTTGGCTTGAAGTACAACAGTTGCCTGAGCGCCTACTTGGATTTGAATCTGCATAGCCAACGGCATGTTTTGATCAATTAATGCTTGATTATACTGATCAGTTAGACTGTCAAGTATTGCTTGCTGTTCAACTACATTATCTGTAGCATCATCTTTGATTGCACTCTTCTCTGCTCTTACTTCGATTAGTCCTAGTAATTCAGTTTGCAAATCAGAAAGTATTTCAAGTTCTTGATCTAATACTTGTTGAGATGCATTTACAACGTCATAGTTAGGATCGTCAATTCTGACTGTGTTTTTATAAATGTTAATTTCTACACCGTCTGCAGGAACATAAGTTAAATCAAAATTTCTGTTAGTTCCGTCGCTGATAAACAATCTGTCTCTAAATTCGCTATCAAACGTGTCCCAACCTCCTACGAACCAAGGTAGAGCATCCCATCCTGAACCAATATCAAAATTTAGTCCAGTTATTTCGACGCCGCCGTAGTCGACGCCTTGCATCAACTGTCCAAGGTCTTTACCTAGTTGTCCGCTTGTCGGAGTATAGTAGAATTGAATTCTATCTGCGGCGGATAAAAGACTGATATTCTTTTTGTATGATATTGTAATCACACTTTGATTAATAGGCGGATTTATAAAGGTTACTCTTGCAAAATATCTAGTATAATCAACAGATGTATCTTTAATATTTTCGATTGTAAAATCACTATCTAAAATATCTACACCGTTAACTGAAATAGAATAAGTGTTGTAACTTAAATTAGCAGGCCATTTTAAATCAAATCTTGTCTTAGATCCTGTGCCAGAAAAACGTTGTGACACATCTAAAGTTTCAAGTTCGTACTTAGGAGAAATTCTATCAAATTTCATACCAACTTTATTAGAGCGAACAAGTCCTCTTTCAAGTTCGATACTAATTTGAGCACTAACTCCGTCGGTGTCTAGACCACCGTCAAGTGTAACTTGAGGTGTAGTTAAGTAACCTTCTCCTGGATTGTCAACTATAATTTTAATTAACTTACCTTGACTAACGTATGCTGTTGCTGTTGCTGGAATAGCACATGCTCCGTCTATGTTTACTTGAGGAGCAGATTTATATCCGCTGCCGCCATCTCTGATAGAAATAGACTTTAAAGAATGTCCAACATTAAGATACCAAGAACTGTAAGGATCTGTCAATGCTATTTCGTTGTCGACAATAATTGCTCCGTTACTGACCTTAGTTGAAATTGGCACTATAGTACCTGTTTCTGGATCGTATACTGCGGGTAAATCAAAGTCAGAAACTAAAGTTCTAGAACGTTCTAGTTTATCGTAAGCACTGACAAATTCTCTAACCTTAGTTCTATAAGGTTTTACTTCTCTGATATACTCTTCGTAACTTTCTAAATTGTCGTTCTGGTAAGTAATCTTTTGTTTCAACTCTCCTAGGTTATGTTTAGATCTAATGAAACTAGTCTTGAACGCCCAGTCGACAAACACTTGTTCTGTAAACACATAACGAAGACTTGCAAAGAACAATTTGTTGTATTCTGTTGTTAGTTGATCAATGAAAACATTATTTTTAAGAACATCAATGATGACTTTTAGTTCTTCTTTGGGTTCATCGTCGAACACATCGACGTCAAAGAAAGGCCCGTCATAACCTACGTTGCTATTTGCAAATTCATAGATATTTTTGTTAAGTTGGAACGTTCCGTTTTGACGACCGATCACTTTAAAACTGCTGTTAATATCTAACAGGTTTGTGTTCTCATTATTTTTCTCTAGCAGTAACCAGCCAGCGGATCCCACGTTTTTAACTTTAACTACATCATTTAGATTTAATTCTAAGTTTGCTAGTTGATAAGAAAAATCTATTGTGAAATCAACTTTAGTAAACGAGTTATAACCGTCAGCATACCAATCTGTCAACTGCCAGTATTTGCTGACATCATATGTTTGTACTAAATCTTTAATCCAAATTTTATTTTCAGTATCCCAGATATATAGGGCCCACTTGCCTCCCGAAGTTTCGTCGGTTTTGACTAGAGCAGTAAATGGTCTAACTGTTAGTTGTGTGTTTATAGTATCCTGTGTGTTAGGTTTATAACCGCTACCTGGATTATCAACATTAACTTTGATTATTTCTCCCTTGGTGTTGATTACTGTGCTGAGTTTTGCGCCGGTTCCTATTCCTGAAACTTGTACATAAGGACCTTTTCGAGGCTTTCCTAAACTAGCATCATATGCCAAATCGATATAATTTCTACCTGGATTAATAATGTTTACACGAATAATTCTGCCGTTTTCTATTACTGGCTCTAGTTGCGCAGTACGGCTAGGTGCAACGTTAACAAATCTTAATTCAGAATATAAGTTTTTAACTGCATCGTACTTCTTCGAATAGACACTAGGCTCTTCATCCTTTTCGTATAGTTTAGAAATATCAACATCATCAATGATATTATTCTTGATAAGGACACTGTTAACTCTTTCTACAAACTGCTTCAGTGCTTCTACACGATTTACAAACATACTCTGACGAGGCTTGTTCAAGATACCATATTTTAACTTCATAGGAAGTTTTGGATCAGGCACTGGATTTCCTAATTCGTCAAAGCCGATTAGACTGTCAAGCCATTTCTTTTCAATATATTTGTTAAGTTGTTTGGTTTCGTCGCCTTCGGACAACAACTGATAATGACTGTGAACATTTAGTTCTGTATTATCAATCGTCCAGTAACGGAAGTTAATTGCAACATTTCTATCTGCTATTAAATCTTTACAGTTGACCAAACTAAATTGTGTAGGACTATGTAAGATAGCATATTTGATACCTTTACTCTTAGGATCTTCGATGAATTTCGCAACATCGTTCGCTGAATAACTTCTTCCTGAAACATCTGGAACTGTAACTTTATTCTTTACCCAGAAATAATAGGTAGTAGAAACGGACTCTGACACAGAATCATAAGTTTGTGTGATAGAGTATGCTAAATCGCCGTACTTACTCTTGCCGCTGATACCTAGCGCCAAGCCTTCCTCTGTGTCAGCAAGACTATCCCATGCACTAGGCTTATATCTAGAACTTACCCATTCGTAGATTGCAACTTCTTGATCGTTAAATCTATTATTCCAACTGTTAGATTTAAAGACTACAGAACCTTGATATGTGTTAATAAACTTGGCGCTAGATAAGTCCCACCATAGGCGACCGACTTGTGAACCATTCCATCCAGCAAGTTGATCCACGTTAACTTGTTCTGTACCTACAACATAGGTTGCTGGGTCATAATAAGTTTTATAACTTAGTTCTTGTTCAGCGAGCCCTAATATTTTTCCTTGTAAAGGATCGATAAAGTCTAGATACTGAATAACACTGCTGGATTCTGTATCATATAAGAAAATAGATTTAATCTTTTTAGAATCAACAGAAAGATCAGGAGTTTGATACTTTGTCCAACTCTTTGAAGGACTTCTAAATTCGTAAACTCCGCCGTTGAGTGTTCCTGGATCTCCGATGTAGATTGAGTTAACAAAGGCTAAAGATCTGCCATAGTTAATGCCTAGTGCATTATCAATATCTAAGTTTTCAGCAAAAATAAACTTAGTTTCATATTTGTCAAAAACAAAAACTGCGCCTATTGAGTTTTCAGCATCTTTAAACTTTGTATTAGTTAAATCAAAAATTGTAGTGCCGCTGTCAAAAGTAGTTTCTTTGTCATGTACTACTCCAGATGCGTATACAGAAAGTTGATCTCCAACAATGTTAAATTTAACTTTAGAACCAAATCTTCCGGC
>JACCDU010251274.1_pt1 | contig 17875 bp, 15 predicted proteins | sample 7446081 | NCBI WGS metagenome assembly JACCDU01 (sample SAMN15323447, study PRJNA562643) | freshwater metagenome | isolation source: river surface water | place: USA:Blue River Watershed | collected 2017-08-17
GGTGCAATTTGCCTATTTCAAAAGATTCAAATAAACTATCTGTTGTTAAGGCAAAGTGATCCATCCCAATTTCGTGATAGTCATTTTTGTATAATAATTGTTTTCCTGTTTCGTATAATTCTCGTTTGGCATTATCCTTAGGAATATCCTCGTCATTAAATCCGCGCTGTCCATTCCCTTTAATCCAAGGCACGTGGGCGTAACTATAAAAAGCCAAGCGATCGGGTTGTAATGATTTGGTTTTTTCAATAGTATCAATTACATCTTCTTTTTCTTGGAATGGCAAACCAAAAATAATATCGTGTCCGATAGAGGTATATCCTATCTCTCTAGCCCATAAAGTGACTTTGGCCACATTGATAAAAGGTTGAATGCGATGAATGGCTTTTTGAACTTTTTCTGAATAATCTTGAACGCCAAAACTCACGCGTCTAAATCCCAAATCATATAGTTTTTGCAACTGCTCGCGAGTGGTATTATTGGGATGTCCTTCAAAACTAAATTCATATCCTTGTGCTTTATCGGCTTTCGCCAAAATTCCGAGTATCAGTGCTTCTAAATTTTCAGAAGAGAAGAATGTAGGAGTTCCACCACCCAAATGAATTTCTTTAATTTTAGGTTTTTCGCCCAATATAGTGCAGTACAAATCCCATTCTTTGAGTACTGCTTGAATGTAAGGATGTTCTACTTCATGATTTTTAGTAATTCGTTTATTGCAACCACAAAAAGTACAAATGCTTTCGCAAAAGGGCAAATGGATGTACAAACTTATTCCTTCAGAAGTATTGCTTTCTACAAAAGACTTTTTAAGAGTTGCTAACCAAATTTCATAGGAAAAATCAAGTTCATTCCAGTAGGGTACCGTTGGATAACTAGTATATCTTGGCCCTGGAACATTGTATTTTTGGATTAGCGAATGAGTCATAGCAAAATCATTTGAATGATCAAAAGTAAGTCTGCTTTTCACCAATTAAAATGATATTTATCATCCCTTCAATTTAGTGCATAAAAAAACCTCAATCTTTTGGATTGAGGTTTTGTAGGGAGTGATGTACACTATTCTTGTTTCAAATTACGCAATTGCTTCAATTTTTCTTTCCAAACTTCTAAACTTTCTTTGTGAATGGCGATGTTTTTTCGAACTTCTAACACAATTGAATTTTCTTTTTTGGCATTTTTAGTATTGGTAAAAAACTGAATGTTATTTTCTAATTGGAAAATTTCGTTTTGTACTTCTTCAATTTTACGAATTAAAAAGATTTTTTCGCCCTCTAATTTTCTCGAATCATTGCTTTCAGACAATTGATCCATACGATTAGTAAAACGCATCATATCGGAATCTTTTTTGCTTAAGCTTAATTTTTCGAAAAGGGCATCTAATATTTTATTGAACTTACCTTCAATATGGCGTCTAGCAAAAGGAACTTTACCAAACGCTTTCCAGTTTTGGATATGTAATTTAATACCGTCTAAATCGGTTTTATGGTCTCCTGTTAATTGGAACGCTCGTAAAGTTTCTAAATAGGCTTTCTTGTTTTCGAAAGCAGCTACTTCTTCACTGTTCTCCTCATTTTTTTGCTCTTTTAATTGGCTAAAATAATGATTACAAGCTTCTTTGAATTCTTTCCAAATACTATCAGAATATTTTCTAGGCACGTGGCCAATTTTTTTCCATTCCTCTTGAATTTGCTTCATAATTGGAGTAGAGGAAGCAAAATCAGTACTAGCTTGTAATTCTTTGGCTTTAGCCACCAAAGCTTGCTTTTTACTTAGATTGTCGTTCTGATCTTTTTTAATGTCTTTGTAAAACGAATTCTTAAACGAATTGAAATTACGAACGGCTGTTTTAAAAGCGCTCCAAGTAGCTTCATTAACATCAGCTGGAACTTTACCTGCTGCAAAAAACGCGGCTCTTAAAGTTTCTACTTTTTCTATTTGAATTAACCATTGCGTATGAGCGTTTACTTTTTCAGTTGCTAATACTTCAATTTGAGCAATAATTTCTTGTTTTTTAGCCAAGTTATCAACTTCGGCACCCCTAAGTTTTTCAAATAACAATTCACGTTTGTCGTGCATTTGTTTGGTTAAATCACTGAATTTGTTCCAAATTTCCTCGCGGTGTTCTCTTGAAACCGGTCCGATCTCTTCTTTCCAAATGCGGTGTAAATCTTGTAATTCACGGAACGCTTTGTTAATGTCTTCTTCTTGAACTAATGCTTCGACACGAGCAATAATTTTTTGTTTTTGCTCTAGATTGTGTTTGAAATCGATATCTCTAGCTTCACGGTCTAAGTGCAAATAATCGTAAAAATTTTCAACATGAAAATGGTAATTATTCCAAACGTGGTTGTATTTGTCTTTTGGTATTGGACCTGCATTTTTCCAACGTTCTCTTAACTCATTAAAATGTTTTAAGATATCTTTAATGTTAGCTTGCGGATTGATTAATTCTTTTAACTCTTCTACAATAGCCAATCGATTTTCTAAATTGTTTTTCAGACTCGTTTGTAAGCTTTTGAAGTGTTCGTTTTTCTGGTTTCTATAAACAGAATAAATGCTGTCAAATTTTGATTTTAAAGGGAAATGGTATTGGAATTCTTCATTTGGATCTTGATTTTCCGCAAGAAATTCTTCTTTTTTCTCCTCAATCAGGTGATTGTATTTGGCTAAAAAGGCTTTTTTGATCTCTTCTACATGTTCTTTTATCGATGCTACTTTTTCGTTGGATACCAAAGTATTTAATTCTTCTACTAGAGATTCCATCGATAAAGTATCATAGTCTTGCATCGGAATATCGTGACGCTCTTTTACACTTTCGTCCTCGCTTTCTTCTGCATTGCTGTCGGCGATGGCTTCGATAATGTTTTGATTATCATCGACTTCGGTAGTTGAAACTTTTATTTCCGAAATAGTTGTTGCTACCTCATTTGGTGCAGCTGTTGGTGTTGATTCCACTGAATCTGTTGTGTTTCCGTCTGCATGTTGCAGGTTATCATTCTTTTCTTCTAACATTTTCTCAATGTTTAAGGTTGCTAATTATTCAAGCGAAAGATAGTAAACCCCAATTGAATAGCAAAATAAATCCCTAATTTATCATCGTTTTACGTTAAAAAAAAAGGGGTATTATCGAGTTTGTTTTGAATGGTTACAATCTAGAAAAAGACAATAGAGGTCTTATGGATTTAGAAAAATGTTTAAACGGTATTGCTGAAGAATTCTAAATTATTTATTCCAAATGGCCCACGCTTTTTCGGCTTGAAAAATGAGCATGTCCAAACCGTTTTTAATTTTAGCACCTTGGTTGTGCGCTTTTTTTAAAAATTGGGTTTCGGCAGGATTGTAAATCAGGTCGTATGCGATGTGTTTTTTGGTAAAAAACTCGTACGGAATTTCAGGATATGCTTCTGTATTAGGGCTTGTTCCAACAGGAGTAGAGTTGATTATAATTTGGTATTCTCCAAAAATTAGATCGGTGATTTGGTTGTAGCCCAAAACCGTTTCGCTGGCTTGTCTTGATACGAAAGTATAGTTGATTCCCAATTCTTCTAAGGCGAATGCTACACCTTTCGAGGCTCCACCAGTGCCTAAAATCAAGGCTTTTTTATGATGTGATTCTAATAAGGGTTCTAACGATTTTTGGAAGCCATAATAATCGGTATTGTACCCTTTCAGTTTGCCTTTTTTGGTAAATTTGATCGTGTTCACAGCGCCAATTTTTTGCGCTTTTTTTGATAATTTATCTAAAAAAGGCAACACCTCTTCTTTGTAAGGTATGGTGACATTCATCCCGCTGAGGTGGTCATTGTTTTTTAGTAGGTCTAAAAAAGAGGCAATACTGGGAATGTCAAAATTCTCGTAGGTATATCCTTCAAGCTTTTCTTTTTCAAATTTCTCTGTAAAATAGCCTCTTGAAAACGAATAATTGATATTGCGTCCCAGTAAACCGAAGCGCTTTTTAATAGTTGTCATGCTTATTTTTTGTGTTTCGCAATGTAGTTTTGAACCGTATTTTCTTCCCAAATCATAGGAAATAGATCTTCAATTAAAATGTAATTGTCAAAGTTCAAACGCAAGCCATTGCTCAAATGGAATTTTGCTTTGGTTTTATCTTGAATCATAAAATACAATCCTGCTAAACGGTATTCGATTTCGTTTTCTTCAGGAAAATATTCTGTGGCTTGTAACAAGGTTTGAATGGCACTATCAAATTCTCCTAAAAATTGTAAAATATCGACCCAAAATAACCAAGTGTCTAATTGGTAGTCGCCAAATTCAACCGCTTTACGGTACCCAAATTCAGCTTCTTCAAAGAAATTCATTTGTTTGTTGATTGTCGCATAACGCTTCCAATACAATTGATTTTGGTTGTCTATTGCTAGCGCTTTATTGACATAAAACAGTGCTTTTTGGTAGTTGTTTTCACGAACGTAAAAGTCGGTAATCGCGATCCAACCTTTGTCTAATAACGGATCTTCGTGTACAGTTTGATTATAGTATTTAATCGCTAAAGCGGTATTACCTAGACGTTCGTGGCATTTGCCAATACGCAGTAAAGCATAGGAAGTAGCATCGTCTAATTCTATAGTTCTTTCGTAACTTTCAATAGCTTCGGCATACTGTTTTAATCGTTCCAAGGCTTTGGCTTTTTCCATAAAAGCCCCCATGAATTCGTCATCAATTAATGTAGCATAATTGAACGCACGAATGGCATCTTCGTATTCTTTTAAACCGTAATGTAAGCGACCCACTTGATGCCAAGCAATTTCGCTGTACGGGTTTTTCTCGATGTATTGATTCAAATAAGTAATTGCTTCTTTGTTTTGGTCCAAAAACTCAAAACAGTAAACAACATTGTATAATGCTGATTGATCTTCTAAATCTTCTTCTAGACATTTAATGAAGCTGTCTTTTGCCATTTCTAAATTGTCCATAAAAAGATATTCCATCCCAATTAAGTTATAGACATCAGCATAATCATCGGTATATTTTAGGGCAATTTTAAGAAGTTCAACCGCTTTTTCATGTTGGTCTCTTTTGGAGCAAATATTGGCCTTCTGAATGTAAATTTCTTCATTGTTTGGCTCAATGGCATACAACTCGTTTAGCATTTTGTCAGCCAAATCCAATTGGTCTTCATAGACAAGCATTTCGACTTGAACTAGTTTTAAACCTGTTGATTTAGGGTGTTGTTCTAAGGCTAATTTTAATGCTTTTTTGGCCAAAGAAGTTTTTCCAGAATCGATATAGTGAAGGATGATTTCTTCGAATTCTTCAGAGTCAAAAAACAAGACTTTATTGGTCTTTAACATCGACTCAAATTTGGAAAGAGATAAGTTGTACTCTTCTTCTTCGTTGCTTAATTGCATGCTGTTTTGTTTATGATTTTGACCTAAATAAAATTAGGAAAATAGAATCGTGATAGCAGAAAAAATAATAATTGTTGTGAACAATTTAATTAACAAAAAGCAATACGATAACGGGCTATTGTTTTTGAATTATTTCATCCATGACTTGGAGAATAATGGCACATCCTTCTCGAATTTCTTCTTCAGAAATTGTTAATGGTGGCGTGATTCGAATAGCGCATCCTTCAAAAAGTAACCAAAACAAGATCAGGCCTTTGTCTTGACATTTCAAGATCACTTCATTGGTAATTTCTGGGGTTTTGGTCATCGCAGCCAACATTAATCCTTTTCCTCTCACTTCTTCAATTAAAGGATGTACTAAAAGCGATCTAAAGAGTTTTTCTTTGGCTATAGCCTCCTCCATCAATGTAGTTTCTGTAATTTCTTTTAAGGTTGCCAAAGACGCAGCAGCAATAACTGGATGTCCACCAAAGGTTGTAATATGTCCTAATTTTGGATTATGACTTAACAAGTCCATCATGGCTGACGAAGCGGTAAAGGCACCCACAGGCATTCCGCCACCCATACCTTTTCCCATCACTACAATATCAGGAACAACATCGTAATTTTGGAAGCCAAAAAGTTTTCCAGTACGTCCAAAACCAGGTTGGATTTCGTCCAATATCATGATGGCACCTACTTCGTTGCAACGTTCTCGTACTTTTTTAAGATAATCATTTTCAGGCTGGATGAAACCAGCCCCGCCTTGAATGGTTTCTAATAATATTCCGGCGGTTTTTGTTGTGATTTTTGCTAAATCAGCTTCGTTGTTGAACGTGATGAATTCAACATCTGGAATTAGGGGGCGGAAAACTTGCTTTCGTTCTTCAAATCCCATTACACTCAATGATCCCATCGTATTGCCATGATAGGCATTGTGACAAGAGATCAATTGACTCCGACCGGTAACACGACGGGCTAATTTCAACGCACCTTCTATTGCTTCGGTGCCGGAATTGACTAGATACGTTTTGTCTAAAGGAGCAGGTAGGAGCGAAGCCATTAATTTGCAATATTCTACTGCAGGACTTTGCGAATACTCTCCATACACCATCACATGAGAATACAAGTCCAATTGGTCTTTAATCGCTTGGTTCACTCTTGGGTGTTGATGTCCTAAGGAACAAGCCGAAACACCGGCTACAAAATCCAAATAGCGATTATTATTAGTATCGTAAATATAAGATCCTATTGCATGAGAAACTTCCATTCCCAAAGGGTATGGAGAGGTCTGCGCTTGGTATTGTATAAAATCAGTATTCACTTTATTTTGTTTTGAAATTGAATTTTTCTATTTCTTCTTCTTATCGTAATCCAAAGTTTCCTTTCGTACTTTCATCGGGACATTTTTCTTGTCTTTTTGCGCTTTGGCTTGTTTGGCAATTTTTTCATTATCCTCATTTTCTTCGGGTGGGAAGATGTCGTCTTTGGATACAATTCGTTCGTCTGCACGCCAAATAAAACCTTTTAATTTTCTGTCATTTTCGGGCAACTCTTTTTCTGGAAATAAATCGCCATCCACTTGCTTAAAAAAGGTAATTTCATTTACCTCGTTTTTATTAAACAAAATATTGATTTTGCTGCTTTTGTTTTTGTTAATGCCAATAAGTTCTTGAGCATCATTTCGCATATAATAAATCACTTCCGTATTTTTAATAATGTCAACATCGTGCAATTTTCCCTCTTCAAATTTGCCCAATAGATTTTGTCCTTTGATTTGATTGTAACCTGTTCCTAGTGAGTCTTTGGAGACAAGAAAGGTGTTGTTGAGTACTTTAAGAGAATCTAATTTTTGAGTGGTGTTGTTACCAATAAGATGCATGATGTCGCCTGTTATTTGACTTTGACCGTTCCAAAGAATGGGTTTTCCAATTAGTTTGGTCAAGGCAATTTTAGAACTGGAATGTATGGAGTCGCATTTGCCACTCATGTCTTTTTTGAAGAAACGCACATTATTGAACGCACGGATAATTCTGTTACCCTCTTTTCCTGTGACCATTAATTTTTTTCCATGAATGTATACCGAATCATTTTCGACAAAATTAATTGCAACGGCTCTTTTGGTTACAAAAAGGGAGTCCTTTTTCTTATACATTTCGGCATAATGCCCTTTAATAATGCCTCGATTAATGGAATCGGTAATTTTTACATTTCGGGATGCCGAAGCGAATTCTTTAGTACGATCGTAATATAAACTATCGCCTCTAATTACCCGATCGTTGTATTTAATGTACGATTTATTTAGAAAATGAGCTTTGTTTTTTTTGGTATCGTAAAAGCCTTTTTCGGTATAAATATAATTGGCTTTGCTGGTGATTGTAGAGGGACCCAACAAATAAGAATGTCCAGAATTACTGTAGTAGTCCAAATGATTGGACTTAATTACATAAGTAGGATTGGTGATGGTAACTTCAGTCAGGAATTGGAATTTTTTTTGTGGTACAAAGTATTTCCCCGATTTGCTTACTAAGGTGTTTTGCAGGTTGGTTATCGTTCCTTTTGTTTTGTAAAAAACCTCTTGAGTGTTACGGTCAAAATTTATGGTGTCAGTAACTAAAGTAGCTTCTGGAGAGCTCATTACAGCATCGCCTGTAGCAAATGCTTTTTTTACATTGCCACTGTATTCAGCATATTTACTATTCAAAAATAAAGTATCACCTTGAACTAATTGGACATTACCAAAGGCTTTGATGTAGTTTTCTTTTTGAAAATAATAGGCTTTGTTACAAGTTAAAACCACGCCGTCATGATTAACGCGTACATTGCCCGTAAGTAAAAAAGCATCTGGGATTTCCAACTGATTGACATCGGCAAAATCAGAATGTTCTACGATGATTTTTTTAGGAGCCTGTCCCAATACTTTTGGCAAAACCATTAAAAATAAAGCAAAAAAGAATACAATTTGAATTTTTTTCAAGTCTAAATATTTTGGGTATAAAATTAATCAAATTGTATGAAGCGCAAGTAGATTTAATAAATAATTATGAAGCATTTAGTGGGTATGTGTCCTAATTGAAAGTCATTACTTGTCAATACTTTAAAATAATTTATATTTGATCATTCCTTATATGAAGAACAATATGAAATCATTTTTACTATCTGCTACTTTTTTAACTACATTTTTTGCTGTAGCTCAGTCGAATACAATTAGTAATCAACCTATTAACGCTAAACATAAAACAGTTGTTTATCAAGTTTTTACACGATTATTTGGAAATACTAACACCACTAACAAACCTTGGGGGACTATTGAAGATAATGGTGTTGGAAAGTTCAATGATTTTACAGATAAAGCGTTGCGAGAAATTAAAGATTTAGGGGTAACTCATATTTGGTACACCGGAGTTCCACATCATGCGGTTATCCGAGATTACTCGCAAATCGGTATTTCAAATGACGATCCCGAAGTGGTAAAAGGAAGAGCAGGATCGCCTTATGCCGTAAAAGATTATTATAATGTCAATCCTGATTTGGCAGTAAATCCAGCCAATCGATTACAAGAATTTGAAGAATTAATTGTCCGTACACACAAAGCAGGATTGAAATTGATTATTGATATTGTCCCTAATCATGTGGCACGCAAATACGAAGGAAAAAATAATCCAATAGGAGTCAGAGACTTTGGTGCGGATGATGATGTCAGCTTAGAGTATCATAGAGATAATAATTTCTATTACATTCCCAATACTCGTTTTGAAATTCCTGAGGGAATTACTCCTTTGAATGGAGAATTGAATCCATTGATTGATGGTAAATTCGATGAATTTCCAGCTAAATGGACCGGTAATGGTTCTCGTTTAGCTAAACCAGACAAAAACGATTGGTACGAAACGGTCAAAGTAAATTATGGAATTCGTCCTGACGGGACAAAAGATTTTGCTTTACTTCCTTCAGGTTTTGAAACCAAAAGTTGTCAAGAACATTTTGATTTTTGGAAAGATAAAGACGTACCAAGTTCTTGGAAAAAATTCCGCGCTATAGCCGAATATTGGTTGGCCAAAGGAGTTGATGGTTTTCGATACGATATGGCCGAAATGGTGCCTTATGAGTTTTGGAGTTATATGAATTCAGCAATTAAAGTACAAAGACCAGACGCATTTTTATTGGCTGAAGTATACAATCCAAAAGAATATAGAAATTATATTCATTTGGGAAAAATGGATTATTTGTATGATAAAGTAGAATTGTACGACAAGTTGAAACAAATCGTGCAAGGTAAAAGTCTAACCGATCCAATTACGGATATCCAAAAAGGATTGGCTGACATTGAGCATCATATGTTGCATTTCTTGGATAATCATGACGAACAGCGTTTAGCTAGCCCAGAATTTGCAGGTTCGGCTGAAAATGGAAAACCATTGATGGTAGTATCAGCCACTATAAGTACTTCACCAACGATGATTTACTTTGGTCAAGAAGTAGGTGAGGCAGGAAATGAAAACGGTGGTTTTGGTTCCCATTCTAGGACATCCATCTTTGATTATGTAGGTGTGCCCAATCACCAACGTTGGATGAATGGTGGAAAATTTGACGGTGGTAAATTAACTCCTTCAGAGAAATCGTTGCGTGACTTCTACAAAAGAGTGTTGAATTTTACTTTGAAGAGTTCAGCATTAGTAGGCGATTTTAAAGAAATACATTCTGCAAATACTACTATTACTGACGGATATTTACCAGAAATCTATTCATTTGTTCGTTGGTCGGATTCGGAGAAATTGATTGTAGTTGTTAATTTTTCTTCATCAAAAAAGAGCCAATTTGAATTAATTATTCCAAACGAAATCATTCAAAAATGGAATTTAAAAGAGGGCAATTACGTGATTATTGATCAATTGTACCAAAAGAGTCAATTAATTTTAAATGTGAAAAATGGTCAAGGAAAAGTAAAAATTGACATGAAACCTTCGGAATCATTTATCTATCGTTTAAAGTAATTGTAATCGCTATTCAGCAATAGCTTCTTCGTAATTTTCTTCTACTTTTCTCCAGTTGATCACTTTAAAAAAGGCATCAATGTAGTTTTTTCGTTTGTATTGGTAATCCAAATAATAGGCGTGTTCCCAAACGTCTAACGCTAAGATGGGTTTTCCTTGTACTTTAGCATTTCGCATAAGTGGATTATCCTGATTGGCAGTACTAGTAATTTGTAATTTTCCAGAATGATCTACAATTAACCACACCCAACCTGAACCAAACAATTTGGTTGCTTCACCTTTAAATTGCGTTGTAAAATTATCAAATGAGTCGAAATCTTTTTCGATTGCTGATGCCAATGAATCTTTTGGTTGCCCAGCAGATTTTGCGCCAATACATTCAAAATATAAAGAATGATTGTAATAGCCACCGGCATTGTTTTTTTGTTCTTCAATACTGGTATCCAATTGGGACAATACTTCTTCTATAGTAAGGTTCTCTAAATTAGTTCCAGCAATGGCTTCGTTCAGTTTGTTGGTATACGATAAATAGTGTTTAGAATAGTGATTTTCTAAAGTAATTGCCGATAGATTGGGAGCCAAAGCATCGTAGCCAATTGCTAATTTTTCCAATTGGAACGAACCATCGTTTGCCTTAACGTCATCAGGAATTCCCATGGTAATTTTCTCTTCTGCACTTGGCAAAGGAACTTCAACTACTTCGGTTAATTTTTTCTTGTTACAAGCAAATACAATTAAAAAGAATGCTACATAAATGACTTTAAAAAAGTGCTTTTCCATGACTTGTTTATTTTTTCAATAAAGAATTAATGATTTCAATATAGTTTTCCTTGGCTTCTTCTATAGACAGATGACTAATTTGCATCCAAGCATTAGTTTTGAAAGCATTTCTTAAATCAAAATTTTCAGATTGATTGTATTCGGCTGAACCAAAGGTAGCCTGTTTGTAAAAAGCATACAAACGCAATTGCACATCTTGAGGTAATGAGTCTTGCGTCATTTTAGAAGCTGCCGCAACAGCTTCATCGAATCTATTATCTAAATCATTTTCAATCATTACGCTTTGGTTGCAATAACTGTTTTTCCGCCAATGGCTTTTTGATTTAATACTACATTAATTGGTGTGCCTAAAGGTAAAAATAAATCTACACGAGATCCAAATTTGATAAAACCAGCATCAGTTCCTTGGATTACTTGCATGCCTTCGTCGGCATAGTTTACAATTCGCTTAGCTAAAGCACCCGCAATTTGTCGGTATAAAACTTCTCCAAAAGATTTATTTTCAACTACAATAGTCGTTCTTTCATTTTCTTCACTAGCCTTAGGATGCCAAGCAACTAAAAATTTACCTGGATGGTATTTGCTAAACTTTACAATGCCTCCCAAGGGATAGCGCGTTACATGAACGTTTATCGGCGACATAAAAATAGAAACCTGTATGCGTTTGTCTTTAAAATATTCGGCTTCAAACACTTCTTCAATTACCACTACTTTCCCATCTACAGGAGATAAAATATGATCTTCGTTTAAAATAAAGTGACGTTTTGGATTTCTAAAAAATTGTAGGATGATAATTAAAAACAGAATGGCAATCATTTGTATAGCCATCTTGATCCAATTGATGTCAATTAAAGTATCGCTTGCTAATACAGTAATAGCAGTAATACATGTGCCTAATAATATTGACGGGGTTCCCTCTTTATGAAACATATGATAAAATTTGATAAAATAAATATACAATTGGTGCTACAAATATAACACTATCTAAACGATCTAAGACCCCTCCATGCCCAGGCATTATTTTACCGCTGTCTTTTACTTCAGCAATTCGCTTGAATTTGGATTCGATTAAGTCTCCTATAGTTCCAAAAACACCTACAATTAAAGCAATCATAGTCCATATTAAAATGGAAGTGTCACTAAAATTTGGATTAGGCTTGATGTATAACTTTGAAATTAAATAACCAGCAAAAACTGCAAATACGACCCCTCCCAAAAATCCTTCGATGGTTTTTTTGGGTGAAATACGTTCGTACAATTTATGTTTCCCCATTGATTTTCCTACCAAATAGGCAAAGGTGTCATTGGTCCAAATCAAGATAAAAAGACCAATAATAATTTTTGGATTGTAATCATTTATTCCAAAAGATATTTTGACGATAAATATGAAAGGTAATAGTATGTACCCCACTAAATACAAGTATTTCCAAAGTTTGCTGATAGTTTGTTCTTTATTATTGAATAAAAATAATATGCATTTAATAAGTACAACAAGAGTGATTATTAAAAGGACAAGGTTTAACTGTTCTAGGTCAACATCTAATTGGGTAGGTTTTTCGCGAAGAAAGGATAAGTAATTGTCAGTTTCTTTGGAGTAATAGCTAATTAAACTGATGATGCTATAGGAAAGTGTAACAACTGATACAGGTAAAATGGTATTAATTTTAACTAAATTGGAGTATTCAAATGTAGCGATTACTAAAAAAATTCCAAATAATAGGATAAAACTTTCAGTAGAGTAAAGAATACAGGATAATAAAAGTGTAATGTAAACTACACCAGAAATTAATCTTTTAAGCGTTTCATTCATTTTAAAGATCTTCTAAAAGCAATAAATATAAATTTTTAGCAGAACTTCCATATTGAGTGAAATCTTCCTCTTTTGCTTTTTCGAAATATTTAATGGTAGTAATATTGGTAGGATAGTCTCTTTCGTATTTCTTTTTTATAGCACTAAGGCCATCACTTTTAGCTCTAAGAATTTGGCTGGTAGTTGCAACGACAATAATGTTTACAGGTAATTCAAATGGTTTTAATTGTTTAATTTGTTTCGAAGAAAATAATATTGAACCTTCCTCGGCAATTAAATTTTCACAACTTGCTAATAAAAAAGTGGGATTGGTTGGTTTTTCGTAGGGAAGTTTGTTTTCTTCTAACAGCTCAAAAAGAGTAGGGTCAAAACATAAAACTTCATTTTCAAACCAATCGTTTTCTTCTAGAATATTTTCAAATTGTTCGCCAATTTCTTTTTTGTTTTCACAATAAATAAATTTTCCGCCATTCTTTTTAAAATGATAAATAAATTCTTCATCTACAGCCATGCTTACCTCGGGTAAGAATTGACTTTGTTCACTATCTTTATCATCGTCAGATGCCGGTTTATAGGAACTAAAAAATTTTTTAAAAAGACTCATATCCGTTTTGAACTACTTAAAATATTGTTTGAAAACGTTCAAAGATAAAAAAATCTTAATTCAAAAGTGTTTTTTGAATTAAGATTTTATAATTTGTTGATAATTTCAAATTAGGAAACTACTTCTTCTAAATTTTCGTCAAAACTTCTTTTGCCAAATATTGCTTCCAAATCATCTTTAAATATTACTTCTTTCTCAATCAGAATATCAGCTAATTGATTTAATTTTTCTTTGTTTTCTTCCAATATTTGAATGGCTCTTTGGTATTGACCTTCAATTAAACTAGAAATTTCTTCATCAATCACTTTAGCAGTTTCATCTGAATAAGGTTTTGAAAAGCTGTATTCACTTTGTCCTGAAGAATCATAATAAGTTACATTTCCAATTTTTTCATTCAATCCATAAACGGTTACCATTGCTCTAGCTTGGCGGGTTACTTTTTCTAAGTCACTCAAAGCACCAGTTGATATTCTGTTAAAAATTACTTTTTCAGCAGCTCTTCCTCCCATGGTTGCACACATTTCGTCTAACATTTGGTCAGGGCGAACGATCAAACGCTCTTCAGGTAAATACCAAGCAGCACCTAAACTTTGCCCTCTTGGAACAATTGTTACTTTAATTAATGGCGCGGCATGCTCCAACATCCAACTTACTGTGGCGTGTCCTGCTTCATGTATTGCAATTGCTTTTTTCTCCTCAGGAGTTACAATTTTATTTTTCTTTTCTAATCCGCCAATGATTCGATCTACAGCGTCTAAGAAATCTTGTTTATCAACTGCAGTTTTGTTATTTCTAGCAGCAATTAAAGCCGCTTCGTTACACACGTTAGCAATGTCAGCTCCTGAAAAACCTGGAGTTTGTTTGGCTAAAAAGTCTACATCCAATCCTTCTACTTTTTTCAAAGGCGCTAAATGTACTTTAAAGATTTCTCCGCGTTCGCGAATGTCTGGTAGATCTACAAATATTTGTCTATCAAAACGACCAGCACGCATTAACGCTTTATCTAAAACGTCTGCACGGTTAGTAGCGGCTAGTACTATAACATTCGAATTGGTTCCAAAACCGTCCATTTCAGTTAACAACTGATTCAATGTATTTTCACGTTCGTCGTTACCACCTGACATATTGTTTTTTCCTCTCGCTCTTCCTACTGCATCAATTTCGTCAATAAAAATAATAGCAGGTGCTTTTTCTTTGGCTTGTTTGAATAAATCTCTCACACGAGATGCTCCAACTCCTACAAACATTTCCACAAAATCAGAACCTGATAATGAGAAAAAAGGTACTTGTGCTTCACCAGCAACTGCTTTGGCTAACAAGGTTTTACCAGTCCCCGGAGGCCCAACTAGCAATGCTCCTTTCGGAATTTTACCTCCTAAATTGGTATATTTTTCAGGATTTTTTAAGAATTCTACTATTTCTTGAATTTCTTCTTTAGCACCTTCTAAACCGGCTACATCTTTGAAAGTAGTTTTAATATCTGTTTTTTCATCAAACAATTTGGCTTTTGATTTTCCGATATTGAAAATTTGCCCACCACCACCGGCTCCACCACCAGACATTCTTCTCATGATGAAGATCCATACGGCAATGATTACAATTATTGGTAATAGGCTAACAAAAATATCGGTCCAATTGCTTTTTTGTAAGAAGTTGAAATCTTTCAATTTTCCTTCTCCCACTGCTTTTTCTAATTTAGTTTGGAAAATTTGGTCGTTACCAATTTCTAAAGTGTAGTGAGGACCAGCATTTGGACGATCGAAAACATCTTTCGCTACTTTCGAGTTAGATTTGTCCTTTAAAGCTGCAGTTGTTAGGTATACTTCTGCTTCACTTTTGTTGTATACAATTACTTTTTCAATTTGTCCTTTTTCAAGTAAATTATTGAATTTAGACGAGGTTAATTGGGCTGGTTCCTCAAAATTACTTCCGCCAGTCGCAAAACTGATGAAAAGAAAAATAAGAAGAATTCCTACGTAAACTAACCAAGGACTTACTTTAAATTTATTCGGATTCGGATTATTATTCGCCATTACTCTTTTTTTCTTTAGTATTTGTTTTCAATTGAAGTAATTTTTGCATCTCCCCAAAGGCTTTCGATATTGTAGTATTCACGAATGTGTTTTTGAAATACGTGAACCACAACATTAACATAGTCCATTAAAACCCATTCGGCATTATCAGTACCTTCAACATGCCAAGGCTTGTCTTTCAATTCTTTGGATACGGTTTTTTGTATGGAGCTTACAATGGCGTTAACCTGAGTGTTAGAGGTTCCGTTGCAGATGATGAAATAATCGCAAACTGCGGTATCTATTTCTCTTAAATCTAAGATATCAACATCATTTCCTTTTACTTCTTCGATTCCCTTAATGATGTTTGCAATAAGTGCATCATTATTTATAGTCTTTTTCGCCATGAATTATTTTTAATATAAGTTGGTAAAGTTACCATTTTTTGTGTTTATTTTTGAACCATTAACAGAATATTAAGTTCTGACTTTCAAAAAATAGTTCCATGAAACTAATCAAACTCGATGCCATAGATTCGACTAACGAATTTCTTAAAGGATTATCGGCCCAACAAGATCTTGAAAACTTCACAGTCGTTACTGCTGAGAACCAAACTAAAGGAAAGGGACAAAGGGGTACGATTTGGAATTCAGAGGTTGGTAAAAACCTAATTATGAGTGTTTTGGTCCGTGATTTTTTAACGGATATCAATGCTATTTTTAATTTAAATATAGCTTTTTCTTTGGCAGTTATTGCAGCCTTAAAAAAGAAAAATATTCCGGATTTGAGTATTAAATGGCCCAACGACATTCTGTCAGCCAACAAAAAAATTGGGGGTATTTTGATTGAAAATAGTATTAAAAGTGATGCAGCTATACTTTCAATAGTTGGTTTGGGTTTAAATGTGAATCAAACAAATTTTGAAGGATTGCCTAAGGCCTCTTCTTTATCAATAGTAATCGGACAGGACTTGGACAAAGAAGAATTGCTTTCAGAAATTATGGCCAACTTGGAAAAGAACGTTGCTGAGAGTCTACAAAACCCAACGAATTTGCGTCAACAGTATGTAGACTTAATTTATAAAAAAGAGATCCCGATGCCTTTTATGAATCAAAATAATAAAAAATTCATGGGAATAATTCAAGGTATTTCTCCAATTGGAAGATTACTAGTTTTGCTGGAGGACGATTCAGTTGTTGAATTTGATATCAAAGAAGTTCAAATGTTATACTAAAAAAAAAGGCTGTAATTCAATTACAGCCCTTTTATTAATTCAGTTGATCTTATAATTTGTGCATATTTTCTGCTAAGGTTTCTATGAATTTTTGAATTGGCCCTTTAATCATCATGGCCATCATTGGATTAAAATCACCTTCAAAATCTAATTTTACTTCAGCGCTATTTTCTGTAACTGCGTCAATTGAAGCGGTTAAAGTAAAAGGTAGTTTGTCACTAGCAGCACCTAAAACTAATTTACTAGGAGCTACTTTTTCTTTGATTACTAATTTGATTTCAGGCATTCCTTTTAAACCAAAAATAAAAGCATCAGCACCAATCACTTCAAATTTTGCAATATTTTCAGGCATTAATTGTTCAAAGCTTTTCACTTCAGACAATAGATCAAACAATTCTTGAGCTGATTTTTGAACACTTACTTTAGGACTTTCTAAATTCATCTGTTTTTATTTCTAGTTACACATTCCAAGTTGAAGGATTTACATTCCATTCGCTCAAGGTTTGTTGTTCTTCTTCGGTGATATAGGTTTTGGCTACAGCCAAATTCAATAAGTTGTCATAATTACTTAAAGTGTACAATTCCACATTAGCTTTTTTGAAATTTTGCTCGGCTACATCAAATCCATAGGTAAATATAGCGGCCATACCTTTGATGTTAGCGCCTGCTTCTTTCAAAGCTTCTACAGCAAGTAAACTACTATTTCCAGTGCTAATTAAGTCTTCTACTACCACTACATTTTGTCCTTTTTGTAAAAAGCCCTCTACTTGATTTTGTCTTCCGTGTTTTTTAGGTTCTGGGCGTACATATACAAAAGGCAATCCCATGCTTTCAGCAACAAGAATACCAATTCCAATAGCTCCAGTTGCAACACCGGCAATGACGTCTGGTTTCCCAAATTGTTTTTCAATATTTTTGGCAAACTCATCACGAACATAATTTCGGATAGCTGGAAATGAAAGGATTAGGCGGTTGTCGCAATAGATTGGCGATTTCCATCCAGAAGCCCATGTAAAAGGATTTCTTGGATTCAATTTAATTGCATTTATTTGCAAAAGCAATTCGGCTGTTTTTTCGGCTGTTTCTTTATTAAAAA
>JACCDU010308591.1_pt1 | contig 17866 bp, 10 predicted proteins | sample 7446081 | NCBI WGS metagenome assembly JACCDU01 (sample SAMN15323447, study PRJNA562643) | freshwater metagenome | isolation source: river surface water | place: USA:Blue River Watershed | collected 2017-08-17
ACCATGGTTTTCGGGGGGGCAGAAAGCGGAAGACTTTGGTGACCCGCATTTGGCCAAACTGCTGGCAGAAAAACTGGCTTCTCCATCGAGCAAGGAGCCGCTGCGGTTTTTTGACATTGCCGTCCCTGTTCGGAGTCTGAACGGCACGTGGGATGGGGTGCTTGGTGCGCACCTCTACACCGGGTGGACCCGCAAGGTGGTGGAAGACGCGATTTCCAGCCGAATCGAAGACTACCCACTGGATGTGTTTGTTGCTGACAGTTCCGGCGCATGGCTCTACAAGCCGCATCAGTCCAACAGTGACGACCTGGACAGTCTGCTCACGAGCGGTGTGGATGCGCGTTATCTGACGGCGATGGCTCGGGTGCCTGTCCAGTCGGACGGCCGGACAGCGGATTGGACAGTGGTCGTCAGAGAGAAAACCAGTGATGCTTTTGCGCCTGTTTATGAAAACCGCCAGCAGATGCTGTTGTTCACACCGTTGGCGGCCTTGCTTTTGGCGTTGGCGACCTGGCTTGTGGCCGGGCGCGTGGTCTTGCCCTACCAGAAGCTTGCGGATGCAGCGCGGCAACATGCCTTGACCGCCGGACATGCTCTGGGAGCAGATTTGGCTGAGAACGACGAGGCCAAGCTGCTGGACACAACCATGAACTTGTTGGCCTTGCGTGACCCGCTGACCGATTTGTCCAACCGCAGTGCGGTCAAGCAGAAACTGACGGCGCTGCAGCAACGGCAGGCACGCATGCCCATCCCTGAGCCTCATGCGGTGTTGCTGATGAATCTGGACGATTTCCATGTCATCAACACGGCCAAAGGGCACGATGTAGGCGATCAGGTTCTGCGTGCCGTTGCTGCACGTTTGCGACTGGTGGGGGGATCGGCCTCCTTGCTGGGCCGTCTGGGGGGGGACGAATTTGTCCTCGTGCTGGAAAAGCTGCGTGTTTCGACGACACAAGCCAAAGAGCAGGCACAAGCCTGTGCCAGCAGGGTGATGGAATCCTTCGAGGCCCCGGTTGAAGTGGCTGGAGGCGTCTTCAAGTGCCCCTTGTCGGTGGGCATTGCCCTGGTGAGTACGGCGGCTACATCGCCAGAGACAGCATTGATGCAGGCCGAGTTGGCCATGCAGGAAGCCAAGCGGCTGGGCAAAAGCCAGTCGGCCATGTTTGACGAGCATCTGCACGATCGCCTGATTGCACAGGTCCGGTTTGAAGAGGAGTTGCAAAATGCCATCCCCTCGCAACTGGTGGTGCTCTACCAGGCGCAAGTGGGCAAGGACAAGCGTTTGACCGGTGCAGAGGCCCTGATCAGGTGGAAACACCCACAACGCGGCATGGTTTCGCCGGCGCAGTTCATTCCTGTCGCAGAGCAAACGGGTTTGATTGTGAACATCGGCCATTGGATGCTGGAACAGGCTTGCAGGCAGTTAAGCGCCTGGCAAGGCGACCAGCATCGCAACCATTGGACATTGGCCGTCTATGTCAGTGCCACAGAGTTCATGCACCCAGACTATGTGCAATCGGTTCAACGCGTTCTGGCGTCGTCAGGTGCCAACCCCTCGCTCTTGAAGCTTGAATTGACCGAAAGTGTGTTGGCCATGGATGTGGATGCAGTGGTGTCCCGCATGAAGGAGATCAAGGCGATGGGCGTGTCATTTGCCCTGGATGACTTCGGTACAGGTTTTTCATCGCTCAGTTACCTGAACCGCATGCCCATAGATCAACTCAAGATTGACCAGTCCTTTGTCCGTCACTTGTTGACGGATGACAGCAGTTTGGCGATTGTGCGAGCGGTGGTCGCACTCGGCAGCAGCCTGGGCCTGCAAGTCATTGCGGAAGGCGTTGAAACCGAAGCGCAATGCGATCGCTTGTCTGAATTAGGTTGTTTGCGCTATCAGGGCTATCTTTTTGGAAAGCCTGTTGTTGCAGCCGAGTTGACCGGCTGAGCGGTTCACCCGACGGCTTCGAGCCGTCGGGTCCCGCACAGCTTATCTGGAAGGCAGCAGCGTCACTTCGACGCGGCGATTCTTGGCTCGCCCCTCTTCGGTGTCGTTGCTGGCAATCGGGCTGCTTTTGCCTTTGCCTTCCACACGGATCTTGTCTGCTGGCAGCCCCTTGCTGACCATGTAGGTCTTCACGGATTCTGCGCGGGCCACAGACAGTTTCTGGTTGTAGGCCTCGCTGCCCACGCCATCGGTGTGGCCCGTGGCCAGCACGATCTCGTAGCTCTGTCCTTTCATCTTGGTCAGGAGATCGTCCAGGTTTTTCTGGCCTTCGGCCTTGAGACTCGACTTGTCGAAATCAAACAGCGCATCCGACGAAAGCGTGACCTTGGCAGGCACCGGCGGGGCGCTGACACGGGCCCGGACAGGGGCATCGGCCACCAGCTTGGCCTTGTCGATCACGGCCAGTTCAGGGGTGTCAAAGGGGCACAGCTCCTCGGGCCCTAGTTCGCCACGGTCCTGGCCTGCATCCTGTGCGGTCGGCTGATCCGGGCGCGACACACCGATCGTGCCATTGAGCTTGCCCATGCTGGCCAGGGTGCGCGCTTCGGCAATGAGCTTGTTGTAGCGGGCATCGATGTAGGCCCGGCTGGACTGGAAGAATTCGTTTTGCGTGTCCAGCAAGTCCAGCAAGGTGCGTTGTCCGATGTCGAATTGCTGGCGATACGCCTCACGCGCCTTCTCGGTCGACAAACGGTGCTGGTCCAGGTATTTGAGTTGCTCTTGCAACTTGTGAACATCGTTGTAGGCGATGGCCAGGGTCTGGCGCACATCGCGGCAGGCTTTTTCCTGCAGGTCGCGGGCCTGGTACCGGTATTCGATGGCCTGCTTTTCCCGCGCCTCGTCATAGCCGCCACGGTAGAGGTTGTAGTTGAGCACCACCTCGGCCACCTGAATGTTGCTGTTGCCCGCCCAGCCGTTGACGTTTCGGCCCCAGGATTCACGCAACCGGAAATCCACGCGCGGCATGTACGCGGCCTTGCGTGATTCGATCTGGGCCTTGGCCGAGCGGACATTTTCGTAGGCAGCGTTGATGGTCGGGCTGTTGGCCAGACCGGTCTTCATGGCGTCGGCCGCTGTAGCCGGCATGTTGCGCAGGCTCAGACCCTCGGGCAATGCCGGCATCCTGATCGGAGGGGCTTCGCCCATGATGCGGATGTAGCGCGCCGAAACGTCGTGCAGGTTGGACACTTCGGTCAACAGGTTCGATTCAGCCAGCGCGACGCGGCCGTTGGCTTGTTCCAGGTCGACCCGCCGGCTGACACCGGCCCCCGAGCGCTGTTCAATGTGTTGCGCGGTTTGCTTGTGTTCCACATAGTTGGCCTTGGCCTCTTCCACCAGCTCGGTGTAGCGGGCCACATCGGCGTAGGCCCGCATCGCCTCCAGGCCGATGTTTTCGCTGGCTTCCAGCAATTCGTAATAGCGCGTCAGCTTGGCATAGCCCAGGCGCTTGACCTCGCTGCTGGTGTACAGGCCATCGAACAGCATCTGTGTCAGGGTCAGGGAGCCGCCGGTGCGGTTGTAGTCTGTGAGGTAGGTGGTGGGGCCGGGGTATTTCTGGTGCTCGTGCCCTGCGCCAAGGTTCAAATCGATCTGGGGTCGGTAGCCTGCCGAAGCCGCGTCGCGTTCGGCACGCGCACCGGTGAAGTTGTGCCATCGGGCCTGGACCTCGGGGTTGTTGACGATGGCCTTTTGTACCGCCGTGACCAGTGGGTCGGGCAGGGTTTGTGCCATGCTGGCGCCCCCGTGCAAGGCCAGGATCGCCAGGGAGACCGCTTTCATGCTTCGAGTTTCCATTTGAGTTACCTCTTAGGTAGTTCGGCACTGCGGCTTCCGCAGATGCCACTGACACATATTGTGTTTTCAAATTATTGCCTGCACGGATTCACGCGTCCACAATATTCTCAAAAATATCTAAATTAATATATTCACTGTTTAAATCCACATTTGTGTATATGCTCAGCACATGAATGCAATTCGCCAGTCTGGTTTTGCTGCGATGGCCCGGGAAACCAGTGGCTGGGCGCTGGTGCTGGGCTTGGCGCTGGTGGTTTGGAGCGTGTCTCTGGCGCAGAACCAGCTGGACAAAATGCAGTCGCTGGCGCAGGAGCGCTATGGCCCTGTGGCGCTTGAAACGGTGGTGGCGTGGCGCAAGCTGATGCAGGAAGCCCAAAATCTGTCAGACGACGAAAAACTCAAATCGGTGAATGTGTTTTTCAACCGCCGCATGCGCTACGTCAGCGACCAGGAGGTGTGGGGAAAAACCGATTATTGGGCTTCACCGCTGGAATTCATGGGCAAAAGTGCGGGCGACTGCGAAGACTATGCGATTGCCAAATACATCTCGCTGCAGATGCTGGGCTTGCCTGCCGAGAAATTGCGCATGATTTATGTGCGTGCGCGTTTCGGGGGGCCCAGCAGTCAAAACAGCGAGGCGCACATGGTGCTGGGTTACTACGCCACGCCCAACGACGAGCCCCAGATTCTGGACAGCCTGGTGGGCAGCATCCGCCCTGCATCGTCGCGCACCGATCTGATGCCGATTTTCAGTTTCAACACCCAGGGCCTGTGGGTGGGGGGCGGCACATCGTCTGCCGCCGATCCGACGGCACGTCTGTCGCAATGGCGTGCCGTGATGGAGCGCATGCGCCAGGAGGGCCTGCAGCCATGACGCCCGGTTTTTGTGAAATGAGGAGGACGTATGTCACTCGTTAAACAGCTTTGGTTGGCCATTGTCCTCGTGATGAGCGTGGCGTTCGGCGGCAGCCTGGTGGTCAGCGTGCTGTCGGCCAGGCATTACCTGGAGCAGCAACTGCAGGTGAAAAACATCGACAACGCCACCTCGCTCGCCTTGTCGATGGCCCACATGGACAAAGACCCCGTGACCATCGAGCTGCAGATCGCTGCGCAGTTCGACATGGGGCACTACCGGTTCATCCGGGTCACATCGCCCACGGGCCAGGTGATCGTGGAGAAGGTCTACAAAGGCCAGATGGAAGGGGCGCCGCAATGGTTTGCCAACCTCATTGCGGTGCGGGCGCAACCCGGGCAGGCCCTGATCCAGGATGGCTGGAAGCAATACGGCACGCTCACCCTGGCCAGCCACGACCAGTATGTGTACCAGAGCCTGTGGAATGGCACGCTGGAACTGCTGATGTGGTTTGTGATCGGCAGCCTGGTGACGGGCGCACTCGGCACGCTGGCCATTCGCTTGATCACGCGGCCCCTGGTCGATGTGGTGTCGCAGGCGCAGGCCATTGCAGAACGCCGATTCCTCACGGTCGACGAGCCGCGCACCCCCGAGTTGCGTGCCATGACCCATGCCATGAACGACATGGTGGGTCGGCTCAAAGCCATGTTCGCTGAAGAAGCCCAGCGCCTGGAGGGCCTGCGCACCAGGGTCAACAGCGATGCCGTGACCGGCCTGGCCAATCGGGAGTATTTCCTGTCGCACCTGCGCGAGATCCTCACAGGCGAGCAGTTCGGCTCCACCGGCAGCCTGGTGATGGTGCGCCTGGCCTATTTGAACGAGCTCAACACGAAGCTCGGTCACCAGCAAGCCGATGAGTTGCTGCGGCATCTGGGCCGTGTGCTCGGCGACAACGGCCCTGACCGGCCAGGCCAGCGTGCCGGGCGGGTCAAGGGAGGCGAATTCGCCGTGGTCTGCCCGACGGTGGATTCACCGACAGCGGCAGCGCAGGACATCCACCAGCGCCTGCTCAAGGATTGGTTGCCACGCTGGGAGCCGATGTTCCCCGACCTGTTCCACCTGGCGGCCGTGCACTACGAACGCCACCAGAGCCTGAGCAGCCTGATGACACAGGCGGACCTGGCCCTGGCCCAGGCACAAACGAAAGGGCCCAACCAATGGCATGCGCAAGAAGGCGACGGCCCCAAGGTGAGCATCCCGGCCGAGCAATGGCGCACGCTGCTGACCGAAGCGGTCAAAGGCGGGCAGCTGAGCCTGATCTTTTTCCCGGTGGTCCAGCGCGACGCGTCGCAGACCCTGCACCAGGAGGGCGTGATCCGGTTGCGAACGGATGCTTCGGGGCAGTTGCTCACGGCAGGCGACTTCATGCCCATGGCGGCGAGCCTGAACCTGACGGCGCCGATCGACCTGAACGTGGTCAAGCTGGCCATCGAGCACCTGCGCCAGGGGCAAGGGGACGTGGCGGTGAACCTGTCGGCCGAAACCATCGCCGACTTCGGGTTCCGCAACCAGCTGGTGCAGTTGCTGCAAGGCTACCCTGAGCTTTGCCGGCGCCTGCTGTTTGAAGTGCCTGAATACGGCGTGTTCCGGCAGTTCGACGCTTTCCGGGATCTGGTGCGCAGCCTCAAGGCGCTGGGTTGCCGTGTGGGCATCGAGTATTTCGGACAACGCTTTGCCGAAAGCAACAAACTCGCCGATCTGGGCCTGGACTACATCAAGGTGCACCCCAGTTACACGCATGGCATCCGCACGAACGAAGGCAATCAGGAGTTCCTCAAAGGCCTGTGCCGCATGGCCCACACGCTGGGCATTACGGTGATTGCACTGGGTGTCGACCACCAGGACGACCTGCCCCTGCTGACCCAGCTGGGCTTTGATGGCGCCACGGGGCCAGCGGTGAGGTAAGGCGGTACCTGCGACGCTCGGTCCTGAACACGGCAAGCCCCGCAGGCCGATGTCCTGCGGGGCTTGCCGTGGCGTGTCAGTCGTCGGTCAGTCGTGCTTGAGGTTGCCGTCCGTGAGCATCTGCTTGAGGATGGTCTGGACCTGCGCATCGGACATCGTGCCCGTGGCATTGACCCCGAACATCGAGGCATGCACGCCCTCGAGCACGATGGTTTGAACCGCACCCAGTGTCGATGTGCTGGCGCCATCCGGGGTGCCCACCCCGTTGGTGTCGATGGTCAGTTGCAGGCTCGATCCGGTGTCGGTGATCTGCACAAAGGCCTTGAGTGCGGTGGCCAGATCCAGGTCGGTGCCCGTCCAGCCATTGCCGGCTGTGCCACCGCCGTTGAGGTCCAGCAGGTCGCGCAGGTCCAGGGCATCTCCGCCCACACCGGCTTCAAAGTCTTCAACCGTATCGAGTGCCGGAGCGCCCACGGTCCCCACGTCGCCCAGTGTCCATTTGAAGACGTCTGCGCCCAGGCCGCCGGTCATGGCGTCGTTGCCGATACCGCCCTGGATGGTGTCCATGCCGGAACCGCCATCGATGACATCGTTGCCCTTGCCGCCAAAGACGACATCGTCGCCCGCACCCGCCGACATGAGGTTGTCTCCCGTGCCGCCCAGGAGGTTGTCGGCACCGGCGGTGCCCACGCCCACATCCACCGTGAAACTGGTCGAAACGGCATCACCATCGCCGTCCTGCCCGGTCAGGGTGAAGGCGTAAGAGCTGTCGTTGGCGCTGACGTTCTTGTAGTAATCGACTGAAAAACCATCGACCTTCCAGGTTGCTCCGCCATCGGTGGTCCAGATTTCGATGCGGGTGACCACCCGCGATGGGTCGAAATTGTCGAAAACTACCGTGCCTGGATTGCCGAGGCTGTCGGGGTCTTCCGGCACCACTTCGGTGTAGGTCTGGGTCGATCCGTCGGCATAAAAGACCTGGTAGGTGAAGCTGTCACCGGCTTTCAGGCCCCCTGTGTCTGCCATGCTCATGTAGATCCTGGCGATGGAAGCATCTTCGTAACCAGGTTGCTGCAGCACTTTCAGCACGAGCTTTTCCGAGTCTGGCTGAATGGAGTTGCCCGCCACGCCCAATTCGGTGGAAGAAATGGTGACGGTCGAGTCGACAAAATTGGCGCCACTCTTTTCCTTGCCATCCACCTGCAGGATGAATGCGCCACCAAAAATGCTGGCCGCAAAGTCGTAGGACGCCAGGTTGGACCCGCCGGAAATGTTGGACATCAGGTTCTCGGTGGATGTGATCTCGGGACCGATCGGGGACAGCAAGCGGAACTGGTATTGCCCGCTGTCGTCCAAGGTCACCTCGAACAAGGCCGTGTCGTCCTGGTCATAGGCGGTCCAGGTCAGGCTGTGGTCCGTGGTGCCATTCCAGGTCGAATCGGTTTGAACGAAGGTGTATCCGTCAGGCTTGTTGTTCCAGACCAGGGCCCCTGAACCCCCAAAGCTGGTGCCAAAGGTGGCGGTGTCCGCGCCTGTGTCCAAGGTGTAGGTGCCACTCACAGGGGACGAAGTGGTCGTCGACGAGAGGTTGAAAGCCATGGTGTCCGGGTCCGTCGCAACCAGCGTGGGGCCGTCGTCGTCAAAGGACAGGGCGCTGGTGGCAGTGCCGGCCAGATCGACAGAGGCCGAGCGGGTGATGCTGTCGCCATCGGCGTCGGTCTGGGTGACGGTGTAGACCAGCTGCAGGGCGCTGTCCGTGCCCACGGTCAGCAGCGTGAGGACCTCGTCGTAGGCGGTGCTGCCATCGGTGCCGTGGTTCAGCGGCTCGAGCAGGCTGACCTGCAGCTGATCACCCACGATGGCGATGCTCAGCACGGTGTGGCCCAGGGTGTCCTTGCCGACCACGCTGGCGCCGCTCATCTCCAGGGAGACGAGCCCACCGTCGACGGTGGTGAGCGAGGTGGCGAGCTTGCCCTCGGTGGCGCCCAGCAGCTGCAGGCTGAGGGTGCCGCCGGTGGCCGGGGTGCCGCCATCGGTGCCGGTGGAGGCGTTGATGGTGAACAGGGTGCTCAGGCCGCCGGAGACGGCGGTGGTCTGGCGTGCGATGGTGCCGCCGGCATCGTCGGTGACGGCGGTGTCGGAGGCCTCGCCCGAGGCGTAGCGGTCGGTGGCGCCGGCGGTCTCGTCCAGGTTCATGGCCATGGCGGTAGCGGCGCCGGCGTTGGCGCTCACCGTGAGTGTCGGGCCGTCGTCGTCAAAGGACAGGGCGCTGGTGGCGGTGCCGGCCAGATCGACAGAGGCCGAGCGGGTGATGCTGTCGCCATCGGCGTCGGTCTGGGTGACGGTGTAGACCAGCTGCAGGGCGCTGCCCGTGCCCACGGTCAGCAGCGTGAGGACCTCGTCGTAGGCGGTGCTGCCATCGGTGCCGTGGTTCAGCGGCTCGAGCAGGCTGACCTGCAGCTGATCGCCCACGATGGCGATGCTCAGCACGGTGTGGCCCAGGGTGTCCTTGCCGACCACGCTGGCGCCGCTCATCTCCAGGGAGACGAGCCCACCGTCGACGGTGGTGAGCGATGTGGCGAGCTTGCCCTCGGTGGCGCCCAGCAGCTGCAGGCTGAGGGTGCCGCCGGTGGCCGGGGTGCCGCCATCGGTGCCGGTGGAGGCGTTGATGGTGAACAGGGTGCTCAGGCCACCGGAGACGGCGGTGGTCTGGCGTGCGATGGTGCCGCCGGCATCGTCGGTGATGGCGGTGTCAGTGGCCTCGCCCGAGGCGTAGCGGTCGGTGGCGCCGGCGGTCTCGTCCAGGTTCAGGGCCATGGCCGTGGCGGCGCCGGCGTTGGCGCTCACCGTGAGCGTGGGGCCGTCGTCCTTGAAGACGATGGACAGGGCCGTTGCACTGGACGAACCGGCTGTGGCCTTGTCGCCGTCCGCATCGGTGACGGTCAGGGACACCCAGACGGTGGCATCGGCCACCAGGCCGACAGCGTCGTCGTACGCATCCTCGCCCAGCGGGTGATCGAGCGGGGCGTTCTGTGTGACCGTAACCGTGCCCGCCAGACCGTCGATGCTGATCGTGAACGCTTTGGTGCCCGTGCTGGTGTTGCCATCGCTCCAGCCTTCGTATTGGGTGTCGGAGATCCTGACCAGCCTGATTTCGTGGAGGTGGTCCGGGTCGCTGGTCAGGTACAGGCCGGTGGAGGCGCCGTTGATGGCGTTGAGTTTGTAGAGGGCCGTGCCCTCACCATCCTGGCCAAATGCCGATGACGCGAACATGTCCGTGACATTGGCTGCGAGGAGGGTCACCGTGTCCAGACCATCGGTCTCATCGAGTGTGGCATAGGCCGTGATCGGTTCGGTCTGCAGGGTCACCGCCGGTCCATCGTCGCGCACGGTCACCACGATCGTGCTGGTGGCAGTGCTGGTGGTGGTCACCCCGTTGACCACGACGGAGGTGCTGGCAGTGGCCGTGATGCTGATCTCGATGGTGTCGTCCGGGTTGGTGTTCACCGGGTGCGTCATGGCCGTCAGTTGCGTGAAGATGTAGCTGCCATTGGCATCGATGGTGGTTTGCCAGTGTCCGTTGTCATCGGTCAAGGTGCGGTTGTCGGGATCCCAGGTGGCACCCTCTGCGCTCAAGGCGATCACCGGTGTGCTGCCTGTGCCGTTGTAGATCAGGTTCAGGTTGCCGCTGGCCTGATCGAGTCCGCCGGTTTCGTCCACCAGGTTGGCTGCCGGGGTCAGGAGGATGTCGTCGTCGACGATGGTGACCTCTGCGGTGGTGGCCCCCAGGGTGGCACCGGTGGCGCTGAGCAATTCAATGTTGAAGGTTTCGTTGCCTTCGACACCGGCATCCATGACGATGTTCACGGGGATGACAAAGCCGTTGACGCCGGCGGGAATGGTGGCAGTCACCGGTGTGCCGATCGTGCCATCGGTGAAATCGGTGCCTGCGCTGGCAGAGCCCGGTCGCAGCACGAAAGTGATGGTGATGTCCGTGAGGGCCACCTTGTCCAGAGTGAACAGGAAGTGCACCACCTTGCTGCCGGTGCCGGTGCCTTCAAGCACCTGAAGGCCAGAGGCCGACAGCGCAATCACCTCGGGACTGACCGCGATGGCGCCATCGGTTTCCTGGGGCAAAGGGGTGTCGGTCACCCTCACGCTGATGATGGGCTGGACCGTGGTCTCCGGGAGAATGGCCGGGTCCACGGTGCGCACCGTGGGCAGTGGCGACAGTGCGTAGTTGTAGGCCAGGGGATCGACCGGTTCGGTGATGCGCAGCAAACGCACAAACGTGGCGTCGCCACCGCTTTCCGCGCCTGCGCCCAGACCGGCGGCTGCGGGATCGAGGGTCTGGTTGAGGTCATCCCCGCGGTCCAGGGCCTGGATCACCGCTTCGACGCTGGCTTCCTGAACCGCCGACTCCGGCGTGCCGGGGCGGCTGTCGGCCTGCACCATGGATTCGTCCACACGCACATTGGTGCCTGGAGCCACGGCCACGGTCTGTCCGTCGGTCATCATCAATTCCACACGCGCCCCTTCGGCCGTGCGGATGATTTCGCCCTTTTCAATCGAATCGCCCACTTTGAGGGCTCGCAAGAGGCCGTCTGCGCCGACAACGTAGGCTTGACCGGTCAGGGCAACAATTTTTGCAATCTGAGCCATGGCAACACTCCTGGTAACGGTGTGAGGGTCAGATTAGCGGTGTGCAACCGCCTTGCCTATTGGACTTAAGTCCAGTTTTTGCAGGGAACCGGAAATGGCCATCTCCGGCGGTCAAGGGGCGTCAGATCAGGCCGTCGCCATCGTCCAGCAGTTTCAGCTGGTTGCCGAGCATGGCGCGCGTTTGCCGCCTCTCCAGCAGTTTGGCCTGGGCGGCCGGCGGAAAGTCGGTGAACTGGATGAGGCCGCGCGTGATCAGGATCTCGATCAGGTCTTCCGTGATGCGGGCCAGGCCGGCATCGGAGTCGGCCAGCGACCGGTGACCGGGGTCGTCCTGATCCTCTGGCGGATGCTGCAAATCGTTTGTCATGACGGCCTCCTGTGCGTCAAGAAGAGGGGGCGGATCTGCCCGACATGTGCAGAACCAGTTGCACGCGGTCACGCACCCCCAGTTTTTCGAACACCGCCCCCAGGTGCGCCTTGACCGTGCGCTCCGAAATGTGCAGTTGTTCGGCCACTTCCTTGTTGGACTGGCCTTGTGCCACGGCCCGCGCGACCTGGGCTTCGCGCTCAGACAAGGCCGACAGGTCGGCCTGGTCCGCGGGCGTGCCGGGGCTGCGTTCCAGCCAGTCGCGGGTGGCCGCGACCAGGCGCTGGACCAGATCCGGCCCCAGCCAGATCCCGCCGTGTTCGACCACCTGCGCCACTTCGCTCAGCATGTAGGGCACGGCCAGCTGATGGCAGTAGCCTCGTGCGCCCGCATTCACGGCGCGCAGACCCTCGGCGTCGTAAGGCAGCAGGCTCACCACCACCACATGGCACGCGGGCTGCGTCTGCACCAGCGCAGCCACCTTCGGCAGCCAGTCTTCATGCTGCACGGTCACCCAGACCGTGTCGCCCGCTTGCACGCCCTGGTGCAACGCAGACCAGGCGCACCATTGCCCATCGGGAAAAGCCAGCAGCCAGCGTTCCGGTGGCGTGATCGGCGGTTGCGCCACCGCACTCGCGAGGAAGTACTGCCTGCCCATGTCAACGCTCCGACAAGGCATTGGCCTTGGCGCGCAGCACAGGCTTGAGCAGGTAGGACAGCACCGACTTCTTGCCTGTCAGGATGTCCACCTGTGCCACCATGCCGGGAATGATCGGCAGGTTGTGGCCCAAGGACGGTTTCTTGGTTTTGAGCCGGACCAGATAGAACGCATTGCCTTTCTGGTCCACCACCGAATCGGCGCTGATGTTTTCCACCACCGCCTCGAGCCCGCCGTAAATCGCAAAGTCATAGGCCGTGAACTTCACCATCGCGTTCAGGCCCGGACGCAGGAAGGCAATGTCACGCGGCGACACCTGGGCTTCGAGGATCAGGGCGTCTTCCGACGGCACGATCTCGATCATTTCCTTGCCGGGCTGCACCACCCCGCCCACCGTGTTCACCAGCACGCGCTTGACGGTGCCCCGCACCTGCGACTTGATGTCGGCCTTGGCCACCTTGTCTTGCAGCGCCTTGCCGCCTTCGCTGAGGGCGGACAGCTTGCTCATCGTGTCCGACAGTTCGGCGCTCATCTGGTTGCGCGAAGTCAGCTGCACTTCCTCGATCTTGCGCTGAGCCTCCCCGATCGCTGCCTGCACGCGCGACATCTGCGCACCGGCCTGTTCCCGGTCGCCGCGCAGCCGTGCCACGTCGCGCTCCAGCCGCATCACATCCACCTCCGACATGGCGCCGCTGTTGACCAGCGGGCGGGTGGCCGACAACTCCTTGAGCGTCAACTCCAGCCCGCGCTCGGCCTGTTCCCGGCGGGCACGCACCTCATTGAATTCCTGGTGCCGTTGGGCCAGCTGGCTCTGGGAGATGGAAATCTGGGCCTGGATTTCGGCGCGCCGGGACTCGTACAGCCCTTGCTCATGCGCCACCACCTCCGGCGCCAGTGCCACCAGATCGGCCGGCGGGTTGAAGGCGGTGCCTGTGGTCAGCGCCTGCAGGCGCAGCGCCTTGGCGCGCATGGCCACCTGACTGGCGCGGCTTTCTCCGAGGTTGGACTCAAAGCGCGTCGGATCCACCCGCATCAGGATCTGGCCCGGCACCACCGTCTGTCCCTCGTGGACCATGATCTCCTCGACCACGCCACCGTCCACGCTTTGCAGCACCTGCACCTGGCTCGTGGGCACCACCTTGCCTTCGCCGCGCGTGACTTCGTCGACCTGCGCCAGCGCCGCCCAGATGAGCAGCAACAAGACCATCCAGCCCGCGGCCCGCAGCAGCTGGCGGGCCCTGAGGGGTTCCTGCTGCAGCTGGGCCCAGTCGGCGTCTCCCGCCCAGTCCGTGGCATCGTGCTGTGAGGGGGGAGTGATTTTCTCGACCCATTCGCCAAACAAACGGTCTCCGAACTGGCTCACCCGGCGGGCCAGCTGACCGATGCGTTCAAAACTTTTCTCCTGGAGTTCAGCCATCATGCGGCCTTTCCGATGCGGCCCTGGCGCAGGGCCGTGACGACCTGGTCCTTGGGGCCATCGGCCACGATGCGGCCCGCATCCATCACGATGATCCGGTCCACGAGGTCCAGCAGGGAAGCCCGGTGGCTGATGAGCAAGGTGGTCTTGCCCTGCATGAATTCGGCCAGCCGGCGCTTGACATCCTCTTCGCTGGAGTGGTCCATCGAGGCTGTCGGTTCATCCATCAGCAAAATGGACGGGTCATCGATCACCGCGCGCGCGATCGCCACGCCCTGGCGCTGGCCGCCCGACAGCGACTCGCCGCGCTCGCCCACCAGCATGTCGAAACCCTGAGGGTGGTGGTTGACCAGGTCCATCAGGCCGGCCACCTGTGCGGCCTTGAGCACGTCTGCATCGTCGGCCAGGGGGGCTTTCATGGTGATGTTTTCCCGCAGGGTGCCGTAAAACAGCATCACATCCTGCGGGACATAGCCCACATGGCGCCGCAACTCGGCCGGGTCGATCTGGCGCTGGTCAATGCCATCGACCAGCACCGACCCCGAGGTGGGTCGATAGAGGCCGAGGATCATCTTTTCCAGCGTCGTCTTGCCCGAGCCGATCCTTCCCAGAATGGCGATTTTTTCACCGGGCTGGATCTTCAGGTTCACATGCCGAAGCGATGGCGTCTGCTGTCCGGGGTAACTGAAGCTGACATCGCGGAACTCGATCGCCCCCCGGATGCTGCCTCTGACCAGAAAATTCGCATCTTCCGGGCGCTCCACCTCCCGCTTGAGCATTTCATCGAGCGATGTGAGTGCCGTGGACGCAGTGTGGTACTGGACCAGCAGTCCCGCGACCTGCGCAATCGGTGCCATCCCGCGCGAGGCCAGCATCACGCACGCGATCAGCCCCCCCGTGGTCAGCATGTGCTCGCCAATCAGGTAGACCCCCAGGATCACCAGGACCATGCTGACCACTTGCTGCACAAAGCCCGAGCCATTCGTCGCGGTGGACGACAGCAGCCGCAGCTGCGCGCCCATGCGTGCGAGCAAGGCCGCGCTGTTTTCCCATTTGCGCTGGATGGGGGCCTCGGCACCCATGGCCTTGACGGTCTCGAAACCGACCAGGCCTTCCACCAACACCGCATTGCGTTGCGCACCGGCCCGGTAGGTCGTCTCGGCCAGCTCGTGCATGCGCCCCTGCACGGCCACCGCGTACATCAGCATGGCCACCGCACCGATCAGCAAAGGAAACAGCATGGGCCAGGCAATCCAGCCAATCACCACGAAGAAGATCAGCGCAAACGGCAGATCGATGAACGCCACCACCGTGGACGAGCCAATGAAGTCCCGCACCGATTCGAACGAGCGCAAATTCGCGGCAAACGAACCCGCCGATACCGGCCGCTGTTCCATGCGGATGCCCAGCACGCGTTCCATGATGTAGGCCGACAGCTTGACGTCGGCGCGGCTGCCGGCCAGATCCACAAAGCGTCCCCGCATGACGCGCAGGACGACATCGCCGACCAGCACCAGCAGCAGGCCGACCGACAAGGCGGCCAGGGTCTCGAACGCCTGGTTGGGCACCACCCGGTCGTACACGTTCATGGTGAACAGGGGCATGGCCAGGGCAAAAACATTCGTCAGGAACGCCGCCAGCAGCACGTCCCGATACAGGGCCTGGTTTTCGGCAATGACGCGCCAGAACCAATGGCCGTGGCGTCCGTTCTTGACTTCGGGGCTGCGCGCGTCAAAGCGCAGCCGCGGGCGGGCGTAGATCGCGTGGCCGGTGTACTGGGCGTCCAGCTGTGCCAGCGGCAGGTTGACCGGGGCATCGCCCAGTTCCGGGAACACCACCTGCAGCGACTGGTCCGACGCCGTTCGCCCGATCAGCACGCAGGCACGCTGTTGCGCCATCAGCAAAATCACCGGGAACAGTTCGTCTTTGAGTTCATCCAAAGGCTGCTTGACCACCTTGCTGCTCAAGCCCACACGGTGCGCTGCGCGCGCGAACAAACCGGGTGTCAGGCGCCCGGCCTCGAGCGGCAAACCTGCCGTGACGCCGTCGTGGGTGATGGTTTTCCCATGGCTGCGTGCCAATATCTCAAGGCAGATCAGCAATTCATCGCGTTCCCCCGGATCGGCCGCCGGTGGCGCAGTGGAGGTGGACATGAAAGCCATGACGGTCTCCGGCCCTTTGATTGGCTTGGCACTATCAGAAAAGAAAATGAGGTTCTGTTAATAAATGTAGTTCAGTGTGATGAAAATCACAATCAAGTATTTATTTGAAAATATTGTGATATTCGCCGTACGCTGGAATGGCGTCTTTGGGGTATTGGTACTGGGCGGGACCGCCAGCGAATTCGGCCGATTGGTATTTGTGCAAACCGAAATCAAGCGTTATGAAGCCATCGTCCTGGATTCGGGCGTGCCCCAAGAGTGAGCCGCCAGTGATTTCGGTGCCAGGGCGTAGGGGCATCCCGGTTGGCTGTCGCGGTGCACCAAGAGGGTGCATAGTTCGAGTGGGGGATTGATCAACCGCAAAAAATGCAGTTGTTTTTTGAGATGTGTGCGATTTTTATAAATATTATTGAGAAAATGATGTTATAAAAAGAACATACAACGCCCGATCCAACTGCCCATAAAAGCCTCCCGCCTGCGCCATGCAGCCCATTTGCTGGGAATATGGCTGGCCATGGCCTCGGCCCACGCCTGTATTGGCGACGAGAAGGCGGGGCACAGTTACAGCATCAGCATTGTTCCCCAGTTGCCACCAGCCACGACCCACGCCAGGTGGGCGCCACTGCTTGAAAAAGTGGGGCTCAAGGCCGGGCTTTGCTTTGATTTGGTCGTGCCGGAGTCGATCGCGGCGTTTGAATCGGTGCTGTGGTCCGGCAAGACGGACTTTGCGTTTGCCAACCCCTACCACGCGGTGGTGGCCTGGAAGCGCAAAGGCTACCAGCCGCTGTTGCTGGACGCGCGCACGCGCTTGAGCGGTTTGGTGGTTGTGCGCACTGACAGCCCGATCCAGAATGTGCGCGACCTCCACGGCAAGGAAGTGGCCTTTCCATCGCCCAATGCTTTTGCAGCCAGCTTGCTGATCCGCGCCGAACTCGCCAAGCAGGGCATCCGCATCACGCCGAAGTACGTCAAGACCCACGCCAATGTCTATCGGGCCGTGGTGACAGGCGACGTTGTTGCTGGCGGCGGTGTGAACAACACGCTGCAGCGCGAAGAGGAGGGTTTGCGCCAGTCACTGAGGCGGATCTACGATACGAGCAGCTACGCGCCTCATCCGCTGGTGGCGCATCCGCGTGTGCCGGTCAAGGTGCGTGAGCGTTTCGAGGCGGAGGTGATGGCCCTCACACGCGACGCCACCGGGCGAGCCCTGCTGGACGCCGTGCAAATGCCCGAACCTGTGCGTGCGGATTACCAGCGTGACTTCCATCCTCTGGACAAGCTGTCTCTGGAGCGCTGGGTGGTGCTCAATGAAGACTGAATGGCGCACCGATCTGCAGCTGCCAAGCCGGCTGCTGCTCCTGCTGAGCTTCTGGGGCGGGATCCTCACCATCGCCTGGATCCTGTGCATGATGGTGTGGTTCGATGTGCAGGCGCGCGAAATCTGGCAGGAAGGGCGCCGTGTCACCGCGAACCTTATGGTCGAGGGGCTGTCCAGTGCCACACAAAACAGCCTGGTCAGCCGCAATTACGCGGAACTGGAGGCGCACCTCAAGCAAGCGGCCAGCGACGCGCGGGTGAAATCGGCCCTGGTGGCAGATACCCATGGCAAGGTGCTGTCGCACGTGGTGCGCGATGCGCAAACGCACAAGATCTGGGTGGCGTATGCCACGCCATCGGTGACGCTGCCCGAACAGGCCAGGTGGTTGCACGAAGATGGTGCCGTCCTGGTCCAGTGGGTACGGGTGGACAGCGGCGTGCCTCTGGGCTGGTTGCGGCTGGAGATTCTGACGACCAAGGAAGACCAGGCGCTGGCAGAGTTGCGCCAGCGTTTCATCGTGGTGTTTGGCGCTGCCAGCCTGGTCTTGCTCGTGCTGCTGCTGCTCGTCACCCGCCGAACGCACCATCTGATCCGCACGCGTGAATCGAGCATCCGGATGCTCGATTCACGCGTGCGGATCAGATGGTGCGTTCGGCGGGTGACGAGCA
>JACCDU010320274.1_pt1 | contig 17865 bp, 32 predicted proteins | sample 7446081 | NCBI WGS metagenome assembly JACCDU01 (sample SAMN15323447, study PRJNA562643) | freshwater metagenome | isolation source: river surface water | place: USA:Blue River Watershed | collected 2017-08-17
CGCCTTCACCAGCGCATCCACGGCATCGGTTGCCGGGGCGGCGTCCTGCGGCCTGCGCGGCTGCATCTGCACCTGACGGGTGAGGTCGGCATTAAGGCGCTGCAACTCGTCCACGCGGGCGCGCAGGATGCCAACATCTTCGGTCGCCTCCACCCCGCCCGATGCGGGGGCGAGAGCGGCGAGGATGCGGCGCTCGTAGTCGGCTTGGGCTGCGGCCTTGGCGGCGTCGAATGTAGGATGCGCAACGCTGTGGTCGGTCTGATGGCCGCTCGTCCACCACCAAAATTGTTCGCCATCCTGCATGACAAAATAGGCGTTGAAGCCGTTTAGGGCGCGGCTGGCGTAGTGCATCCCGCTTTGTGCATCGCGCACGATTTCTTCGTAATCAGCCCACTCCAACGCGCGCACCCTCACCCCCTGCGCGGGCAGGGCTGCGATGGCGGCATGTGCGTCGTGCCGAAAATCGGCTGTCAAAACGGAGTTTAGCGCATCCCCGCGCCGGATCAGATCGTCGTCACTCATGGTCAGACCCTCTCTGCGAAGAAAGAATAACACCCCGCGTTTGCCACATGCTTTTGCGCGCTACTGCATCGGCATCGGCCACATACTGCGATCTCCCGCGTGTCCAGTCAGCGTCGTGCGGATGAAAGCCTGTGTTTCGTTTATCACTCATCCTTCTTCCCTTCCTCAATCTCGGCCAGCGTGGCGCTGGCAATTCCGCCGACACGCTCACCGTCAGCAAGGTGAGCAATCCTCCGCAGCGCATCCACCGCCTTGTCGAGTAGGGCTTGCGTGTCGGCCAGCAGCTTGGCGTCGAGGATCGCTTCCCGCTCCAACTGCTCAATGCGGTCGGCGGCTTCATGGGTTGTGACCCACAATGCGTTTTGGCGCAGCCCTTTCACTAGTTCTTCGTCAGTCATAGCTTCTCCTTGCTCACATTCGCCCGCAGGTACAGCCGCTTCGACCCTGCTCCGCAGGTTGGGCATTTGATCTCACGGGCCAGCTTGGTCAACTCCTTCGCGTCCATTGGGAAGACGTCATTGGCGGTGCTGAAGTTTGTGCTGCAATCGCCACAGCGGAAGTGCATACGGTTGTCTGGGTCAGTCATCGCTCACATCCCCATTATCATCAGAAGACCCCCCGTTGTGATGTCCGCCATCGCCTCCGCGATCAGGTGGAAGACCATAATCCACAGCACGATCAGAATGATCCACTTCAACATAGCCTTGTCCTTTCGGCGGGATGACATGCGGCCCGCAGGCAGCGAGGGTCAGGGTTGCGGCAAGTAGGATGTGTTTCATGGATGCACCTTGTGAAATAGGCAGAGGTCTTCCGCGCCTACATGGCAGGCCAGTTCATGCGCGTGGCGGTGGGCTTCGGCTGCGTTTTTGTAGGCCCCGTAAGCAATGACCGCTGACAGGATGAGGATGAAACGGTCAAAGCCCGTCATTTTATCCACTTTCTCATCATCTCTTGCTCAGCCGTGGCTATGGCTTGCGGGCTGGTGCTGCTCGACACTCGCACCTCGAAAATCTGCACTCCCGGCCCTGCCTTGTAGAGGGGCTTTGGCATGGGGACATCAGCGGCGCACAGGTGCTGGTCCCGCCCGTTGAACTCGATGTAGTGCTGTCCCTGCCAGAGAACTCCCAACGTCGGGCGGCACTCAGGGTCAGGCTGGATCATCGGCTTGTCCACGCCGTCGCTCATGAAGCGCCCCGTCACATAGGCCACGGGGTCGCCCGTCTTGAGTGCAGGTATCTGCCTTGCCATGTCCTGCCACATGCCTGTCGGTGAAGGCACTGGGGGCAGCACTGGGGTAGGTGTAGGGACAGCGACAGGCTGGGCAGGGGCCATGCTGGGGCGGATCAACGCCGCCGCAGCAACACCGCCAAGGAAGAGGCGTCTGGTGAGTTTCATTCTCCAAGTCCTTCCGGTCGGGGTTGCGGGCGGATCGAGGACGACGGCACGTCGCCCACTCGACAATCGAGGTTGTGATCGTAGGGCAGCGTGTCGCTGACAGCGTTTAGCGCGGCCAAGCACTGCGCCTCGGTCTCGTAGGGGAGCGCCAACGTGGCGCCCTCCAAGTAACCACTCAGCACTGTGATAAACATGATCGTCCAGTATTCCATTGCACTTACTCCTCAGTGTGGGATGTTGCCGTCTGCATACCAAACGCCTTGCCACATATTGGGCGGGCCTTCAGGACGGACGGGTTGTTTCGGTTGTTTCGGTTGTTTCGGTTGTGGTTGGGCGATGACGCCCAACTCATTGAGGAACTTCTCTAGATCACTCTTCAAATTCATCGACATCAGCCTTCTCAGGGTAGCAGGTATACCACTCACGGCTCGGCTTGGACTGATCCGCCGACCGCCACATGGAGAACTTGGCACACTGGTTGTCAGCGAACATCGAACGCAGGGTGTAGGCCACCGTATTGTAGTCAGTGAGCCCATCACCACGGGTCTTGCCGGGGAACAGTTCCGCAAAGGCAGTGCCCACAGTCCACACCCCACCACTCTGGATCAGGGCGCGCGTCCGGTCAGCAGTCTTAGGCACCGCAGGCACTGCATCCTGCTGCTCATCAGGCACGTCGATAGGCAGGGTGTATTGGACCGGACGGGGTGCGGCAGGGACCACTGCCCCCGCAGACAGATGGACAGCCAGCCACGGGGTGCGCTCGGCCTTGTCAGGGAACCTGTTGGGCACAAGTCTGGCGGTGAACTCAGCACCCACCGTGAGTTTAACTGCGTCGCCCACCTTGTTGGGGATGTAGCAGTTGGTCCCGTCGTCCAGCCGGACGCCGAACCCAGCGCCAGAGGACAGAACATTAGCCACCACAATGGTGGCCTCGGTCGGGATGAACACGGTGTTCATGTTGGTCATATCCATGGTGTGTATCCTCACTTAATGACGCCAAGCGCAGTGCGCAGGGCTGTGCTGTGGTTGGTGAACAGTCGGTCAATATACGCGCACTGCTCGGTCACAGTGGGCGTACGGTAATGGTCACGGTACATAAGCTCGGCGATCCGCTGGGTGACCACCTCCCCCACACCGTCCCGAAGGGCGGCAACGAGCAACGGCAGGTCCTCCGCAGGGTAGAACGACGGGACTTCCCATCGCTTGTTGGTCATCTGCTCAGTGCGGGCAGTGAACCCGCCCAGCTTGGCGACGGTCTTGAGTTGCCGCTTGGTGGCCTGAAGTTGTTTCAGCCACTGCACACGCGCCTCCGTGTCGATCACCTGCTTGGGTTCGACGTAGCCAATGGGCTTGCGGGTGAGCAGGTCGATGGTCAGTCCGTTGTAAAGGCGGCACCCGCCTGTGTTCCACTCCTCCCAGTCTGCTGCACCGTAGTTGCTGTACAGCTTCCGGCTACCCATCCCGTTGCCTCTGATGTGCAGGCGGTAGTGCCCCTTGTTACGTCCCACCAATGCCACTGGCAGCACCTCGTTGATGCTGTAGGTCACACCGCTGGGCAGGGTGACCGCCCACTCGTCGTTGCACACCATGCGAAGGGTGTTATCCGGCAGGAACCGGGCGATCATGGTGCCCTTGTAGTAGACAGCGAACTCATCGCCATCCTTGAACATGCGCCACCCAGAGGGGCCGAGTGGCTTACCCTTCCCCGGCTTGCGCGCCTTAGCCATGACGGCCACGGCCTGACCGTAGTCACTGATGTTTGTCATGCTGCGTCCTCTATGTCTTCGATCAGTTCGTTCGCTTCGATGGTGTCCCAGACTGCTTCGTCACTGGTGAGGTAGTCATACTCCTTCTCAAGGTTGCGGTAGAGATCGTCCATGTAGGACCGCCACTGTTCAGTAACGTCCTTCTCGAAGTCGGCCATCTCTATGTCCAACTCGCGTTGCCATGCCTCCACCACGTCAAGATGGAAGTCGGTCGGGCAGTCGATGATGGTGTCCAGAAGGTCTGCTTCCACACTTATGGACGCGCTGCGCGAGTGGTAATACCTGTGACCGGAGTAACTGAACGCCGACACTATACCGCCGTGCTCTAGCAGCTTGCGGATCATGGGATACTGACCCTGATGGTGGTGGTCGAGGTAGGTCAGCGCGTTGTCCAGCGAACCGACAAAGCAGGCGCCGTCGCCCTGCGACCAGAAGCCGGAGAAGTATATCCGGTCGACGGCTATGCCGACCTTCTTCATGTCCTCTATGAAGTCAGCCTCAACACAGTCCCACCACTTGTCGTATTCGGTGTTAATGTATCTGTGTTTCTCCAAAAGAGCGGTGCGTTGCGATGATGCGACCGTCATCTGTTACCTCCAGCGTTGCTTGGTTATGTGCTACATCGTAAAGAACCTGCTTCAGCAGGTCCACGGTTTTGTCTGCCGATTGGAGTGCCTCATACGCCGCCTCCATGGCATCGTTCTGACCACTAATAACCAACTGTTGTCGGACTATCCACACTGCGGCCAGCACCAGTGCTGCACCTGCGACCAGTAGTTCTGTCGGTATCACTTTATGTTTCCTTTCATACGGTGCAGCGTGCACAACGCTGTCACTACCTGTTGTAATGTGCCTTCGATGGGCGGTCCTTCTTCCGGCCCAATCAGGATACCACGAACCACGGGTTCGTAAGGTTCTTTTCTTATGACCCCGACCTCGTTGAACTGGTAGGGTGACGCTCGTCGTCCGGTCTTGATGTAGGCGTCCCGCCGAGTGAACGTGCCAAGGATCACGGTGAACGTCTCTTGCAGAGGGGCCCGCCCCTTGCCGGGGGCGAAGCCGTAGCCTTCTGGAAAGTCTACCATTCCGGCACCTTCCCTATCAGGGTAAAGCCCTTCATCCGCAGGCTGGCAGCAAGTGCCCGTAGCTCACCACGTTCGCTGGTGTCAAAGAACCTGCGTCCTACACTGAACGTGTATTGCTCATTGTCTATGTTATACCACTCCCACTTACCAATATTGGTAAGCACGAGCACACGGTGGACACCTTTGCCCACCCGCTTGGCACGACCCCTCACCAGCACGACCTCGAACACTCTGGTGCGGTCCCACACTTGGACGAGGTAGCGTCGCCGCCACCCCGTCGTTGTCTTACCTGCCTTCCCCATCACAGACGGACCCGGCAGTGCTCCCCAAAGGGGGCGGTCATGTCAGTCGTCATGGCCCAGATCAGGGGGTAGTTGCAGCCCTCGGGGTAGGGGGTGTAGCCGTCGGTCAGCACGATGGTGCAGACCACAGTGTCAGCATGACCCTCTGCTTCGAGGTAGTCGAAGGCAGCGCGCACGTCAGTGCCGCCACCACCGTGGAAGCGGATGTCGAGGGCATCGTCCGGACCGTAGCACTCGTAGTGAGACACCTCGCTGTCGAAGTATACGACGTGCATCTTCTCAGGACGCAGGTCTTCGTGCACCATCCGCATCTCTGCTGCCATCTGTGCCAGTTGCTGGTCATCCACGGAGCCGGAGCAGTCAACGAAGAAGGCAATCGGACCCATCACCTCACCGCTACGGCTGGGCATATACATACCCTGTGAGAGGAAGCGACGGTTGGGACGGGCGAAGCTACGCTCGTCAGTCTTGTGCTTGACCACGAACTTCTGGAGCACGTCACGCCAGTCGACGGTGGGGTTGAGGATGCTGTCCACCAGACGAGCCATGCCTGCTGACAGTTTGCCCATCATCTTGGCGGCTTGTGCAGCCTGCGCCACCTTGACCTTCCACTCAGCAGCCTGTGCAGCCTGCTCAGATGCCGTGCCCTCACCGTCCTCAAGGTCAGAGCCAGTGCCGCCGGGACCATCACCGTCACCCTCGCCTTGGTCAGGGAGCAGGGTGTAAATCTGCTCGGACACACCCTGTCCGGCATCGTAGAGTGCCTTGTTGAGACAGCCACCCTCGATGAACTTGCCGATACCCTCCTCGACCAGCAGTTGGTTGATCACGAAGTCGGCAGCGATGTTCCACTTCTTGGGGTCACGGGACTGACGACGGAAGTTGTGCTCCAGCATGGGGTGCATACACTCATGTGCCACGAGGAACTTGAGTTCGTCGTCGTTCAGACCAGACACGAACTCGGGGTTGTAGAGCACACGCTTGCCATTGGTGGCAGCAGTGGGCACCACTTCCGAGTAGGTATGCGGCATACCAAGGGCGATGGCGCCGACGAAGGGATGTTCCAGCACGAGGCTGGTCTTGGCCTTAGCCAAGCGGGTCTTGAGTGTGTCGAGAGACTGCATGTCTGTTACTCCTTGTTTGACTTGCGCTTAATCGTCCAGACGACCTCGGTATATCCGAGGTCACCTGCCAGTCCGTTGTCGACGAGGCGAGACTTCTGATACTCAGCCTCCTCCTCTGCCTCATCGAGGTCAGCCGCCTCGATCGTCATGCAGAGCGTCAGTTCGAAGTCATACTTAGGCATCACATCCCTCCCATAAATATCGCCATGCGATCCGCGATAGCGGCCGCTTCGTCGGCCACCTGTTTGCGGAGGACAGGGTTGTCCTTCACGCTGTCCTTGGTGTGGTGTGCCAGCTTGCTCTCCACCTCATGACGCATGGCTTCGAGCCGTGGATCGTCAGTGAAGTTCAGACGTGGCAGGATGCGGCACAACTCCACCGCATTGTCGAACAGGCTCTCATACAACCTACCCTCCATGTTCCCCAACCGCTCGGACATCAGCTTAACATGATCGTAAAGACGTTGCCAAGCCTCACGCATAGCCAGACTGGAACTCTCCTCGACCCGACGCTGGATGTCGGCATGGATGCCAGCCAGTTCGTCGTCTGCCAACTGGACACGGAAGTCGTTGGTCGGGACGGGCATGACCACGAGGTCCATCTTGAACTTGTGCTTGAGGTCGGAGACATCGGGGTAGTCGGCCGGATCGTAGAGGTTACCGAGGAACCGCTTGGCCGTGATCTGGAGGGACGGGTAGTCTGTCAGGAACTTACGCACCACAGTATCCCACTCCGACTTGCGTTTGCGGAAGGTGGTCATGAAGCCAAGGTAGTTGGCGGTCGGCAGCATGTGGGTATTCTCCAGACCCCACGGCAGAGTGTTGGCGTAGAACTCCCGACGGATGTCACCCGTCATGGTGTGGATGTTGGCAAGGCTGTCACTCATGGGCAGCAGCCGCTTATGGAAGCGGCCGGAGTCCACGGAGGCGTTGTTATTGCTGGTCACTTCCTTGGTTGCCCGCCTGTCAAGGCGGCGTGCCGTCCACTGGGAGACGTTGAGTTGCACCAGCAGGGCGCGGTCGGAGAGTTGTGTGGTCATGGTTGTGTGTCCTCGTGTTGAAGTTGTTAGGGATACCAAGCCAGTATCTTGGGATCACCTTCGATGATCCCAATCAGGTCGCAGTTAACGGTGTCGACTTCCCATTGCCGCACCGCATCCTCTTGCGTGTCGCCCTCATAGACCTCGCAGCCTATGTCGAGGCTCCACGCCTGCCAGATCAGGGTGAACTTAGCCATCAGAACAGAACGCTCTGGTGCTTGATGGACCAGTTGATGAACCCCTTGGTGGCGGTGACGGAGGGATCACGACGGACAGCCATGGACATAGCCAGCACAGAGAACTCCGCCGGGCACCGGGAGAGGTAGGTCACAGCCCGGTCGATGTTGGCACTGGAGATGCGGTTGGAGATGGCGCCAGACAGGGCGTAGAGAGTAGCCGGATCAGACGGCACGTCGGCACTGTCAGGGTTGAGCAGGATAGCGTCGGGGTTGGGCAGCTTACGGTAAATCTTGAGGAACCCCACGAACTCAGCCGCAGCCCCCTCACCGACGGCACCCTTGAAGCAGTCGAACTCAGCCTCGGGAGGGACCACACCGAGGACGGCACTGACACCCTCGGCCCAGCTACGAGGGGTGGAGTTCTTGTTACGCTGGGGGTCGAAGTCGTGGAGCAGACCGGGACGGAAGCGGATGAAGGCCACCACCTCAGGCTTGACACCGTTGGTCAGTGCCCAGCCAGACCAGTCGTCGAGATGCGTCTCGAACTCCAGCGTGGTCTCACGATCAGAGAGGTGGGACAGGACACGGTTGGCACCAGCCCGGTCAGACTGACGGTTACCAGTGGAGACGACAGTCCAGCCCTCTGCCATAGGCACACCGTGGAGGTTCCGTGCTTGGCAGATGTTGGCCAGCACCTTCTGGATGTCGGCCGGTGCTTGGTTCCGGTCGTCGAAACAGAGCACACCACCACGGCCATCGTCGTAGCGGGACCCCTTGGAGGGGAACCAGTCAGGGATTTGGTAGGTCAGGGTCTCCTTGCCAATGACAGGGATGCCGAAGTCCTCGACCAGCATGGTCGGCAGGTGCTTCTCGATGTAGTGCAGACCGAGGAAGTCAGCGACAGACCGGACAAGGGTGGTCTTACCACCCCCCGGAGCACCTTCGATCGCCGTGGTGCGGTTGATCGAGATGAGGTTCTTGAGGGTGTCGGACAGAAGGGATGGACGCATTGTGTATGTCTCCATTGGTGTTGTGGCTGTCCGCTCCGCGGAGCGGCAGCACAGTTTCGGCTTGTCTCATCAGTGCCGTGGTAGCCAACCACGACAGACAGGGGGCGAACCCCCTGTTTCGACGTTATCCCAGCCTCCGATTACTAGCCACGATGGCGGTCAACTCCCGCCAGCTGCTGACGTAAGGCACCTCCTCACTGACCACGGTGTCGTAGAAACGCTGGACTTGGAGCCGCACCGCAGCCAGTTGAGTGTCGACAGCATGGAGAGTAGACCAGTCACGGACTATGTCATGGTAACGATCCACCTCGTCGAGGCACCGGACGGTGCTGTCAGTGACTTGTGCAGCAGAGTAACGCCACCTACCCTGACGAGGGTCCAGCCCGAGACGGACTTGAGTCCGTAGCCACAGGGAGAACTGGTTGAAGCCACTCTCCTGATAGGCTTCACGAGATGCCTTACGATCCACCCGGTATCTGGTGAAGGGCTGAGACCCAGCAATGAGCCGATGGTCCTTGTCCAGTGAGGCGAAGTCAGGGGTGTAGTAACCACGACGGATGCCGTCAGCGTCAGTAGCCCAGAGAACCGGGCCAGTAGGACAGGTGTAGTGAGGGCCGACAACACCACGGAAGATGCCACGGACGGCGTCGTCAGTGAGCCGGGAAGCGTAGGGTTCGAGGTCGATGGTGCCACCCTTGTGATAGGTGATGATGTCAGTGTGGTAGAGCCGGATCGAGACGCTCTCGTCCTTAGGGTTAAGCCGGATGGTGAAGTTGTCGTTCCGACGCTGAGCCACAGGACGGATGTCGACCTTACGACCCCGAATAGGGGTGATGCTGTCGTATTTCTGGAGAGCCTGTTCGTAGGACAGGATGCCGTGACGGGGCAGATGGAGGTTGGAACCAAACATCTCAGAGGTCCTTCTTGGTGTTGTGGGAGAAGCGAGGGGCGGGGTGGCCAGCCGCAGCCAGCCACTTGTAGACGGTCGAGGGGTGCAGTTTGTAGAGCCGAGCAGCCTCCATGGGGGAGACCTTCCAGTCTACGACCAGCCGCAGCACTTCCACTCTCGTGGAGTTGTCCAGACCATAGTCAGGGTGGAAGGGGAGTGTAAAACTAGTGATGGGGTCGGAGCGAAGCGACATCACAGTGCCACCTCGATAGGAGCCATGCCGGGATTGAACCGGATGTGGAGATGGCTGACACCGTAGGTGGATTTGAGAGTGTGACGGTCACAGACCGTGACCAGACAGTCGTTAAGGGGGGACGACTGGTCGATCACCAAGAAGTCATGACCGACGGTGTAGTCGTAAAGACAGTCCTGCTGGGAGAGGTAAGGACGGTGTAAAGGGCGGACCGTCAAGGTCTTTTTGTAAACCTTGGTGGTGAGGTCGGCGAGTTTGGTCCAGCTAGTAGCCATGGTGGTAGTCCCTGATTGTGTGTTAAGTTTTGCTGGACCGGAGCGGTTTGGTTGTGGCTCGGCCAGCCCCAGAAACATGGCGGATGGCGCCGCGGATGTCAAATTTTGGGGGGAAGGGGGGTAAGTATTAGATCACCTTGTCTTGGGTATAGGTTCACCATAAATGACCGGTGTTCTAGCGTAGTAGTCGCGCAGTCGTGGGTTATCTTTACGAAACTGAGGGGCCATACGGGCGGGCACCCACTTTACATTACCGGGTCCATACCACTTGGTCTTGTCAAGATGCACAAGAAAGTGCCCTGACTTAGGGGGACCAACGTCGGCCGCCATGGTGCTGATGTCCTCTCTCCACGCTTTACATATACCAAGCACATCCACTGATGTGGACTCATAGGGGAGGCGGGACACGGTGTTTGCAAGGGCTTGCTTCAGGTAGTAGTGGGTCATCGGTGGTCTCCAAGGGATGTGTAAACCACGCAATATCTAAAAATGGGGCCGGATGCAAGGCAAAATATCTTTACACGATTTCAAAAAATAGATAGGGAAAAGTGGGGAAAATCAATGGGTTAGCGTGTAAACATCTAGAAAATCTAAGAATTTTTAGGAGAAGGGGGTCACAAATTTGGGGGTGGCTTACAGGGGTGTAAAGCAAGCAATGTAAAATTGTAAAGCAGGTGAAAATTTTAGTGCGTATCCTCTCAAAAAACGTGTATTTTTTAGATTATTGGTATACTTAACTACTACTACACACACTGGTGTTAACCCGATTCTTGTGGAAAATCAATGGCTTAGCGGGAACTTTACACCATACCAATAATTTTACGCCTGACACAACGATTGTAAAGTTATGATTGTAAAGATTTGATAGTTGTTTGTTTTCAATAGGTTAGCGGCGGCCCCCCTATAGTAAGGGCTCTACGTTAGGTCTTAGACAGTGAGCTACAGGCCCCCGACGTATGGCGAGCGAATGCGAGCAAACTTTACACACGCAGCACGCAAGTGCCCCCCGCGCGGACGCACACGTGGTGTAAAGCAAAAACGAAAAACCCCGCTAGGCGTTAACCTAGCGGGGTCGATGTTAACCTACGAGGTAGGCGAGGAGCGTAACCGATACGAGGTAGACCACAGCCATGGTTGCGGCGAGTGGTATTGCGTGGGACTTCTGCCGGTGATGGGCTTCCAGATACCGCTTGGCGGCCTCTTGGCCGATCTTGCTGACGCTGGCGTCTACGCGGGTTTGGCGGTCGCGCAGCGCCGCACGGGTTTCAGTCTTCATGTTGCTGTTCCTTTGTGTGAGTGAAGGCGGGCCTTGCGGCCCGCCTTGTTTTTACTTGCCGAGTGCGGCCATTACCGCGGCGACGATCGCCGCCATGTCGGGTGCCGGAGCCGCCGGAGCGGCGGGAACCGGAGCGACCGGAGCCGCTTTGCCCTTGCCCTTGACCGGGGCCTTGGCAGGGGCCGGAGCGACCGGAGCCGCAGGCTTTTCTTCCCGCGACCGGGCCAGACGGCGGTCGATAACAAGCAAGTCACCAAACCGCGTCACCACGGCGTCGAAGTGTTCAGCGCCCGGGCCTTTCGCCGTGACAAGCACGGCGTCCTTGGCGCGGCACTTGCCGCCCGGCGTCACGCCGTCCAACGTGACCGTGAAGGTGAGCGTGACGGGGGACATTGCAGCGTATTGAGCCATGACATTTCTCCATGTGTATGTCATAAGGTGCTAACAGAGCACCACTGTTTCAGATGCACGTTCCAACGATGTCAAAGAGCGTGGGCGTCGCCGCCCGGTCACTTGTTACTCACTCACTTGCTACCATTTCTTTATGGCATACGGCGTCGCCATAGTCAAAAATCCATGCACAAAAGCCGGAATCGCAACTATATAGCACGCGCGCCGCGCGGCGCTGGCGAGGACACCCCCCGGGGGGTTGGACAGAGAATTCTACACCCCCCGTCTAATGTAGGGAGGCCCTTACACCACAAGGCGATTTTTTGTATTGCAATTAACGTTGGATAAGAATAGCATACAACTTGACACAAATGAGGTTATTCCATGCCACCCACAGCCGCACTTAGTCCATTTTCCGTAGAGGAACTTCGGGCCGTCTTTACACTAGACGCCGAACGCGGGGTTTTGTACCGCGTCTCCACTGGCAAGCCAGCCGCGGTAAAGTGGAAACGCAACTGGGGTAAACTGCGGGGCTGGGTTGTTGTGAAGGACCGGCGCGAGGTCGCCGTACATAGGGTCATCTGGGCGTTATATTACGGCAGTTGGCCAGAGCAAAGTGTGGACCACATAGATGGTGATACAGAGAATAATAGGATAGCTAACCTCCGTGATGTGAGCGTAGCTACAAACTCTCGTAACACGAAGAAGTACGGCAACAATACATCCGGGTATATAGGGGTGACGCGTACCGCGTCGGGGAGGTGGCAGGCTAGGATCGGCTATAACATGGGTAGAATCTGCCTAGGTAGTTTCGACACGGCCGAAGAGGCTTACGCAGCGTATAGAAAAAAGGCTGCAGAGCTAGGGTTTCACGACAACCACGGTCGCTAAGTACCTCCTTGCCGCAACGGCCTCTGAATGATAGCTTTACCCCCATGTACATCAGCCCCGTCCAAACCAAGTGGAACGACCGGTTCGCGTTTGACCTCGCCCTTTTGCTGGAAGGGAGCGGGGAGAAGATCGACGAACTGCTGGATCGGCACGAATTCGACGCCTCCGATCTGCTGACGTTCAACAAGGACACCCTGTTCCACAAGAAAGTCGAGGCTTACCGGGAAGAAGTACGCACCAAGGGCCTGACATTCCGGGTCAAGGCGCGTGCGCAGGCTGAAGAACTGCTCAAAACCTCATGGTTGCTCATCCACGACCCCGTGGTTAGCCCTGCGGTGAAGGCTGATCTCATCAAATCTGTCGTACGCTGGGCCGGTTTAGAGACGCCGCCGAAGGAGGAGGGCATTGGGGGTGCCGGAGGTGTGACGATTACCATCAACCTTGGGGGCAGGCAGTTGGATGTGACAGCGAAACCCGCCCCTCTTGAGTTGAACGGCGCGGACTACTCGGAGGTCGAGTGATTTTTTCTCCCGTGGTTAGGGTGATAGTCGAGCGCAACCTCTGCAGCTCTACGCGCGGCCACGGCTTCCGCCATAGTATCGAATGTGCCGAGCTGTATCAGCTTACCAGAGTCGGATATCCGTGCCCTCCACCTGCCGTTGCGCAGGCTCACGCCTAGCACTGCGTCAGATTTGTTGTCCCTAGTAGCCACATTTTTGGCGTTTTCGCCTCGCGACACACTTCGGAGGTTGCACAGGCGGTTGTCGGCCCGATCACCGTTGATGTGGTCGACAAAATCCGGGTCTTCGCCGTGTACCAGCTTCCATATGAGCCTGTGGACCTTATAGGTGTTGCCCATTATGCGAGCGCAGAGGTACCCCTCATCACTGAGCGACCCGACAGTGGTGTCTGCAAACCGCTTGTTCCACCATTTCTGCTGCCACTCACGGGTACGCGCAGCGGTGGGTACAAATTCCCCCAGCGATCTGTGGTTCCACAGCACCGTACCCGTTTCTTGGTTGTACCGGAGCAGTTTTTGTAGCACTATTTGCTCTGGGAGCGCGGTAATCTTCATGATGACCTCCTTGAATGAGCTCAACCGTAGCCCAAGGTAGCTTTAATGTCAACGACGAAACCTAAAGTTCACCTGTTCCACAGCCTGTTTGCGGCGCAGGCGTTCATCGCCACCCAGAAAGCCGCCCAAAAGTCCTATCGCGCCCTGCGCATACCCCGTCCGAAGCGCGGAAAACCCCTCTACACGGTGGTTGTATACGATGCCGCTTGATATTTCCTACACTCCGACCCCCACGGTCGCGAAATTCATGGATTCCAACGCCAAGATGCGCGTGATCATGGGTCCTGTCGGGTGCGTTGCACCCGAGACGCTGGTCCTTACGGAGTATGGTCCGCTTCCCATCGCGCGTATAGATCGTCCAATGCGCGTTGTATCGTGGAACGAGAAGACATCTCGATTCCAGCTTTCTTGGTGTGGTGGAGCGTTCCCGAAAGGTACGGACTATCTATACCGAGTGACAACGCGGCAAGGAGAATTTGCCGCAAACGAACATCACCTCGTGCTCGACGGGCAGCGTGCATATCGACGCGCTCGATCTCTGCGCCAAGGTCAGTCCTTATCCCAGTGTTCTGACGTCCGCGCGTTGATACGTTCGGCCCCCGACCTGCCAGTGTCGCATGAAGGTGATCCTGATTTGATCGGAACAGCCGTAGATTCTCTGGCGCATTATGCAGCGTCAGCCCGTCAATATGGTCTACGACTTCTGCGGGAAGAAGGTATCGACCAAGAGTTTGCTCCATCACAAGACGGTGCTCGTAGATCAGCTTACCGGTTCGGTTCGTACGCTGCCGGGCGTATGGATGGTCTTGTGGCGCAGTTACGAGCACGTACCCGTCTTGGTCTATCCTCCGCCCTGACGCGAATTGGTGATTTGCTCGGCCGGGTTGGGCACCTTCTGCTCGCCTTGGAAGGTCGAGTCGCAGCATCACCTTACGCACATAGCGGGGGGACAGCCCCACTAGGGCTGCTATCTCCGCAGAAGTCTTCAGGCCGTCGGCCAACGCCACGATCTGTTTCGTATTCTCGTTCCACTCTCGGGGCATGTAACATATCCTCCAATGCCAACGGGGCCATATTGAAGGTAGAACGCGAGGCTGTCAAGCGGTCTTATTGGGACATGCAAGTCCTTGATACAAATAACTACGTGACAGTAGACGGCACCATCCACCACAACAGCGGCAAGAGCGTGGCGTGCTGTTTCGAGATTGTCCGGCGGGCTGCCCAGCAGAAACCGAACGAGCAGGGCGTGCGCAAGACCCGCTGCGCTGTGGTTCGTGAGACCGTGCGCCAACTCTCGGACACCACGATCAAGACCTTCCTCGACTGGTTCCCTCCGGGGGTCTGTGGCCACTTCATGCGCACCACCAAGACCTATTTCTTCAAGGTGGGTGACATCGAGTGCGAGATTATGTTCCGCGCGCTGGACGACGCGGACGATGTGGCCAACCTGAACTCCCTCGAACTGACCTTCGCGTGGTTTAACGAATGCCGGGACATTCACCCCGATATCGTGGACGCGATGTCTAAGCGGGTCGGTCGATTCCCCTCCGCCAAGGATGGCGGGGCGACGTGGCACGGGATGTGGGCTGATACCAACCCGCCCACCATGGACACTTGGTGGTTTTATCAACTCGAACACATCGACCCCAAGGACGGGGTCAGCCCCAACAACAACGGGTGGGATGTCTTCAAGCAACCGTCAGGACGGAGCCCATATGCAGAGAACATCGAGAACCTACCGGAGGGATACTATGACACCCAAGGTCGCTCGGAGGAGTACATCCGGGTTTTCATCGACGGTGACTACGGACTCTCCCTCGCAGGTACGCCGGTGTTCAAATACTTCCGCCCGGATTACCACATGGCACGTGCCACCCTTCGACCCATTATCAACGGCACTCGGCCTGTCATCGTTGGTATGGACCTTGGTCTCACGCCTGCGGCTGTGATCGGGCAGCAGGACCCGAGGGGGCGGGCGCTCGTCCTCGCCGAGGCCGTCAGCTACGACATGGGGGTGCAACGTTTCGTCAGGACGGTGCTCAAGCCCCTGCTCTACGAACGCTTCGCGGGGGCGCCGGTCATCGTGGTGGTCGACCCGGCGGGTATCCAGAGGGCGCAGACAGACGAGCGCAGTGCGGTCGACATCATCAAGGCCGAGGGGTTCAGGGTCATGCCAGCCCGGACCAACAGCATCACGGCGCGCATCGCCGCCGTCGACGACTACCTCATGCGACAGGTGGACGGTGACCCGGGGTTCCTAGTCGACCCCAGCTGCACGAGACTTAAAGCCGCCATGATGGGTGGGTACCGGTTCAAGAAGAATGGCGACGGGTTGGAGAAGGGTGGAGACGCAGGTAAGCACAGCCACATCGGGGACGCCATCAGTTACCTCTGCCTGCACATTGGTAGTCTCGACAGTGGCGCGTTGATGCACCAACGCAGGGAGGTTAAGCGCATTGACTCCAAGGGGTGGACGTGATAGATAATGCTCACCTACCCGTTGATGGTAACGTCAACCTGCTCGACTCGCCCCGCCGGCCCTCCCCCGGCGGGGTTTTCCTTGCGCAAAGAGTGGCAGTTGTGTATCGTGGCGCCAACCATGCAAGGAGCCCCCGTATGCGTAACACGCCCAGCAAGCCCGGAAGTGACTTCGCCAAGCAGTATGGCGCGGTCGAACGGGGCAACCGCAATGCGCAGCCGCCGGGCAAGCCCGGCCCGGGTATGACCACGTCGCCCAAACCCAAAGCCAATCCCAACCGCGGCATGACCACGTCGCCGCGGCCGCAGGCCAACCCGAAGAACAAGCCGACGACCCCGCGGGGTCCGTCCAAGCCCAAGAACATCTGAGGTGATCCATGCCGCTTATTGCACCTTCGCTAAACGCGGACATCCGCTCCGTGCCGCGGGTTATCTGGAGCGGCATTGCTGCGGGTGACACCTTCACCCCCTTCACGCTCACGCAGCAGTACGGCCTTGCGGCCTCTGTGCAGGTCACGGGCACCTTCAGTGGCTCCACTGTGACGCTTGAGGTGAGCAACGACGGGACGAACTGGGCGGTTGCCCGGGGGCTCGACACGACCAACATCACTTTCACGGCAACGGGCTACCGGGAGTTCTCGCTCTGTGCGGCCTACGTCCGCCCGGCCATCACCGGCGGCACTGGCTCGGGACTTGCGGTTGTCATGGTCCTGAGGGGCTCTCATGGGGTTTAACCTCCCACTGCTTAACCTCCGTCGGCGACTGCTGGGGTCCGGCGTCTCGTTTTCCCCAGTGGAGCTTTTCACACTGTCAGAGCCGGGCCTTTGGCTCGACCCTTCTGACGTGGCCAACTTGGATTGGCGTCGGAACCTGCTGACGTGGACGGAGCAGTTTGATAATGCGGTTTATACCACAGTTACAACTGGTGGTTCCGTTACACGAACAGCTTCAGAAATTGCATTCCCGGCAACAACCTCGTCCTCAAGCGTTTTTGTAGCTAGGCAGGCATTTACCTCAGTCGCAAGTAACTACACGGGTTCTGTTGAACTGCGGGCAAAGGCTGCGGGTGATGTTGGAAAGAAAGTTGGGCTTTGGCTGAATGACGGTAGCATCACCAACTTCACTTGGCATACCCTTACAGCAGATTGGGTTCGCATAACTGTAACTGAAAGCCTGTCTGCCGCTTCATCGTTTTGGACTGTTGGCATTCTGGGGGATACGGCTGTCGGTGGCGTCATTCAGGGCGCTGTTACTGTCGAAATCCGCAACGCACAACTCGAACTCGGCTCCACAGCCACCGAATACCAGCGCATCACTGACGTGAACACCGAGGTGATCCAACGCTTCCCGTCTGCCACCCTTTACCAAGACACGGCAGGCACCATCCCGGTTACTGGCCCGACGAAGTCTGACGGGACCCCCGTCACCGTTGCGCTGGCTCTGGATAAGTCCAAGGGGCTGGTGCTGGGGTCGGAGCAATCTCCTACACTTCCAAACTACCAGACTGTCCTCACCGGGACTTGGGCGGCATCTGGGGCCAACTACGTCTTTACCGATACGGCGGGCGGGCAGAGTCGACCGGGCGTTCAATGGCCAAGCATCTCTCTACTTGCTGGCTGGTATCAAATTGTCGTGGTTGTTGCCGCAATTAATGGTGCAACCCAAATCCGCTTGGATGGGGTTGGGGCAACTGACCAGCTTCTGACCGTCGGGACAAATACGCGCATCGTTAACGTCACCTCGACAAGCAGACCCCGCTTCCGCCTAGAGGATTTGTCTACGACGATTGGCGATAGCTTCACGATTACCTCCATCTCCGTCAAGGAACTCCCCGGTTTCCACGCCACGCAGGCCACGGCAGGCTCCCGGCCCATCTACGGCATTGTCCCCGTCGGTGGGCGGAGGAATTTGCTGAC
>JACCDU010978734.1_pt1 | contig 17865 bp, 8 predicted proteins | sample 7446081 | NCBI WGS metagenome assembly JACCDU01 (sample SAMN15323447, study PRJNA562643) | freshwater metagenome | isolation source: river surface water | place: USA:Blue River Watershed | collected 2017-08-17
CAAAAAATTGGTACTCAAAAGTGGATTGCATTATACAATCGTCCTTATGAGACTTGGACTGAGATTCGTCGTCTTGACCAACCAAAAATTTCTGCTCCAATCAACGCGAAGTCTGGTTTCCCTACACGTTTAACATATCCTAATACCGAGCAAACATTGAACGGTACAAACTACACAGCTGCAGCTTCTGCAATTGGTGGTGATGTTGTTACAACGAAATTGTTCTGGGATAAGAACTAATCGATGATACATTGATTTATCAAAGGGCGATCCATTGGGTCGCCCTTTTTTATTTGGCATTTATACAAAAAATGCAAATTTGTTAGAACAATTTATGGTGATTTCATGTTTCAGTCCTATATTTGAGTTCATTCATTAAACTAAACAACATGAAAAAACTAGTACTATCCTGGGTGTTGATGATGGCTGTAGTAAGCACATTGTTCGCCCAAACAAGGCAAGTTACCGGTAAAGTCACTTCATCTGAGGATGGAAGCGGCATGCCGGGCGTTAGCGTCAGTGCGAAAGGTTCTTCTAAGGGAACTAGTACTGCTGCAGACGGAACCTATAAAATCGCAGTAGCAGATGGAGCAAGTCTCGTATTCTCTTTTGTTGGTTTTAATTCTCAAAATGTATCTGTTGGTTCTAGAAGCGTCATTGACGTTCAATTACAAGCGGACAACCAACAATTATCAGAAGTTGTTGTTGTAGGTTACGGTACGAAAAAGCGCCAAGAGTTTACGGGTGCTGCTTCTACGGTAAAAGCGGCATCAATTGCTGAGCGTCCAGTTCAATCTTTCTCGCAAGGATTAACAGGACAAGCAGCGGGTGTTAATATCACACAACCCAATGGTTTGTTGAATAACCCTCCGGTTATCCGTGTGCGTGGTTTGAGTTCATTATCATTGAGCTCTTTTCCTTTGGTTGTTATCGACGGTATACCTATTTCAACGGATAACGTTTCGGCTAACTCGACTACGAATAACCCATTAGCGGATATTAACCCTTCAGACATTGAGTCTATCGACGTATTGAAGGATGCGGCTTCTGCTGCGATTTACGGTTCTCGTGCGGGTGCTGGGGTCTTATTGATCACTACAAAACGTGGTAAATCAGGTAAAGCTAAGGTATCTATCGATTCTTGGGCTGGTATTTCTGAAGCAGTTCGTTTGCCAGATGTGTTAAATGCACAACAATACATGGATCACAAAAATGGTGCGATTGCAAATGCGTTAGCGATGAATCCCAACGCAATTGCTGCCTCTGCTCGTAATGCGGAGAACAAATCATTCTTGCCAAATTACAATGCAGATGGTTCTTTGATCGATACAGATTGGTACAAAGAAGTATACCAAACAGCTGTTTCTCAGAATCATAACTTGACAATTAATGGCGGTACAGATAAGACTAGCTATTATTTCTCAGCTGGATTTTCTGATCAAGATGGTTTCTTGAAAAGCAATAGCTTCCAACGTCGTTCAGGTCGTTTCAATATGGATCACCAAGCAACGAAATGGTTGAAATTGACAGCTAATTTCAACTACTCAAATACATTCAACAAGGCGCCGATGTCAGGTTCGAATGCGGGTGGTGCATTTAATACATCTGGTTTAGGTCGTATTGCAGTTGCTCAAGTTCCTAATTTACCAGCTTACAAAGCGGATGGTTCATATAACTTGGAGAACAATACGGTTGGTCGTATGAATAACCTACTTCCTGCGCAGTTTCCTAACCCAGCCGTCGTACGTGATTTAGATAAAATTACTTCGGAAAACACACGTTTAATTGCGAATTTGGGAGCTGAATTCCGTTTGATGGAAGGTTTAACGGCTAAGACTAGCTACTCATGGGATCGTCGTAATACAGAAAACATCCGTTTCTTCAACCCTTACAATGGTGATGGCTGGTCTGCTAGTGGTGATGCTTACAACAATACTGCGAAGTCAGATAACTGGAACTGGATCAATACATTGCAATACAATGTAACTTTAGCTGAGAAGCATAACTTCTCTTTAATTGCGGGTTCTGATGTTCAAAAAACTCGTGTATTGAACTGGGGAGCGCAACGTCAAACGCTTGCGGATTTCTTCTTTACAGATTTCCAAGGAAACTTTGGAACGAACTTAGCAGCAGGTAACGGTATCTACCAAGTCGCTTATGAGGCTTATTTGGGAAGTTTCTCTTATAATTATGGTGGAAAGTATTTCTTGAGCGCCAACTACCGTCGTGACGGTAACTCTGCATTATCTTCAGAGAACCGTTGGGGTGATTTTGGTGGAGCGTCATTGGGTTGGACAATTTCAGAAGAAGAGTTCTTTAAGAACTTAGACTTAGGAAATAAAGTATCAAATGTACGTTTAAAAGCTTCTTATGGTAAAGTAGGTAACGGTAACGTACCAAATGCATACGGTTCTTATTCAACTTTCGCATCAGGACTTTATGGTGCTGCACCGACATTGTCATTTAACCAAGCAGGTAACAAGGATTTGAAATGGGAGACTTCAGCACAAACCAACGTAGGTTTAGATGTTAGTTTCTTAAACGATCGTATCCAAGTAGAAGCTAATTACTACTACAAGGATATCAACAACTTGATTTTGAACGTTCCTCAAGCACCTTCAAAAGGTATTCCAGGAAACTCAATCTTGGCTAACGTAGGTTCGATGTATAACAAAGGTTATGAATTAGCGGTAACAGCAACTCCAATTAATAACAATGGATTTGTTTGGACGACTAATCTCAACTTTGCTACCAACGAAAACATGGTTACGTCATTAGTTGATGCAAATACACCTATTTTGACAGCGACTTCAGGTTTAGAGGTAACTTCAATTACGAAAGTAGGTTATTCAGCAGCGCAAATTTACGGTGTGAAAACAGCAGGTGTTAACCCGGAAAATGGTCGTCGTATCTACATCAAGCGTGATGGTACGAAGGTTCAATATCAACACTTAGGTGGTGCGTTAGCTTGGACGACATTGGATGGAAAGGCGACTACTTCACCTTCATCCGAGCAACAAATTTTAGGAAATACATTACCTACTTTTTACGGTGGTTTCAATAACACATTCCGTTACAAAGGTTTTGATTTAGGTGTGAATTTTACGTTCTCAGGAGGTAACTACATCTACAACGGATCTCAAGCGGGTTTACGTGATCAACGTGTTTGGAATAACTCAGTTGATGTCTTGAATTCTTGGAAGACTCCAGGTCAAGTAACTGAAATTCCAAAAGCTGTTTATGGTGATAACGTATCTAATGGATCTTCATTCTTGATCGATGCCAATGTTCAAAAAGGTGATTTCGTACGTTTGCAAACGGCAACATTGGGTTATAAAATTCCTACGAACTTAACGTCGATTGGTATCTCGAATATCCGTGTGTATGCACAAGCAAACAACTTATGGTTGTTGACAGCTTATACAGGTGTTGACCCTGAGATCTCGTCAAATGGTGATTCAAACTTAGCTTCAGGTATTGAGCGTAACTCAATTCCTCAAGGTCGTTCATTCACATTTGGTATTAACATTGGTTTGTAATTTTAACAGATAAAGAAAATGAAATTATTCACAAATAAAATGGGAATCTTGTCAATCGCGCTTGCGATGACTGTTTCCTCTTGCAATAAGGAATTCCTTAGTGCTGTTCCAGAATTGGATTTGTCTGATGCAACGGTATTTAATACACCTGCTCGTGTCCTTTCTCAAGTTAATGGTTTGTATGGCTCTGCGAAAAATGGTAGCTTATTCGGTGGTCGTTATTTGATTTATAACGATATCCGTGGAGAGGATTGGGTTAACCGTACGACGAACTCTGTTACAGGGTATTCAACTTATCAAGGTAACCAAGATCCTTCAGATTCGTATTTAGCTAATTTCTGGGTTCAGGGTTACTTGACGATTAACCGTACGAATTTGTTTTTAGAGGGATTGGCTGCTAATCCAAATGCAGTTTCTTCTACTTTGGCGGCTAATTACCGTGGAGAAGCGAAGTTTTTGCGTGCATTAACATACTTCTCTTTGGTACAGTATTTTGCTAAGCCATACATCTTGGACAAAGGTGCTTCTGCAGGTTTGCCATTACGTTTGAAAGGCTCTGTGTCTTCAGCTGATAATGATATGCCTCGTAGCACAGTTGCTCAAGTTTATGCGCAAGTATTGTCAGATTTGAACGATGCTGAAAATGAATTGCCAGATTCTTATGGTACTGCTTTGTTAAATACAACGCGTGCACACAAGAACACAGCGATTGCATTAAAAACACGTGTGAAGTTGGCAATGGGTGATTACGCGGGTGTGATTGCAGATGCAAATAAAATTGTTTCAGCTACTGCACCTTTCAAATCATCTACGCGTGTAGCTCATGCTTTACAAGCGGATGTATCTGCTGTATTTAAAGCACCTTACACAACGACTGAGTCGATTTTCTCTTTCCCAATGGATGCAACGAATGCTCCAGGAACGCAAAATCAATTGGGTTACTACTTTAATGCAGGTAACGTTGAATATTACTTAAATACAGGTACAATCGGTATTTACAATAATCCTCAATTTGCTGCAACAGATGATCGTAAAACAAAGTTGACAGTTGCTACAACGGCTGTTGCTAAGTTTCCTTCATCTACGAAGTTCAGTGGTGTATCTCCTTACGTAGATTTTGTACCTAACATTCGTTATGCTGAAGTATTGTTAAACCTTGCTGAAGCTGAGGCGGAAACAGGTAACTTGTCACGTGCTGCTGCTTTATTAAAGGCTGTTCACGGTCGTTCGGATGCTGCTTATGTATTCACTGCATTAGATACGAAAGCGGATGTGATCAAAGCAATCTTGACAGAACGTCGTATTGAATTCTTAGCGGAAGGTTTCCGTGCGAATGATGTGACGCGTCGTGGTGAGCCGATGGTATCTTTCGGTGCAGGTGCAACGATCCAACCATCTGATCCTCGTTACATCTATGGTATTCCATTAGCTGAGGTTCAAACGAACCCTAGCATTGGGAAATAAGAATCATTAATTGATTTTATTAATAAAAAAGGCAGCCAATTTGGTTGCCTTTTTTATTTTTTATACTCGTGATAAAAACAATTTATATTATTTCATTGTTTCCAAAATTGTCTACATCTATTATTGCTTTTTATATCATTCATCATTTGTTAAAACTAAGACATTATGAAAAAAAATCTACTATTTAGTTTCTTCTTGTGGCTTTTTGCATTGGTTCCATTGCTTGCGCAGGATAGGGCTATTACGGGTAAAGTGACAACTGAAGACGGTTCATCTTTGCCTGGCGTGAACATTGCCATTAAAGGTACAAGTAAAGGTACTACCACGGATGGTGAGGGTATTTTTAAATTAACTGTTTCACCATCCGCTGTTCTTCAAGTAAGTTCTGTTGGATATGCTTCGCAAGAAGTTCGCGTGGCGAATCGATCTGTTATTAATATTTCACTTCAATCTGAAGCATCTACCTTAGATGAGGTTGTTGTAACCACTTTTGGTACGGCTAAAAAATCTTCATTTACGGGTTCGTCCGCTAAGATTGTTGCAGAAAAGTTAGCTGTTCGTCCAATTACGAATATCGGTCAAGCCCTTGAGGGTATTGCAGCGGGTGTTACAACTACATCAACCAACGGTCAGCCAGGTTCATCGCCTGCGGTTCGTATTCGTGGTTTTGGTTCGATTTCATCTTCCAATGATCCATTATATGTTGTCGATGGTGTTCCGTATTCTGCGAGTATTGCCAACTTAAACAATGATGATATTGAGTCAATTACGGTCTTGAAAGATGCGGCGTCTACTGCCTTGTATGGTGCTCGTGCTGCGAACGGGGTCGTTATGGTAACAACCAAAAAAGGTCTTAAAGGAAAGAATACAATTAATATTAAATACACAAAAGGTTTTAATACAAGAGCCTTGCCTGAGTATGACCGTGTAGGGCCTGCGGACTATTATCCGTTGATGTGGGAGTCAAATCGTAATAATTTAGCTTACCGTGCAACAAATCCAGTTGCGCTTGCAACAGCAAACACAACAGCTTCTGCAGGTTTAGGTGCAATTGTGGGTACTGGCTATAATGTGTACAATGTTCCCTTTGCTCAATTAGTTGGGACGGATGGAAAATTGAATCCATCAGCGCAAATGATTTATAGCATGGATGATTTAAACTGGGAGAAAGCCGTTATGCGTCAAGGTGTTCGTGATGAAATCAACGCAAATTTTTCGGGTTCAAACGGTAAATCAGATTATTTCTTATCTGTTTCTTATTTGAACGATAAAGGATATCAAATCAAGTCGGATTATGATCGTTTTACTGCTCGTTTAAACGTGAATAGTCAAATGAATGATTGGTTTAAGGTGGGTGCTAATATGAACACTACGGTAACTTCATCTAATCAGTCAACGGCTGATGGAGGTACTTCATTTGTGAATCCATTCTTCTTTACGCGTGGTATGGCGCCTATTTATCCTGTATATGCGTACAATCCGGCAAGTCCAGGTACTTTCTTGACTTTAGAAAATGGAAGACGTCGTTATGATTATGGTAATTTAAGTGCCTTAGGTCTATCGAACCGTCCTCAATATGGTGGTCGTCACGTGATTGCTGAAACGGAATTAAATGAAAATTTCTTCCGTAGAAATTTGTTAGGTGGTCGTGCTTTTGCTGAAATCTCCTTCTTGAAGGATTTCAAATTCACGAACAATGTAGGTGTTGATATTACTAATGCAAATACTGTTGTTTTTGGTAATCCAGAAATTGGTGATGGTGCTCCAGCTGGTCGTGCTCAAAATACTTTTGAGAACATCACTAATTATAACTTGTCTCAATTATTGACTTATAACCATGCATTTGGAAAGCATAATGTGGATGCATTACTTGGACACGAAAATTATAATTTAGTGAGCAATAGCTTGGACGGTTCTCGTTCGCAGCAAATATTGGACGGAAATTATGAGTTGATCAACTTTACGACAACGACTAATTTAACTTCGCAATATGATATTCGTCGTGTGGAAGGTTTCTTTTCTCGTTTGAATTATGATTATGACTCGAAATATTTTGTTTCATTTTCTGCTCGTCGTGATGGTTCTTCTAAGTTCTACCAAGATAAGCGTTGGGGTACATTCTACTCGGCATCAGCTGCTTGGCGTTTAGATCAGGAAGAATTTATTAAGCAATTTAGCTTTGTGGATAACTTGAAATTAAGAACTTCTTGGGGCCAAACGGGTAATGATGGAGGTATCAGCAACTATGCTTGGCAGCCATTGTATGGATTAGGTTGGAACAATGCAACTGAGCCAGGTATCTTACAATCTTCTTTAGGAAGTAAATCATTGGAGTGGGAAACAAATACGGCATTTGACGTTGCCTTGGAGTTTGGGTTGTTTAAAAATAGACTTTCAGGTTCAATTGAATACTTTGATCGTCAGTCGACCAACTTGATTTTTGCGGTTCCTTTGCCTCTTTCAGTAGGTATCGCTACTGAGACAAGAAACATCGGTGCGATGTACAACCGTGGTATCGAGCTTCAATTGGGTTATGATGTTATTCGATCAAAAGACTTTAACTGGCACATTGACCTGAATGCGACGAAATTAGAGAATAAGATTACCAAAATGCCTGACGAAAGTAAGGAGATCATTGACGGTACGAAGAAGTTAAAAGAAGGTAGTTCATTATATGATTACTGGTTACGTGAATACAAAGGTGTAAATCCTGAAAATGGGGTAGCTGAATACCGTGCGATTTCATATGTGCCTGCTAACTCAAGAATTACAGCATCGGGAGATACCTTGACGAATAACATTGCTAATGTGCGTTATTGGTATAACGGTTCTTCCATCGCAGATTTAACCGGTTCTGTTAATACCTCTTTAAGCTACAAAGGATTTTCACTTTCTGCTTTGATGGTATATCAAATTGGTGGTAAAATTTATGATGGAGCTTATGCTGGTTTGATGGGGGCTGGATATCACAATGCGAAACACGTTGATATCTTGAAGCGTTGGGTTAATCCGGGTGATGTGACGAATGTTCCGCGTATGGATGCTGGCCGTACAGCTGATTTTGACGCTGCCTCAGATCGTTGGTTGATCGATGGTAGCTTCTTGAATATTCGTACGGTGACATTGTCTTATCGTATACCTAAATCGGTATTGTCTAAGTTTAAAATTGACAATGCTCAAGTTTACATGAGTGGGGAAAATTTCTTGATGCTATCACGTAGAAGTGGAATGAACGTCCAACAAAACTTTGGAGGAACTACCAGCAACGTATATAGCCCTGCGAAATCATTGGTTTTAGGTATTTCATTCTCTTTATAATTTTGAATCATGAAAAATAAATTAATCATATTTATCGCTTTTTTGTTCAGCATGATTTCGATTTCATGTGAGAACGTATATTTGGATACTACGCCTACGGCTAGTATTGATGCAGGTTCTGCCTACGCGACTACTAAAAACGCCGCCGCAGCTGTTAATGGTATTTACCGTTCATTTATCGTCCGTTATTTAAGTTCACAAGGTCACTCGGGTCACCCGGCTATGATGATTATTTTAGATCACATGGGTGAGGATATGGTATTGGGTACAACGGCCGCATCATGGCACGTGGGAGAAACACGTTGGACAGCACATCGTTCTGACGTTAATACCATGGTTCAATTTCCTTATGAGATGTATTACCGCATCATTGGTAATGCCAATATTGGTATTGCGAATATTGATAAGGCAGTAGGTCCAGCCACAGATCGCAATACATTGAAAGGGGAAGCCTTAGCATTGCGTGCTTTTGGGTATTTTAATTTAGTACAATTGTACGGTAAGCGTTATGATGCCCGTGCTAAACCGAATAGCCAACTAGGTGTTCCATTGGTTTTAGAGCCCACGACGGTAGGGAAAGCTCGTAATACGGTAGAAGAGGTTTATACGCAAATTAATAAGGATTTAGCGGATGCAGCAGCTTTATTAACAAGCGCTCGTCTGAATAAATCACATATTAATTTAAGTGTGGTGAAAGGTTTGCAAGCACGTGTTGCCTTGGTACAACAAGATTGGGCAAATGCTGCAAAATTTGCTGCTGAGGCTCGTGCGGGGTACCAACCGATGAACTCGACTCAATATTTAGACGGTTTTCAAGATATTACTAATTCGGAGTGGATGTGGGGTTTTGATCACTTAGAGGATCAAACGGAATATTTTGGAGGATATCATTCCTATATTTCATGTAATTACAACTCTACGGTTATTCGTACATATCCTAAGGTGATTAACAACTTGCTTTATAAGCAAATTCCAGCGACGGATGTGCGTTCAAAGATGTGGGTAGAGACACCTACGGCTTCAAACTCAATTGTTCCACCAGGGGGTGTTCGTCCTAAATTCTTGAATCAAAAATTCAGATTACCGGGTACACCTTCTACTTCAGCGATGGGAGATGTTCCTTACATGCGTGCTGCTGAAATGTACTTAATTGAGGCTGAAGCCAAGGCTCGTTTAAATGATGCAGCTGGAGCATCACAAGTTTTATTCGACCTTATCAAGACGAGAGATGCTGCCTATGTGAAGTCAACAAATTCAGGACAGGCCTTAGTTGATGAAATTTTGGTACATCGTCGTGTTGAGCTTTGGGGCGAGGGTCACCGTTTCTTGGATTTGAAACGTACGAATGCGCCTTTGAACCGTAATGGTACGAATGCCATTGCATCAGTTGCTTTATTATTTGATGTAGCTCCAGGCGATGTTCGATGGGAGTTCTTAATCCCACGTCGTGAGATTAATGCGAATCCTGCAATCGTTCAAAATCCACTATAAAATGTAAAGGTGGCTGATTCAATCAGCCACCTTTTTTTAACCTATGAAAATGAAAGCTATTATTCTTACATTATGTGCATTTATATGCACTATTTCGAGCAATTATGCACAAGATACCGATGCATATCAGTTGCCACCTAAGGCCATTGCCGACTTACTTTTGGCCAAGCCTACACCATTCGTTCGCATCGATTCGAAGGCAGAGTACCTCTTGCTACTTGGTCGGAATTCATATCCGAGTGTCGAGGAGCTAGGACAGCCAGAAATGAAGATTGCCGGATTGCGATTAAATCCCCTGAATTTCTCGCCGAGCCGACAAAGCCCAATAAGTGGGATAACGTTGCAATCCATTAAAACCGGTGCAAAAATTGCGATAACAGGCTTGCCTAAAAACCTCGCCGCTGGCGCTTTTGCATGGAATCCATCTGAGACAAAAATTGCCTTTACACAAACCGAAATTAATCGGGTAGATCTGTATGTCATCGATATTGCCACCAAAAAAGCAAGTCGTGTGAATGTTAACCCGATTAATCAAGTGTTAGGAAATGCCTTTACTTGGGTGGACGATCAAACGATTTTGTACAAGGTTACGACACATGATGCGGCAGGAGCACCCAAACGCCCCATTACACCAAAAGGCCCAACGATTCAACAGAATATAGGCAAGGCTGCTCCAAGGCCAACCTTTCAGGATTTGATTAAATCCCCCTATGATGAAAGTCTATTTGCTTATTACGCGGAAAACCAACTCGTACTTTACAAAAATGGAGTTAATAAGAAAATAGGTAAACCCGAGCTTACAAATACGTTTCAATTATCGCCGGATCGTCAGTATGTGATGACTCGGACGCTTACAAAACCATATTCGTATGCTGTGCCCGCATATGGATTTACCTCGAAAGTTTCGGTGATGAACTTGGATGGGAAAGTTATCAAAGAATTGGCTAATCTTCCCTCAGCGGAGAGTGCCCCAGCAGGAAATGATAACGTGCAAAATGTTCCTAGAGGATTTGAGTGGCGCGACGATGAGCCAGCTTCGATCGTGTATGCGATACCATTAGATAGTGGTTTAATCAAGAAGCAAGTTGAGTTTCATGATGCCGTATATAGCTTGTCTGCACCATTTACTCAAGCAGCGAAAGAGTTGTTTAAAACCAAAATGCGATTTGCAGGCGTAATCTGGGGTGATAAAAATCTCGCACTTGTAACGGAGGTTCTACGGGGTAAACAAACATCAAAAGTGAGTCGATTCATACCTCAAGCAGGAACGATGGAAGTATTGTATGAACGTAATTTGACAGATGCATACCGAAATCCTGGCAGCCCCGTTCAAACAAAAAATGCTTTTGGACGCGATGTGATTCAAGTAACGGATGGAGGAACCAAAATTTTGATGAATAATCCGATTGGATCATCTGATCAAGGTGATCTTCCTTTTATTGCCAAATTTGATTTAGCAACAAAGAAAAATGAGATAGTTTGGCGGGCTAAACCGGGTCATTTTGAACAAGTGGAAGAAGTGATTGATGCGGAGAAACTAATCGTTTTGAGCAGAAAGGAATCTCAAACAGAGGTGCCGAACTATTTCATTAAGCATCTATTGAATCCTGCTCAAGATAAGGCTTTGACCCAGTTTGAAAATCCATATCCGAATCTTGTCGGTATCACCAAAGAAAAAATCAAATATAAACGCGCGGATGGGGTAGATCTTACAGGGGATTTATATCTGCCTAAAGGTTACAACAAAGAAAAAGATGGTCCATTGCCTGTATTGATTTGGGCCTATCCACGTGAATTTAACTCCGCAGCTGATGCAGCACAGATAAGAGGTAGTAAAGACCGATTTACAACTTTAAGTTGGGCTTCACCTATTTATTACGCGACTCAAGGTTATGCAATCTTAGATAACGCAGAAATGCCGATTGTTTCTACGGATGCATCGAAGAAACCCAATGATAATTTTGTGGAGCAGTTGAAGCTAAACGCCTCTGCAGCGATTGACCATTTGGTTCAATTAGGCGTAGGTGACCGTAAGCGTATGGCTGTAGGTGGGCATAGTTATGGCGCTTTCATGACGGCTAATTTACTGGCTCACACGGATTTGTTTAAGGCGGGTATTGCACGAAGTGGTGCTTATAATCGTACGTTGACACCTTTTGGATTCCAAAATGAAGATCGTACCTATTGGCAAGCACCTCAATTGTATTACGAGATGAGTCCGTTCAGTTTTGCAGATAAAATCAAGGAACCGATTTTATTAGTTCATGGCGAACAAGATGATAATACGGGTACATTTCCTATCAATAGTGAGCGTTTATATGCCGCATTAAAAGGAAATGGAGCAACAACCCGTTTTGTTTATTTGCCTTACGAAGCTCACAGCTACCGTGGTCGTGAAAATGTATTGCATTTGCTGTGGGAACAGTTTCAGTGGTTAGAGAAGTATTTGAAATAATTAAAAAGGCGACCGAATGGTCGCCTTTTTAATTATTTAAGAGATAAGAATTAAGAGATAAGAATTGAGAGATAAGAATTGAGAGTCAGGATGAGGGTATTTAATCTAGTTTGAACACCTTTTACCTCCTACTTCATGCCTCTTCACACTTAACTCTTAATTCTTCACCCTTCACTACCATATCTTAATCCGATCTTCCGGTCTCTTATACAATTTATCTCCCGGTTTCACATCAAAAGCTTTGTACCAAGCATCCATATTTACAGGTGCACCGATTACTCGGTATTGTGCCGGCGAATGTGGATCTGTTTGAATTAAGTTAGCTGCTGTTTCAGGTAATGATGAACCTCTCCAAACCTGTCCATACGATAAGAAGAACCGTTGGTCCGAAGTAAACCCGTCAATTTTCGATTTAGATTTTCCTTGCTTCGTCATTTTGAACGCGTCATATGCAATGTTTAAGCCACCTAGGTCACCAATGTTTTCTCCTAAGGTCAACTTTCCATTTACGTGTAGCGTATCCAAAATCGTGTATGCATCAAATTGCTTAACCAATAACTCAGTTCTTGCTTTGAATTTGGCAAGGTCATCTTTTGTCCACCAATTACGTAATGTACCATCTTTATCGTATTGACTTCCTGAATCATCGAATCCGTGTGACATTTCGTGGCCAATGACCGCACCAATACCTCCATAGTTAATGGCATCATCCGCCTTGGCATCAAAGAATGGGAATTGTAAAATCCCTGCAGGGAAAACGATTTCGTTCATCACCGGGCTATAATACGCATTAACTGTTGGTGGCGACATGCCCCATTTTGTTCGATCTACCGGTTTTCCAATCTGCGCGATGTTCTCTTGGAAACCCCAAGCACCAGCATTCCGCATGTTTTGGTAAAATGCATTGGGCGAAATTTCCAAACCTTCATAATTTTTCCATGTATCTGGATAGCCGATTTTTGGCGTAAAGGCATATAATTTAGCTAAGGCCTTTTGCTTGGTTTCCTCGCTCATCCAATCCAATTGTTTAATTCGGATTTCGAATGCTTTCCGTAGATTTTTAACCAATTCCTCCATCCGCACTTTCGCCTCGGGTTTGAAATATTTAGCTACATACAATTGACCTAATAATTCTCCAATCACCCCATCTGTAAGAGATGACATGCGTTGCCAACGCGGCGTTTGAACTTTTTGGCCACTGATTACTTGATTAAATGTGAAGTTGGCCTTCACAAATGGAGAACTTAAGTAGTTGGAAGATCCTTTCAAAAGATTCCATGTTAAATAGGTTTTCCACGTTTCAACGGGCGTTTCAATCAACATCTTGTTAACAAATTCAAAGAATTTAGGCGCAGACACCAATACTGAATCGGGTGCTGTTGTGCCAAAATCTTGGAATGTTAATGCCCAATTGAATGCCGGAGTTTTTTGATTAAAATCCGAGAAAACAAGTTTATTGTATGTCTTATAAGGGTCACGCATTTCCAAACGTGACATCTGCGCTTCCGCTAATTTTTTCTCTAATTGGAAGATGGTTTCAGCGTTTGATTTTGCCTGATCTGGAGAAGTACCAATTAACTGAAATAACGTAGAAATGTAGGTTTTGAATGCTTCTTGAATTTTTAAACTGCGCGCATCCGACTTTAAATATAAATCACGATCTGGCAAGGATGTTCCGCCTTGGCCCAATTGAGGAACTTGCTTATTCACCTGTTTGCGATCCTGTCCTACGTAAAAACCGAATAGTGGAGAGCCTGCACCCGATCTACGCATGCGAGCAATCTCAGTTACTACTTGCGACTTAAATTGAATGGAATTAATTTGGTTTAAGTCTGCTTGGATTGGTGTAAATCCGAGTTTCTCAATGGTCAAACTATCCATGGCAGCGGCATAGAAATCAGCCACGCGGCGCTCAACGGATCCAGCAGCAGCTTTCGATGTTTGCGTCTCTTCCAAGATGGTTTTTACTGCATTGCTATTGAAATCGCGTAACTGATTAAATGTGCCCCAGCGCGTTTCTTTGGCCGGTATTGGATTTTTTTTCACCCAATTTCCATTTGAATATTGTGCGAAATCATCTCCCGGTTTGGCCTGAAGATCCATATTTGATCGGTCGATGTATTTAAAAGGAGTTTGTGCTTCTAAAGCAAATGACCCTAGTAGAAATACCAGGATAGGTAGAACATGATTTTTTCTCATAAGTTTATATTAGATGAAGTTTTAATAACTAATTTACGACGATAAATGTTTTCTATGAAAAAAATTCTACTGATTGTTCTATTTGCCTACGGCTTTAACGCCCTCGCGCAAAAACCAGCCATGACCCATGAAAGTATGTGGCTGCTTAAAAAAATAGGAACTCCAGCGCTTAGCCCTTCTGGCAAATGGGTCATTTACAGTCGGACCGAGTCATCCTATAATCTTGATGAACAATCCACCGACTTGTGGCTCGCTGCTGCAGACGGTTCCACAGAACCTCGAAAAATCACGAATTCCAAAGGGGGTGAGGATAATTATTTTTGGCATCCTACGCTTCATCAGATCTTTTTTACTGCCAAACGTGATGGGGATGAAGTAGCTCAATTGTATCGTTTAAACTTGGATCTTGGCGGGGAAGCCCAACGAATGACGAATATTTCTACGGGTGTGCTTACTCCTAAAATCAGTTCGGATGGTAGCAAAATTGCCTTTACTTCCCGAGTGTTTGCCACGGCATTCACCGATTCTTTAAGTAAGAAATTGGCCGAAGAAAAAAAGAAGATTAAAACCAAAGCGCGTGTTTATACTTCTTTCCCGATTCGCTATTGGGATTCTTGGTTGGATGACAAACAATCACATGTCTATGTGATGGATTTAACGGCTTCTAAACCAGCACCTAAAAATATATTTTCTCAAGTACGTTTAGTTGAATCGAAAGGATTTCAATTGGGTTCTTTTACCTTTTCGCCTGATAACGCTCAAATTGTATTTACAGCAACAACGGAGTATAATACGGGAGCTTACCAATCGGCCACTTCACATCTCTATTCCGTGTCTATTGCCGGCGGTACAGAAAAATTACTCAGCACAGATGCAACGACTTATTCCCAAGTTCAATTTTCCGAAGATGGAAAATACTTAATTGCCACGGGTCATCTGAATGGAACTAAGATTTATTTTGTAAACCATATGTATCGATTTGCTTGGCCATCCATGGATGCTCGCATCGAATTAGCCGTTGGCTTAGATCGCCCGTTCAACGATTGGGAAGTTTCAGCCCATTCGATTTTTGCGAGTATTGAAGATCAAGGTGTCGATCGAGTGGTTCAGATTTCAATAGAGACTGGTGAAGTAAAGCCCACGCTAGGCGGGGAGTCAGGATCTATTACAGGATTGTCGGTGGCGGGTGAGGCGATGGCTTACACTTACCAACATATCGCTGCCCCAGCAGAGGTTTTTGTTTGGAATGCTGGTAAATCGATTGCGATTTCAAAGGCCAATGATGCAGTGCTTTCGACCATGGATTTACCCAAATCTGAAGTTTTTTGGACCAAATCCTCACGTGGCAAAATGATTCGCAGTGTCATCTTACGACCTGCTGGATTTGATGCATCAAAAAAATATCCACTCTTTGTGTTGATGCATGGTGGGCCCGCCATATCGTTTAAAGATGCCTTTAATTTCCGTTGGAACCCCTATGTTTTAGGGTCTACCCGTTATGTTATCGTCATGACAGATTATACAGGATCCGTAGGCTATGGCGAAAAATTTGCTCAGGATATTCAATTTGATCCTTTCAAAGGTCCTGGGAATGAAATTTTAGAGGCGGCAGCGGATGCGATTAAGCGTTATTCGTTTATTGATGCTTCCCGACAAGCAGCTGGAGGAGCGTCTTATGGGGGGCATTTGGCCAACTGGATGCAAGCCACAACCTCTCACTTTAAATGTTTAATTGCACATGCGGGCTTGGTAAATTCCGAGGCGCAATGGGGAACTTCTGATGTGATTTGGGGTAGGGAATTAATGAATGGCGGCGCACCTTGGGTGCCTACCAAAACATGGAAAGAGCAGAATCCGATGCGCTTTGCGGCCAATTTCAAGACACCAATGTTGTTGACGGTAGGAGAGAATGACTTCCGCGTACCGATCAACAATACTTTGGAAAACTGGAGCATTCATCAACGATTAAAAATTCCAAGTAAGTTGATCGTCTTCCCTGGTGAAAACCACTGGATCTTAAATCCGGATAATTCGAAGTTTCATTATCAAGAGGTTAGGAACTGGTTAGCGAGGTATTTGAAGTAGTCATTAGTCACTAGTCGCTAGTCACTAGTCACTAGTCACTAGTCGCTAGTCGTCAGTCGCTAGTCACTGGTCTGAAAGTAGAGAGCCTTTATTTTTAACTATCAGCCTCTGGACTAGTGACTAGCGACTAGTGACTTTTAAAGCACCACCATCTTCCCCGTTCTAACCGATTCATCACAAGCAAAGGCGATTCTCAAACTGTTCACCGCATCTTCTACGTGATCTGTCAAATCAACATTCGCCTGAATGGCGTGCAGGAAATAAGCCTGCTCTCGGTCACATAAACCTTGATGATCGGGCTCATCTGTTAGATTGATCCATTCATCGGAACGGGTGAATTCATTCTCCGCATTGATGTCGGCATGATGGACACGCAGTGATTCGGTTTTGGTATGTGATTCGACCGAGTCGGATTTTCCTTCTCCACTGGCATTTTGGGCAACAATGGAAACGGAACCTTTCGGGCCAAAAACGTCTTTGACAAAATAGGCTGTTTGGGAAATCATGGGTCCCCAACCGGCTTCATACCAGCCAACGGAACCATCTTCAAAATGAATTTGCAACTGCCCATAATTGTAATTTCCAGCTGGAATATCTTCTGTCATGCGCGCTCCGATCGCCGAAACACGAAGTGGTTTCGAGCGAGTCATTTGGCACATTACGTCAATGTAATGGACGCCACAATCCACGATAGGACTTAAACTATTCATCAAATTCCGATGCACATCCCACATATAACCATGGGATTGTTGGTTCAAATTCATGCGCATCACCAAGGGTTTCCCCATTTCTTTGGCAACCTCAATGAACTTGATCCATGAGGGATGATGGCGTAAAATATATCCGACAACCAGTTTTTTGCCTGTTTTCTTCGCCACTTCCGCCACGCGAATGGCACCGGCTAAACTATCAGCAATCGGTTTTTCGATAAATACATGACAACCCGCTTCCATCGCTTCGATGGCATAAGCTTCGTGTGTGTCCGGATACGTGGAAATACATACCGCATCAGGTTTTGTCTCCGCTAATGCGGCCGAATATTCATTGAATAGGGGATATTCTCCCCCAATTTTATTGTTCAAGGTTTCCTTGCTTTTGCCCGGTGACACAAGGCCACAAATTTCAAAGTCAGGAGAATGGTGATAGGCTGTTGCATGCGAAGCTCCCATGTTTCCACAACCCACAACGAGTACGCGAACTGTTTTCATAATTTCAGGTTTGAATGTCCAAGTTAACAAGAATGATTATAAAATTCGATTTCTCGTCTTTATAAAATATGCGCAAGATAGGAATCATACTACTGTTTATTTGTCA
>JACCDU010280219.1_pt1 | contig 17864 bp, 24 predicted proteins | sample 7446081 | NCBI WGS metagenome assembly JACCDU01 (sample SAMN15323447, study PRJNA562643) | freshwater metagenome | isolation source: river surface water | place: USA:Blue River Watershed | collected 2017-08-17
ATGATGTTCCGTTGTACGATATGTACAACCGTGGCTTGACGTTATGCGAACAAGGGCTGGAGAGGAATCCCTTAAATCTGGAGGGCATGGATCGTCCGGGGAAGACGGGTTACATTCCGAGTGTGGAAGAAGCGGGGATGTATCCGGGAACACTGCCCATGCCAAAAAACAAACTGGTGGCTCTACCTCCAGCCAACATTACGACCGAGATGATCCTCTCGAACAAGCGCCGTGGTTTGAGCCGGTAGAAAGTATAAGTGAATGCCCAGGGGGTGTTTGTCCTGTGCCCTGGGCTGTTGTTGAAAGCTCTCCGATTATCAAAGAAGATAACGTCAACCATCCATCTCACTACACCGATGGAGCGATTGAGTGTATCGAAGCAATTGAAGCGCAATTAACCGACGAAGAATTCCGTGGTTATATGAAGGGCAATATTGTGAAATATATTTGGCGTGAACGTTTTAAAGGGAATACCGAATCATTAAAGAAGGCAAGGTGGTACCTGGATCACCTTATTGCGTTTGACGAAGCTCAGAACGGCTGAAATTCACCATCTTCCTCGTCGTCGTCATCTGCCATGCAGGCGGCGGCGAGTTCAAGTAATTCCATTTCGGTCGGCATATCAAATTCGATCTTAATATTTTCACCTTCCAGGATTTCTTTGACGGCTTGCCATTCCATCAGCCGTTGGCGATAGAGGTTAAGCAAGGCACAATAGAGCTCATCCCATGTCATTTCTTGGGCTTGCAGTTCAGCCCGACGCATGGAAAATTGAAGCTCTAACGGAAGTTCAAATTCCCTTGGTTCGACAGAACGCTCCATGGATTTTTTATTGCTCAATTTATTCTAATCCCATTGGTTATCGAATACTTCATTTTCGTCAATTTGGAACTCTTGGAGCCAGCCATCTTCTGACAGGTCAAAGTCATTAGCAAACTCTGCGAGAACATAAGGGTTGATGTTTTCTTCCAGCTTTTGGATGGCTTTGATTTGCCTGGGGCTGGCAAGATAACTTCTAAACGCGGTCAGTAAAACCTCGGAGGAGGCACCTGGAATACCTGGCACATCCTCCAAGAACAATGCGATTTCTTCCCGACGCCTGTCAATAAGGTTCCCGATGACGCGATAGTTGCAGTCAAAGATCCAACGGGATATTTCTAAGCCAACGCCACCCCAATTTTCATTGGCAATGCAGTCGACAAGCTCGCTGTAAAGAAAACAATTCCAGCCAACGGAATGGATGAATGAAATCAGCGCAAGACGCATTGATGGGTCAAGCTTCAAATTGACCGTATCAAGGTCTGCATCAATAGCACGCAATTCAAAGTCTAAATATTCCAGGGCTTTTTCTTTGGTGCAGAGGTGGCCTTTGCCTACTGGCGCACCGTCTGGATAAAACTGTGTGCCATAGCCAATCGAATATGGGACCCCGCCTGTTTCTGGATCTGGGTAGGCACGTTCATTGAAGCCCTGATATTTGCAGATAATTTCAACCGCAGGAGAAAGATCTAACATAGGGGCAACATTTGTTACCCCTAATATACACAATTTATTTACCCTGACCGCGCATCTTTTTGCGCCCGTGGTTTGGCAGAGAATGTTGACCTTGCCCTTGACGTGTTTTCTTGGGCTTAGACGCAATTTTGACGGAGGAACTGGCTTTGGGTTTTGCCATGTCAAATAGAATTGGGCGTCACCACTTTACCCGATGTGACCAGTAACGGGCCGACATGATGTCCGGATTCGCATCCTGTGCGTTGTGGCGGGCGTAATAAGACTTGCGGCGTGCCTTTTCCTTAGCCGTCTGTGGGTTCTTGCCGGCGCCCTCTACGCCCTGCTGTCCGAAGCGAATAATCTTTTCTTCTCCGCCCTTGCAGGCCTTAACCACATGTGATTTGGTTGGATGACCAGGGGTCCGCTTGGGTTTATTACACGCCATCTTATCTTTGGCGATTTTGGCTGCACTTGCAGCTTTGCGTCGTTTATCGCTCATTAGAAACCTTTAAACATGGAAGTAAATTCACCGAGGATTTTTTCACCGGAAGCGGACTTCTGGTAACCCTCTTCTTCGTCTTCATCTAATCCTAGTTTAAAGTAACTATCCAAACTGGTATCAGTTGTCTTGCTTGTTGTTGTAGGCGCAGGCTCGTCAAAGAAACTTTCAATCGTACCAAGGGATGCAAACGGGTCCGATGTATCAAGTCCGTAAGTTCTGAGAGCCTCGTTTGATCCAGCCTTGGTTAATAACGTTTGTTCAGACCGATCTAAGTCAGGGAAAAACTTGGTGTAGAACTCATCTTCTGTGCCTTGGTACCCAGCACTTTGGAATGTTTTGAACAACTCAGTTTGGGGAGTTGCCATTTGATCTGTATAGTCTTCCGGTCTTTCGATGTATGTAAGACCAAGGACTTCTTGTGTTGGCCGTTGTCTTCGTTCATTTAAATATTTAATTTGTGCTCTAATCTCTTCGGCGGTTCCAGTGCGAAGAGTGTCTTTAATATAGTCCTTCAACTCTTCAACGGTTCCCTTGAAGTCCGTTAAACCATATCTTTTTAACACTTCATCCCAAGTACTTTTGTCGTTAGGGTCCAGGCCAGCAAGCATTTCGTTTGCGAATTCATCTGGTGTTATGAATTGACCAAAGACAGATCCTTGTTTAAGAGCTTCTTCTTTAAGTGCAGGAAGAATACTGTTGTAAATTTGATCGGTAACTTTAGAAGCGTTTAAAATATCATCTGCAGCGTCGTAGCCCTGTCCCTGTCCCTTGACTTGGAAGTGCATGCGAGCAAACTGTTCTTTATTGTTTAAATCAATGCCAAAACGATAGGCTTGCTGCGCCCAGTAAGGATCACCGTTTTTGGCTGCCTCCCAGTCTGCGCCAACCGTGCTCGCTTGATTAGCATATGCGTCTGTTCTTGCTGCGTCACCAGACGGATTAAAATAGAAGTCGGCATTAAAATAACGTTCCGGTGTTTTAGCAATACTGTCCAAATAAGCCTTGGAACGTAAGTTAGCAATAAGTTGCGTCGCGTTAATAATATCCTGCGTTTGGAATGGGTTTTGTTCTTCTTGTCGAACATCTAAATATTCAACAAACTCATTCATAGAACGTGACTCATTAAAGCGTGGCTGAAGATACGTTTCAATAAATTGTTTTGCAAAATCTGCATCAATGTTGACCATTTCCTGAGCTTCACCAGCTGTGTAGCCAAGTTCTTGTGCCTGCGAATATTTTGCTTTAAGAGTATTGTCGAACCATTGTTGCCAGTTATAAGTATTGTTGTTTTGAACACCTGTTATGCCTTGAAGATTTTCCAACAAAGACTCTTCTGCTTTTCCGGCTGAAGTGAAAGATAAAACACCTCCGACACCTGTATCACCAAGGATTGAATTTGCAAGAGTTTGATTAATATTCATAATCTCACTGAAGCCACTAAACCCACCCATCAGGTTTAGCATTTGTTCTTTTTGTTTAGCTTTTGTAAGTTCGGCAATCGTGTCTTTCAGTACGTTTTGGGCCAGTGCTCCAAACCTTTTAACATCCACCTGAGCCTTTTCGCCAACAGCTTCTGTTAAAGCGTCTTCTAATTCCGTGACGCCATAACCGGCATTTGCGTTGTAATTAAAAGCAATTTGTTTATCTTCTGGACGATCCGAAAGCCTGAATAAAGCCGCAAAATCATCCTTTTTATTTACATCTAAATAATATTTTTTTGCTAAAGAATCCCAATAAGGGTCTCCGCCCCTGGCTTTATTCCACTCTTCTGAGATCGCTGGAACGTTTAACAAACGATCTGTTTGTGTTTGTGTATCGATGCCAAGCTGAAGATCACGAACAGCTTGTAGATCGGATTCAGTGGGTGTTTTTTCTACATAAGAAGACGCTGCAGCGGTTACTTCCGGTGCGTTGCCGCGTGCGCCCGAAGGTTTTCCCTGAGTTGTGTAGTGTTGCAAATAAAAACCGTTTTCACCATACCTTTCGGTGATATCGATATCATCATTGTTAACAGCTGCCTGCCACTGTTGTGCAACTTGTGGATTTTGATTTTTGTAGTAAGCAGGATCAAAGTCTCCATATTGAGGTTTGGCACCCAAAGCTGGATCCCACTGTTGAAGTTTTTCTGTTTGATAAAAAGTTTTAAATTGACTTTCTAAATTGTTTTTTACTGTTGAATCAACATCACCAATGTTTCTAATCATTTCGCGTTGCGTCACATAATCGCCGCCACGCGTTGAATTTGCTGTTGCAACAGTGGTATCGTATGCTTTATTTTTTGCAGTATTTTGTTGGTTTAACTGAGTGTTGGCAATATTTTCTTCTCGGTTTGACTTGTTAATTGCGATGTTTCCACTTAACTCTCGGCTCTTGGTTTCCCAGCGATCTTCCGCCGTGCAGTTACCCCACACGTCTCGCGAATCGCACCTGTCTTGAGTTTTAATACGATATTCTTCGTACTCGGGATAGTCCGTCTTTAGATTAGTTGGATAATCAGTTTTTTCGTAAGTGACATTCCACTTGCGTGACTTAGGCTCGTAATAGATCCCCATTAACGTTCAAGCGATTTTTTCCAGCTGTTTCGAAAATATGTTTCAGTAAATTTCCGTACTTCTATCATCGCATCGTAACCCTGAGTCAGTAAAGCAACAGCTGGGTACAATTCACCGATCAAACCACGATAAACATGTGCGTAAATCCTTTCGGTGTCGGTGCCAGTGCATAAACGGTTGGCTTGCTGCCATGCGCACCAGCCAATGTTCTGCATTGGTTGAAGCGTTTTAATATTCTCCATGTAAAAAGGATTAGATGGAATACGTGAAAACAAAAGTTCAAACACATCCATCAAATCTTGTTTTTCGTAAAATCTGTCTTCGTCGTAAACGTTGTCAATGATGCGACAACAATAACCAATTTGAAGAAGATAATCCAAGGCGTCTTTATTGTCTCCTGCAGCCATTTTTGCGCCACGCATATCAGGCGCGGTATTTTCCATCCATTGCGCAAAAGTCATTAGCCGGCTAAGGTTACTGTTGGCTCTTCACCAATATACATAAAAATATCAATTGTTTCTTGGGCCATCCAGGTCTTAATGCGATTTAATTTGATTTCGCTATAAAACTCCTGTTGTACATACCATTCTTCCATTTTGGCGCTTGCTTTGTTTGTATTACAGCGCCGACAGGCTGGCAGTAAATTATTTCGATTACTTGAACCAGATTTAAACCGGGGAATGATGTGGTCTAAAGATGTTGCTTCTTCTCCGCAATAACCACACTTGCAGTCCCAGGCATCGTAAATAGACTGTCTGTATCGTTTCTTCGCTAGCTTTGGAGTTAATTCAATGAGTAGGGAAAGGGGGTCCTGCTCACAATTGAACATACTCTTTAGTTGCCGTTATCTTATTTTAATTTCTCCTATCTTGTATCAAGAAGCAACAAAAAACCAAAAGGTTTGTTAAGGCTCTTGACGCCAGAGGGTTTTTGGATACCGTATATGGGTACGCGTTTTTCCGCGCCATGACCAAAAATACTGGATGGGTTTCCGTCCAAAAGGCAGAAGAGCTCCTGGGGCTTGACCGCAAGACACTCTTCAAGTACCGCGATGACGGCACCCTGAAGCTGGGTCCGCATTTCGCAGCCTTTCCAGAAACCCGTTCACGGGACAGCTACCGCTGGAACGTAACCGCCGTCAGAAAGCACCTGCAAAAACAGAAGATGCTGGCAGCCGCTTGACGGGCTTGCAATTGTTTTTGCGTATTCGGTAGGCCAAAAGCAAATCAGTAATGTTCAATCGAATTTGCTGATAAGAAATGGCCTTGTAAAGAGAGACTTCAAGGGGACTCCAGCAGCTCTGCACATTGCGGGGCTGCTTTTTCTTTAGCGAAAATAAAACAACCCATTGCGGATGCAAAGGTTTGATGGGACGTTTTTTAGAACAAACTAAAATAGTGTTGTCTGGGCCCCAGGAAAAACCAATTAGTTCTTCTGGTTTTAACCCGTAGGTCGCCACCATTCCATACAACCAGGCAACGTCTTTAGTTTTGGAATTGGAGATCAGCTGAAAGTACTCGTCCACAATCCGCTGATCCACAGGCGGTTGGTGAGTCATGGTTATGACGAGTGGATAGCCGCACCATAAAGATGAGCGGGTACCACACGCAAGGGGTAAAAGAAATCTTAATGAGTCTTAAGTGACTCCATTTAATTTTACAATATATTAAGCTGGGTTGACGCCACTTGCAAACGCGGCCCAAGCTAGGCCGATTGCTTCCATGGTCGACAGCTCACCTGAGGCGTATGGAAGGTGGACAACGTCGCCAACGTGATAAACAGTTGGAATACCTTCATAAGAAATTGTGCTCTCACCATAAATACGCCCTGAGATTTGCTGCTCAGAATAAATAAAGTTTGAATCAACAACGTCTCCAAATTCAGGCATTGTTAGACACTCGGCATACCACCAGAGGCCGGAACATACGTCTGACCATTCTTGTCAATCATTGTAAAACCTGCCATCTTTACAAAGTTAGAAGGAATATTAAATAGCTTTTGCATCATTGGCATCATCATTGGGGCTTGGCAGTTGTAGGGAGGAACATCCATTGACGCTAAAGACGCTCGCTGTAGATTTGCTGCCCTGGCTTCTGTTTGATCTTTTTCTGTTTCTTCCACCAACCTTTGCTCCCAAGCAGCCATACTTCCAATACCCACCGGGAAATCAGAAGGCTCTGGCGGGAAGACGCCCTCTTCATACTTCATTGCATAAATATGTTTGCAATAACGTATTTCATCGAGCAACGGCGTCCATGTATCAGTTAACGATGTAATAACGTTTCCTGCACTTGAATAATCGTCGTAAGAAGGCATGCCCTCAGCCCTGGCTCCAGGAAGCGAAGGGTTTGTTGTGCTCCGCAGATACATTGCACCGAAATCCCTGAACACACCTGGGTTGTCCCGGTTTGCGCCAGGTTTTGTCGATGATGTTGACGTTATAGTTGGTGGCACATTGTATTGAGGGGCTGGTGAAATAATTCTCATGTCACGGTTTGTTTGGGCATTGGTCATGGCATTGTTATCCACTTGTCCACTTACAGTCATGATTTCATAGCGCCCGGGTTTCAAAGATGCAAGACTGGTACGGGGAAACTTATCGCGCAATGATTCTGAAACCGTATTTAAAGATGTCATAAACGCGTAATCTCTACGCGTAAAGTCTTGGCAAGAACAGCAGTAACGCGTTCCTGTCATAAAGAAACGCCCGACGTTCGGAGGTCTGGTTGCAGGTGTGACCAGCGCACGATCTGGCGTTGCTTCCACGGATCCTGCTTTGCGTAGCTTTAAAACACCAGTAAATGGATTGGTATCCACCAGGACTGCCTGGACGTACCCATAACGTTTTTGAGTGTTCGGATCAATGGTGTCGCGGGTAATTGGAACACCGCCTTGAGTAATAATTCTGTCTTCTAAAATTTCACCGTTAATCGCCTTTAATCCACCTGGTACGCCTGGAATTGCAACGTAAAGCGGCGGTGGTAATGGGTTCGAAACGCTCCAGCTCCCCGAAAGCTGTACATACCAATATTCAGAATCTTCTGTAACAGAAGCAATGGAAGCACTTACTCCAGAACTATCTTTAACATTGTCAAACCTTAAACTGCCTGCAGTGCGAACACCTGCCCAGTGCATGCCAAATTCTTTATTGGTTGTGGGAAAGCCTTTGAAAACACCAGGAATTGTTGGTGGGTTGCCTGTGCTCGTCGGTGTTCCGCTTGGAACAGGAACCGCGTAAGTAAACGGATAGTCGTAAGAATTATCGTAAAAACAAGCAGTTGCAATTTCATAGCCACGCCGCCAGCGTGACCATGCAGATTCACGATTTACCGCATACAAAGAGTCCGGAACGGATCCTTTGGAAAACTCTGTGGTAATCGGCTTTACAGGCCGAGGATCAAACTGTTGTGTTTTTTGAAAATTACCAAAAGAGCTTCCACTCTGTTTCGCCATGAATCAGAAGAAACCGCCTTGTGCGTAAACGTGAGCGCCTGCGGTGTAACCGGAAACATTGGGACCGTCTGGGAACACACCCACATAAATGCGGTCGCCACGCTCCAGGTAAATGCCTTTATTCCGCAGAGGTGCCGTGTTACCTAAACCAGTGGTATTGCCAGCCTGTGGCATTGGATAGGCAAGCTGAGGCATTGAGTCAGCGCAATCAACTTGGCCGCTGTTGGCAGGGACCGTTTTAGAGAACAGCACACGATAATCACCACTACCAGGAATTGGGGTTGTGGTGCCACGGGTGTGGTAAAACACAAAAGTGACGGCTGGCTGATAACCGTAAGCAACGCCGTTATAGCTAAAACCGCTGGTTGTACCGCCCGAGAAAATTAAAGAAGTATTGACGCCGGTCAAGGTGCTGTTGCCGGTGTATGTGTAATAGCCGTAACCGCTCATTGCAGCGGTACCTAAAACACCGGTATGTTCGATGAAAACAAGCTGACCGCTTGTTAAAGAAATTACGTTACCGGAAGTGCCAGAGCTGATTGTGTAATCAGCATCCCGATAGTTATCGTTGCGAACAATCGTAATGGAATCAACTACACCACCATTGTTATTATCTTCCGACAACTCAGCGTCCATGTCCACGAGGATGGACGGTGCCTGACCACCCTGAACAAATAAAGTATTGCTTGACGCACTGCCGACTGTCTGCGTAGTGATTCGCACGGAATCAAACAACGGACGGTCTACGAGAACAGGCTGCTTGTTAGTAGATGTAGAAGCCACTACGACACTCGACGTTTTTAATTATTATAGGCTATCTTGCCGATTGAGATGCCTGCAAGAAACCAAGAAAATCATTTGGTAACTTCATTGAAGAGTCAACCAAAAACTCGGGATTGGCGTATAAACCACTGAACTCACTCATGTATTTTCCAGCAATATCGCTTTGCGGTTTAAATTTAAACCTCTTGGATAATTCGTAAGTTAACGCAGAAAAAGGCGACGCTTCCCCGTAGGAAGAGCGCCGCACTTCACCTGGTAAATAACCAGTTTCTAAGTAATCAGAAAACCTAGCCATTAACGAAGAGTGCCAAAGAAGGTCGGAATTGTTCCAAGGGCAGGCAATACACTATTAAGTGCTTCTTGAACAAAAAGTTGAGAGAGGCTTTTCTTCTGTTCAGATCGGCCAAGGTTGCCGCCAAGGATTGGAGCTAATACCGATGAAACCGGAGGTGGTGGCGTAAGAGGTGGATTTGTGGTAACTGCTGGTTGATCAAAAAGGCGTAAACCTTTTTGGTACGTTTGCGAATCCAGGGGATTGAAGTAAAAATTACTTTGGCCCGGTACGGGCATGTAATCACCTGGTTTACGTGCATCATATGCAGCAGTACCTCTAAATGACTGTGCACCCCTTGATTTACGAAACTGTTGGCCAACAAACTGTGGGTTGTTAACAATATTCCGAAGACGATTGAACTCTTCTGGGCCGCCTAGAACCTTTGCTCCGAATGCAGGATCAGCAATTTGCTGCATGCTGTAATTATCAAGAGCAACATATTGTCCAGGGGCTTTTGCAATATTGCGAATGTCAACGCCGCCCCAGCCACCTTGAAGACGGCGGGATAAGGCATTGGCCGCCACAGCTGCAACGTCAGGAGAGTTTTGTCCCCCGCGAAAACCTTCAAGCCCGGATAAAACAGTCAGAGCATTAAGCTCTTCTGGCTTGAGGTTAAAAAGTTGTTGAACAGTTTTGGGTGCCATGGTCACATTTGTTTTAGACGCAACATCTCGCGGTAAGCAAGGCCCGGGTTGGCTTTCACCCACTGCTGGAAGTTTTCGGGTGTCATGCCCGTCCCCGCACCTAAGGCTTGGAGTTCGCTCACCAGGTTTCCTTTCTGCGTCATGCTCCTACCCAATTGCTGCTGGCCCTCATAGAAGGCAGAAAGAGGGACACTTGTAGGAGCAGAGTACTGCTGAGCAGCGTTAAGTACTTCCTGAGAGAGTGAGCGGTTAAGAACATTTTCACGTTGTGCGGGAACACCGGCCCCGTTAGACATAACCCCAGCTCCAGTTAAAGGAGGTACAGGGGGTGTCGATTGTCCGGCTTGCGGCCCACTGAAAAGACTTGCATTCAAGCCAAGGGCCGGAGGGGCTGCTCCAGGAGGAGCGGCACCCTCATTTAATCCATCTTTGTAACGATATTCTGCAGGTGCGTATCTTCCCCAAATGTTCGTATTGCTGGCGTTTAATTTAGAAGGTTGTTTTATCGTTGGAATAATCCCCATGCGCTCCATCTGTTGTTGCAACAGATCAGAACCATACATCATGGCGCCTAAACCCAGGGAAGCATTTTCAATTCCACCGAGTGCTTGAAAGACTTTACCCGCGCCAGATGTTGGACCGGGCCTAAAGGATCTGGGTAGCCGACCAGCGCCTGTAAATAAACTACCAACTCGGCCTACTAAATTCCACATTATCGACAAACCTCACGCAAATAAATACGAGAGCCCACTGCAGTGTCAGCAGGACCAGGTAAAGCTTGAATAAATTCAGCACCCGAACGTTCATAGCGGTAACGCGCTTGGAATGGGTCTTTGTAGTTAGGAACGTAAAGAATACCGGCTAATCGATTGGTCTCGTAAAGATAGATCTCGTCCCAGACCTTAAGCGCTTCCCTGGCATTGCTTGACCGAATTGTACGGTCAACGTCACCAGCAATGCTTTCCAACCGAGTCGAAGGCGAAGTCGCCACCTCCGTTTTCTTTTCGGCTGTGTCACAGCGACCTAATTGAATAATGAGTTTGTCGTAAAAATAAGAATCTGGAACCGTATTCATCGCCTCTTCCAGACGAGCGTAGTCACCCGCTGGAACCGAAACGGTAAAGTAGCCCAGATGATACCGGACTCGGCTCTTATCGAAATCAGAGAGCTGCACAGCTACTGCCTGTTATCAATTCATTATAAATTGAAGTAATCAAAGAAACTGGCCGTATAAATAGTCGTAGGTAGAGGCTGCTTGCCCTTGAATGTATGGCTCTTCTTGAATGTAACGAGAAATAAAAGTTGATTGCGGTTTTAAAGCCTGCGACAGCAAACCTGCCACTAACTGATCCTTTAAGCCAGGGGGTTGAGGTTGTTTTTGTCCTTTTTGATATTCTGTGCCGTACAAGAAAGCTTCAAGAATATCGGATGTTCTTGTATCAGCCTGCTGGGGTTGTCCGTCTGGAGAAAGCTGCGGAGCACTTGGGACAACTGTCGAACCAACTTCAGCTTTTGCCCCGGGTTTTGTGTGGAGTAATTGAATGTCGTAAGGGTTCCCCTGTGGATCAGTTGTACGAATAGTCCCAAAGCCGCGATCTGGTTCGTACATCCCATAACCTTTGTAGGCAATAGGAGTGCCAGGAGCAATCATGCCGCCAGCAACATCAATGCCTTCGTGATAAGTAGAGGCGCCAGGAATTCCTGTGTTCCTAGGACCAAACTTACTTGTAATTGGGAAGTTCCAACGCCAGTCTTTGCCTACCTGTTGAACAAGGGGTGTTTTACCTGTGCCGATCAGTACGTTCTGAAGAAGTGTCCGTGCTGTTTCAGGGTTGATTCGCTTTCCCTGCTGTGCACCAAACCTAGGGATAACGCGCACATCAAGATGGGCGCCACTGGTGGCGAAAGGATCTTCCCTTGGGTCGACAATAGAACCAGCTGGAATTAACCCTGCCATTTATTACTCTTTTCTTTTATTTTAAAATAAAAAACCCCTGGTATTCCAGGGGCTTGTTAGAAGAAGAGTTATACGCGAATCAAGTCCGCTGCTAAAACTGCATCCCAGTCAACACGTTTGATTTGCTTTAACTGCTCAAGAGAATTAAATCTTTCACCCGATAAGGACATTTGAAGATCTTTAATTTCTCGTGCTGTTTTCAAGCCGATACCCTTAATATGATCTGCAATCATTTGAGCGGTTGCAGCGTTGATATTTAAGCGGTTATCGGGAGGAAAAGTGCGAGGTTCTTCTTGAGAAGCCTTGTCTTTAACCTGTAAAGCCATTACCTTTTTGGTGGCGGCTTCATCAGGCAGCAATTCATTTTTGTAAGCAGTATAAAGGCGACCGTCCTGGTCTTCGACCATGAACCAATCGCCGTTATCCCATTCGCTTACAACTTTGACGCGGGCTCCAGTTTTTTTGTGCTGATAAAGCATAAGGACCAGATTTAATTTCTGGTCCTAGTTTAACCTATTCAGCTAACTGTGCGGTTAGGAAGATATGCTTCGATATCGTCGTAGGTGGGAGCTTCATCAGGCTGGATGTAGCACACCTCAACAGCGAGGTAGCCAACTTTGCCAGCAGCCGAATCAGCATCCGAGATGTAGATACCACCGGAGGTGCTGGTATCGTTGGCAGCGCCCTTGGCAAACACCTTCAGGGTCACAGCACCAGTGTTGGTGTAGTACAGGGTGGCGCCAGACACGCCAGCAGCACCAGTAGCGGTGATGAAGGGGTTGGTACCAAAGGCCTGAGTGCCACCAGCGAAGTAGATCTTGGTAGCGGCGTCACCAGAAACGGTGGAGGTCAGGTTGGCCTGGATGGGGCCTTCGCCAACACCGGAGGCGGCGGTAGGACCGCTGGAATCGCGACCGAAGGAGATCACGTTACCGGTGGCGGCATACACACCGCTAGCAACACGACCATCGCCCCAGCCAGAAGCAACGGAGATGGTAGCGCGATACACATAAGCAGGCAGGGTGCTGCTACCAGAGATCACCATGCCGGTGATGTCGGGGCGAGTGTCATCCTGACGGTAAGGAGAGGGCACAATCACGGTGCCGGTCACCAGGGGTGAACCGGAGGTTTGGGTCACCGCAACGTAACCACGCTGCTGGAAATAACGATAACCGGGGACGGCCAGCACAGAAGTGGGGCCGCCCTTGGAAGCGTTATTGGTACCGTCATCGTTGGTATCAATATTCTTATACCAGCCGTTCAGGGCTTCCACCCAGTTACCTGGGTAGATTTTTTTAGACGAAAGATAGGTCATTTATTTGTCCTTTTGTTTAAGTATTACGAGAATCAAACGTCGCCGTCATCGGAGACATAGCTGAACGCGGTGGTCACGAAGTCCTTGTTCAGGATTTCGAAGCCAGCGTACAGTTGCCAAATCAGGATGATGAAGCGGCTGAAGTCATCGTTGTTGTTGATCAGCACCTGAGCATTCGGGCCGCCGATGCCAACGCCGATTGCCTGAGGACCGAAGAAGTAACCTTGGGCAACTTCTTGGGAAGCATAGCTGCCACCGGTACCAGCGAAGGAGGTGGTCACGTTCTTGGTCGGGAAGTTGGTCGACTCGAAGAACTTCACACCTTCGAACTGCACGCCAGTCGGCATGACAGGCTCACCAGCCAGGAAGTAACCTTGGCCGGCCTGGGGACCCATGTAGAAGCTGGTGTTGTTAGGCATCATGGGATTGCCCATGTACATGCCTTGACCAGGGTTACCGGAGTAACGAGCGATCTCACGGAAGTCAGGATCACGACGCAGGTGCATCATGAAGGTGGGATCGCAGATGCAACGATACAGACCATCAGCAAAGGTCGGCACGTTGCGCTTACGCAGATCCTTCACCACGGTCAGCAGGTCAGTGCGAACCGAGAACTGCTGGAGATCAGCGGTGTATTCAGTGCTGGTGTAGGTGATTTGACCAGAAGCGTTCTTGGTCTTACCACCGGGGAAGTAGTAACCACCTTGGGTGCTAGAAGCGGCACCATTGGCTTCGGCTTTGGCGAGTTCATCAATGAACACGCGGTCGCGCCAACGACGGTAGTCATCGAGCAGCGTCAGGCTACCGATGGACTGGTGGAACATGTTGAGGTTGCCCGTATCCAGCAGAAGGCGCTGAGCTGTGATCAGGGTCTCACGAGCAATCTTGAAGGTCGACGGCTGGGTCGGATCGCCCGGGTCCGCAGGACCGGTCTATTCCTTCAGCACAACAAGCACCTTCTCTTTGGTGATGTTGCGGCTGTTGGCAGTACCGATGGTTTGGTCAGCCACACGCTCACGGCTGTCCTTAGTACCAGGGGTACCCCAGAACTTGTAGCGGTCTAACTGAACGGTTTGACCAGGCTGGCGAGTGAAGTCATGAACGACCACGGGCTCCACAGCCATTTCTGCGATGTACGCAGGGTGGGGGCGGTAAAGCTCCGCGCCCAAAATCTTTGGAAAGTCGTTATCAATGAACACTTTGGTTTATCCTCCAGTGTCTCAGGAAGTGTTTTTATCGGGTGAAAGATTCAGACAACATGTGTCTTATCTAACAAAGATTTTAGCAGTATCTAATTTATTGTAGATATTGCAAGGTTGGCGTCTTATATTGAGCGCCAGGTGAATTGCTGGATCCATAACGCTCGGGATCCACACCTTGTGTAAAGCCTGGAACTCCAAGTGCGCCAGGAACTGCACCGGCTGCAACACCGCCCAAACCGGCGAGTGCAGCAGAAGCAGGTACGGCCAAACCTGCAGCAGCTTTTTGAACAGCAGCAGCAGGAATGTTGCCAGCCGAAACGTATGCATCAGCGAGCACGTTGCGCATTTTGCTAAGTGCCTGTGCACGCTTACCGCCAGCAGGAACGGATTCCATGGCAGCACGGACAGCTTGGCCAGCAGGTTTAATGGCACCCTGCATCATTTCACCAATGGCTGGTGCATAGCGACCAGCAAGGCGACCAGCAAGTAGACCAGCTCCTGCGCCTAATATGCCACCTGCTCCAGCCAAGATTGCAGAGCCGCGATCTTCGCCTTGTGCTGCCGCAGCCCCCATGGCGGCAGCGCCGCCGGCCATGGGGATTCCATATTTAATAAGGCGGCGCATGGCCTCACTCCATCACGAACAGTTTGTTGGCAACAACTTGAGGCTGAGCTTGATTCAGAAGGCGCCAGGCGTTCTGAGGATCACGCGTCATTTGCTCTTGGAAACCACCCCAGAAATTCTCGGGTTGTTGAGGAGCAGAAGCAGCAGGAGGGGCAGGGAACTGACCCATTGCAGGGTTGATCGCTTCAGTGCGATAGCCAGGACGCTCAAGTTCGGTCTCGCTCTCGTACACAGGGTACGGACCTTCCGGACCAAAGAACTTCAGCGTGTAATCGCTGAGCACATCGGGATTGGTCAGAATCTCGTTGTAAGCCAGGTTCTCCTGGTGCTCGTTAACAGCGAAGTTGGCATAACCACGGATCGCGTCAGCGGCGCGGCTTCCCCACGCGACGGCGCTGTCCAGCATCCCTTCCAGATTCAGGGCGTACTGGTTGAGAATTGCCGGAGCTTCGACCCCGAACGCCTCGATCACCTGACGGCTGTCGTTGCTCAGACCCAGGTAATCCGCGATTTGCTCCAAGGATGGATTCGAGGAGGTTTGGGAAGAGCTGGGCGAGTAAGCCTGGTTGGCTTGCCAGGTCTGCGTCGCCGATTGTGGCGTAGCTTGGCTGTTGGCTTGTCCGTAATTGGCCGGGGTAAATTGAGTCGTCGGTGCTGACGGTTGACCCTGGAACGGGGATTGAACTGGTGCGCTCAGCAGGTTCACCACCTTGTTGAACGCCGACTCCCATGGATTGCCCTGAGTCGCTTCCGGTTGGGATTGGGGGGCGTACTGAATAGGGGCTGATTGGTAGCTGGGGGCTGCCTGAGGTACCGCTTGGGGGTAGCTGGTACCCACCTGATACGCCACCGGGGCTGCCTGTTGAGCCGGTGCCGGAGCCACGTAGCTGCTTGGAGCCACCGCCGGTTGTACTGGGCTCGTCTGTGGGATCGATTGGACGGTAGCGTCCTGCATAACTCATCTCCTTTTGTAGAGCTTCTAAAGTGCGATACAGATATGGGGTCAAATCCAATCGCGGATCCGCAGCCATCGGTAAATCCGGTGATTGCGGGTGAGGGGTCTGCATCATTCCCCCCACAAGACGAGCAAATTGAGAATATGCATTCTGCAATTCACCCACCATCCTGAATGGGAAGCCTGATAGCATCCCGGCCCTTTCTTCATCCGTTTTTGACGGGAAGAGGTATTTCAGTGCTTCAATGCTATCAACACCTAATTCTTGCAGATTTCGAACCACAATGGAGTTATTAAGTACATCCTGGGTCGAATCTTCGTAAACAGGTCCCAACCAGCGCCATTGGATGGTGATATCACCGTCAGGAATTAAACCTAAGACGCCGGGAGGAATTTGTTGGGTGCGCAAGCAAGCCATCATTAACTGCTTGACGCGATCCTCAAAGATGCTCATTGCATCTTCGTACATATTAATCTCTTCTTGTGTTGCGCCTTCAGCGGGAGTAATTGGTTTTTCCATGCCAGCGGCTGCGGCTAGCGTTTCGCGGAACAACCGTTCTTCTTGATAAATAATCAGTTCCAAACAACGGCAAATGCCATATGTATAAATTGCATTTGCTTTTTTCTTGGATGTTGCTGAAACACGTCCAAACAAAGACTTATATTCAGTTGCTGTCACACCAGCAGAAATAGAAAGCTCGTCAACACCGCCCAACGCAGTTCTAATTTCTTCCCGGTACTGGCGAGCAAACGAGTTTTGGTCACCCGTGATGGCATCCGGAACAATGTAACCAACTCGGTCGTTTGGCTCCAGGTTTGCAATAACGCGTGGAACCCTAATCTGGCCGTCAACACCACGGGCAATTGGGTCAGCCTTAAAGCGTGACTGGCTAAGGGCGCCCATACCAACAAACCCGGAGTTGGCCGCAATGGAAGGACGCTGCACCACAGCATCACCACCAGACTCCATCAGGTCTGTCTTGGGACGAGAAGAAAGTAGTGTTGGGTTACCAAAGAACTGGACGTTCTTGCGCATGGTGCGCACAAGTTCGTCATGCGTGCAAATGTGATTGGCAAGCGCATCAAACTCACCAAAACCTTCGGTTGCAAAGCCCTTGGGATTGTTGAAGATTTCAACGCAAGGAATAAAACCAAGCGTGTTCCTAAAAGTTTTAGTTTTACCGGCTACGGAATATTGCGGCTGTTCAAAAGAAATCTCGCCTTCTGAATGCGTTTCTTCAATTTGTGACTTTTTAATCGAAAGACGAATGTATCGCTTGGCTCCTTGCCCCATGGTGGCAGGGCCCGTTAAGCTACCTGCCTGAATTTCTTGCTCATAACCAAAGCCACGGCGAACCTTGTAGCTGTAGATGATTACAACTTCGTCGAGCTCACCGTCAACGTTGTAATAAGCCCTGTATTCGTGACGACGGAAGTAGTAAAGACGATAATTGGATTGTGTAGGACGGATATAAAAAAGTCCTTGGCCATCACAAAGGAAATAATCCCAGATGGAATCAAGGCGCGTATCAATTTGATTGTATTTGATTACGCGATCAATAAAGTCTTTGCGTTGATTGCCAAAGTTATCTTGCGCCGGAAAAAACTCAACCCCTTGGCGAATACCAAAGAGTTTCATCTGAGCCAAGTGGGAGGCAACGACGCCAGTGTCAATCATTGACCCACCATCTTTTTCAAGATAGGAGTCAATAATTTCTTTCAGTCTTGATTTAGCGTCGGCGGCCATTAACTATTTGCCTCTTGCTTTAGTTGAATCTTAGCAGTTTTCTTGTCTTGTTTCTTTTGCCAAAGCCAGCGTTTAAAGTAAGCAAGTTCTGCCGGAGTATAGAGCTCCGGATGTTTAAGTGCTTTCTTGACTAGCTTCTTACGTTTCATCAGGAAACTGTTTTTACATAGCCAGGGGGCAATTGCTGTCCGTATTGATTGGAAGCAAAGAATCCCGCATTGCCCATGGGGACACCACCTTGTGCTAATGGAAGTTGTGGGCCACCAGGCATGATTCCCCGACGACGCAGTTCTTGATTGAG
>JACCDU010888764.1_pt1 | contig 17860 bp, 47 predicted proteins | sample 7446081 | NCBI WGS metagenome assembly JACCDU01 (sample SAMN15323447, study PRJNA562643) | freshwater metagenome | isolation source: river surface water | place: USA:Blue River Watershed | collected 2017-08-17
GTTGGCACAGAAGCCAGACCGATATGTCAGTGCCAATGTGATTGATCTGGGTGACCCTGGGCAGAATCGTGTGGAGTTTCGTGGCCCTGGTGGTGACTATCTCAAACAGCCCGACTTGGTGACCCGTACCACTCTGAATCTGGCCAACACAGTGACTGCCAGTCTACATCCTGACATTGACAGACGGACTTATCTAAAACGTCTGTATGCCATGATTGCACCACAGATCAGTGACCTTGATGAACTGGAACCCTATGTGAGATACAGTCTGGGTGAGATCAGTCAGAGTGAACTGATAGAACTGGTGGGCCTGGATCTGGAACTGAGACAGAGTGCCAGAGAGCGTGCCAGCCAAGATAAATAATCAACCAATATAAAGAGGTTTTCTATGAGATTGATGGAAATAAATCAGAGTCCAGGTCGCATATTGCGTGATCCACGTGCCCAGCAGTGTCAGGTCAGCTGGGAATTCAATGTACCAGTGCCTCAGTCAGTGGACGCAACCACACTGCTGTCTGGGTTCAAACAGGCCGGCTTGGAGTTTCAAAAGGAGTCAAACACCATTCGCTGGGAGGGTCTGGAACAGCCCGACAGTGTGAGCTGGCGTGGCAGCAGCTGGAGCGACTGGCCGCCCAGATCAGTTCAGGTAGTGACCAGACTGAGACCTGTCAGTCAGGCACTGGAACTGCTGGACAAGCTGACTGCAGTGATTACCCAGCACGGCATCAGTACTGAAGGTGAGACCGACTCGCATTTTAAATTCATAGTGGTGGACCCCAATACCAAGGCCAAAAATAGTGACCGTGTCAAAGCAGCCATGCTGACCGGCCCTGATCACATCAGCCATAAGGAAGTGACTGATGTGCGTAAAACATTTGCCAGTACCCGTGCCACCATAGAGCGACTGTTACGCAAAGACCCACAGCAGTTGCTGAGCCAACTGGATGGTATACAAAAAGATCAACTGAACAAGCTGGCTGGGAAAGCTGGCAACAACGGGGGTAACCTGACCACTCAGGACCAAGGTGGTCTACGAATCTATCGCTATGAGAAGAATTTTATTGATTGGCTACCACAGCAGGATCGTATTCGCAGATCAGTGTTGCAATCAGTCAACAACGTGGTTGCAGCAGGTGACGCACAGTATGGCAGACGTGACCTAATCAAGCGTCTATACAAGACTGTGACATCGGGTGACAATGCCAAGCAGGACGATCTAGACATATTTGCACAGCACAGTCTGGGTATGATCACCAGTCAGCAACTGCTGGACAAGCTGCGTGAACGCCACCCCGCACCGGTGACTGGCCAGCCACCCAGTCGAGCACACTGGTTCAGCATGTTGTTGAAATAACAACACAGCGTGTGTGACAAGGGGGGTCGTGAGAGCGGCCCCTTTCTGTCTGAGTGAGAATGACCATATTAGAATGACAATCTGACCACACATTGTGAGACTGAATGCCGCAGTGACCATTTGGTGACAGAACAGGTGTCTGCTTCAACAATATGGTATTGTAAAATCCACTATATGATTCTGGGAAAATCAGACCCCGCGGCTTGCCAACGGTTTGGCACCGTGGGTACCCCTGAGTTTTAGACCTGCTGACTGGCGCGGCAGCACCGCACCAATCCCGTATCAGCCAGCCTGTACCACGCTGGTGATGATCTGCCTGGCCAGTTCGATCTCCGCATTGAGCACGGCGTCAGCCATCTCATCCGCACTGTCGCTGTGATCTGCCGTCACAGTCTCCAGCGCAGCCAGATCACACAGGTCCTGGTAGAGCTCACGGCTGATCCTGAGGTTGACCCAGCGCTCACAGTCGGCGGGGGTGGGGGTGTGGGGCATGTTCATCATTCAGCCAGTATAGCACAGGCCTGGACCTGTGCAACCACTTTTAGCGAACCCAGAGCTGTCGCCGTGCCCGGACTGCCACCACATTCTGCAGTTTGACCACACGCACATGGGCACTGTGTTGGATGCCAGTGCGCTGGTTGGTGATCACTGACTGGGGTTCCAGCAACAGTTTGCGAGCACTGGGCGTCAGCAGGTCAGCCACTGCCTGCCGTGTGGCCACAGCACCGTCAATCACATACTGACTGCGTGCACCCTGCGGATGCAGGTACACATACTGCTGTTCACCGCGTGACACCAGGCTGTAGCAGGTGTCGTCATGCTGGTAGAAGGCAGACTCAGGTTCGAACTCAGTGACCTCCTGCCCCAGGGCCTGGGCAGTTCGCAGCACACGCCGCCGGTAGACTTCACGGCTGGCCAGTGCATCGCCAAACAGCATGGCCCTGCAGGCAGTGACCTTCTGCACCAGGTGATCCCTGTGGGCAGCAGCCACCGCGACCGGGGTCACCCAGCCCAGGTTGGCAAATGTGACCCCTGCACCCGCCAGCAGGGCACGCAACTGGCTTGCCTGCAGGCACTGACCACTCTGGTGCTGCGCCAGAATCTCGTCCACCTTGCTCTGTTCCAAGTACATGCTGCTCTCCTGTTGTTCAGTGTGTTAACTATAGCTGGGTCTGAGCACCAGCACAAGTTCTGTTACACACTGTTACAGGTCAGTAGTCAGTAAATCCCAGAGCATGCAGAGCAGACCTCAGTGCGAATCGCGCAGGCTGATCCGGCTCATCACCCAGCATCAGCAGTTCAGCACGGAGTTCCGGTGTCAGGGTCAGCACCAACTGATCAATCTGGTCATTGGTCAGGGTCAGACAAGCACGGGTGAATTCTGACAGGTTGGTGATCATGCCGGATCCTGTGGTGGGTTGGGTTCGAGTGTGGCGCCCTGGGACAGCTCACATTGCTGCTGCCACTCAGGCATGGCTGCCAGCAGCCGCTGGATCAGCAGGCCGCGGTCAGCCTGATACTGTTGCCAGACTGCCTGTTGCTGTGATTGCCAAGACATACTGACTGTCAGTAGTTCTGCCAGGCACGGACCTGGACACGCATGCGACGGCCCTGCCAGCTGACCTGTACACCCCGGCTCCAGCATCCGCAGCAGTCCCAGCTGTGAGCACAGTTGGTGCCCGACATCTGTTCCCGCAGGGCCTGTGCCACCTGGTGGGGCTTGAGATCGCGGGGCACACGCAACCAGTGAGTCCAGGCAGTGCGGTCCGCATTCACATACTGGCCGGGGGTCAGGCTGACAGTGCGCCAGCAGTCACCAAGATCAAGTTGCAGTTTCAGCATGTGTTCAGTATAGCAGACTGGACAGCGTTGTCAACCAAAAAGACGGTGTGCAATCTGATCCTGGGCGACCAGGTTGTTGCCCAGGTACCAGACAGGTTCACCAGCACGGATCACCACAGTGAGCAGTTGCCACTCGCCGCGTCCACTGACCCAGCGTTGTGCAGGCTGGCCAGTCTGTCGTGCTTGGGCTGTGAGGTCTGCACGCAGTCCTGCCAGCTGGTCGGGGGTGTCTGATTTCATGCCGCTATACTAACAGCAGTGCCGTACGGAGTCAATCCATGTGACACACTGCCTCGCCACTTTTGATAAGTGGCCCGAAGATCTCGTCAAAGAGGAAAGCCTCCCTACCGGATCTTATCTGTCCCAGATAGGCAACGGTCGACCACGGCTGTGTTGACAGAACTGCCAGATGGGTACCAAAATAAGTAAACCCGTTATAGCCACCAAAGGAGTTTTTTGCATTAACCTGGCCAATTACCGCGTACTCGGGTTTGCCAGTTTTTCCCTCGTATTTGATCACGAACATTGATCGAAATTGTGCTGAGTCCGGATCTTTGAGCCGTTGTTTGATTTCTTTTTTTGCTGACTCAAAAGGCTGTTGGCAATCTTGTCCAAACGCAGTGCTTGACAAGATTGCCAGGGCCAGGGACGCTACAATTTTCTTCATATGATCCTCACTTACTACATAGCATTTTAACTATGTAATTACGGGTTGTCAACACTTTGATGCCAGTCTGATACGCCGACGTCGTGCCACAGTGGGAGGTGGGATCAGATAGCTGATCATCTGGCTGCCCGAACAGGGCCAGATATCCAGGCTGTAACCCATGGGGGGCAGGTGGTTGGCCACGACCTGCGCCAGCTCAGCCACAGTGCCAGTCAGGGTCTGTCCTGCACGCTTGACGTCACAGCGATAGCAGCCATCCCGGGTCAGCACCAACTTGTATTCAGCCATGGTATTTTAGGACTGGGTCTTGATCACTGCATGTGGAGCCAAGCAGAGATTGGATCTGGGCACATAGACGCCACCCACTGCCTGGCACCTCTGGTCAGGTGTGGTGACACCAGCCAGATGCAGGCCTACCATGCTGGCCACAATCAACATGACAGCGGCTATCACGGCCAGCACCACACGCAAAACAAACTGTCGGCTCATCGCCCCTCCAGTTCGTGCTCTGCCACTGCCTTTGCACACAGCAACAAGCTGGCTGCATCCTGCCCCACTCCCTGCTCTTGCAGGTCAAAGCAGCGTGCCGGGCTGACGTGGATGCCCCAGTGTTCCTGCACCAGCCGGCTGACCAGCTGGCACCAATCCACTTCCTGCTCTTCGGTCAGACTGGGTGTGTTCATGTGTTCAGTATAGCAGTGTTTGCGTCACTGTCAACAGATATTTCAGTCAGATTCCTGGTCCATGCGCTGCTGCAAGTCCCGCTTGGCATGCTTGACATGGCCACGCCGCTGCTCACGCTTGTGATCCAGCATGGCACCACCGTTGCGTTGCTGCAACTGATGCAGGGTCTCCACTGTGTGGTTCCTGGGCTTGCGCACAGGGATCTTGATCTTGTCCATACTCAATTATAGCACTGGTGCCAACACTGTCAACCAGAATCTGTCACCGTGCCAGTGGTTCTGACCCAGTCAGTCAGGCCCATAGATCGGCACACGCGAACCGGATCAGCCGTGCTGGTGGTTCAGTCAGGCCCATTGGCCGCTGACGCGAACGGCGCCAGCCATGCTGGCGGATCATTAGGGCCACTGATCAGAACACACGACTCCACTGTACAGTCTGGATCACACCGTGTGTCTGACCTGGTGACTGTACAAGTGACAGTAGATCAGAACACGCGGTACAGCCAGTCAAAAAAAGTGTAACAGTGCTTGTGCTGGCTGCCAGGACTAGTTATAGTCACTGCATTGCAACACAGACAGGAGCAGCAACATGCAGCAGCAAGTGGTTTACACCGTGTGGGGTCTGGGCTTTGGCGATGACGAGAACCAGTGGGAACTGTGCGGCACGCATGCCACGCAGGAACTGGCGCAGGCCCAGCGTGAGCAAATCCTGCAGGACACGGGGCTGATGCCCGAAGACGTGGAAGTGCGCGAAGAGCAAGTGCAGGGCTGACGCCCTGGCAAACAGCAAAGGGGCCTCTGGGCCCCTTTGTTCATTGTGCTGCACACACAGTGTGCTGCTCAGTCCAGGATGGCACGCTCTGCCGTGCATTCCGTGCTGCGCATGACCATGCGATGCAATGCAGGCACATGATCCCAGCTCAGTTCCCACATCTCCAGACCGGGCTCACGCTGAGTGCAGCCACCCCAGCAGCTGAGCTGATCCAGGACCACCCGGCTGACCTCGGTCAAGCAGTCACTCTGGAACCAGATGTTGACCGTGGGGCCGCGGTCAGTCCAGCCAGTGATCTGCCAGCCCATGGGATTGACACGGCGATGGGTGTTGAGCCAGACGTATTTAAGGGGCGTTCGGCCCACCAGTTGGTCCAGCATCTGCTTGAGTTGAAGGATTGGTTGCGGCACGGTGACTCCTGTTGATCAGTCATTATAAACGACCAGCTGTCGGCCAGTCAAGTCGGGAAAGTCCCGGAGCGTGAAGTCAGTGGGCATGAAGTAGTCCACAATCGCGCTGTGCTGGGTTCGCTGCCAGTAAGTGACAGCCCCGGTACGATGACTGCGCAGTGCCAGACTGGCAGGACCCGTGCCATCCTGGAACAGGGGTGCAGTGGTCACACCTCCCGACTCGTATTGGAAGCAGCTCCACTCAGCCACAAGGTCCTGTCCCACCAGGGTCAGGGTGCGGGTGCTGAACACGGGCAGTGCAGTGTTCAGCGCAGGCAGCGTTTGCGTCGTCATGTGTCCACTATAGCTGGATAAGGCACAGCAGTCAACAGAAAGATTCAGCCGCGCAGCCGGGGGCGGAACCAGAGACTGATACTGGCACGAGTCAGCAACCAGGCAGTTTGCAGGGTGATCATGAGGCCCTCACAGAGTCAGGGTGCGGCACCAGAACTGGAATTCCCGGACCTCCATGCCCTCACGCTGGAGCAGTTGCCAGGTACGCACGGTGCCATGTTGCAGCACCATCTGACGGAAGCGTTGACTGAACAGCATGTGTGTTCTCCCAGTTGATGCACAAATTATAGTGTGTTCAGCCAGGCTGTCAACAGCTAAAAAACAACAGCATGCCTGCAGTTGCGGTGTTATACTGTGTTCACTATGACCAAACTGACCATGATCAGCGTGTGGTTCCGCGGTGTCCGCCACACACGTTTTGTGCAGGGCACTGTGCATCCGGACGGCTCGGTGTCTGTCAGCCAGGCCCAGGTGGACCGCGTGTTGGACCAGTTGGGTGTACGGCGGGGCGACACCTATACCTTGGGCTAGCATGTGCGGTGTTGCACACCCTGGCAACGCATGTTATAGTAGTGCACCAACAGGGAGTGCCAAATGCAAAGCAACAACATCAGGATCACCGGGGCTGCACAGGCCCACTACGATGCCGAAAAGCACACGGTGACGGTGTGGCCCCAGGGCCTGACCCCGGTCAGCGGTGTCAGGGAAACCGTGCCTGCCTACGCCAGTCAGCAGCAGATCCAGCAGCAGGCAGCACGAATCTGGCAACGCTACTTTGCCTGACATCTGCCGCGCTGATGGTTCTGTGGACCATGCAATAGACAGCATGGCTGGGGCAGGATCAGAAAGTGTAACAGACTGTAACGGTGCTAGACAGGTGCCCTGACGGTGTTAAACTACTGATATTGCAACAGCGCAGCAAGCGCAAACAAGGAGCAGCAAATGGACAAAGGCATTCGACCCTGGGCACGTCAGCGCTTCCAGGAGCTCAACGAACTGCGTCGTCGCAACGAGGCGCCCTACGTGGGTCCCAAGGCCAACACGATCTTCCGCAAGCAGGTGATCGGTGAGCTGATGGAGCAGTTCGGCATCTCGCTGGCCTCGGCCAGCACGCACTACAACGATGCGTTCCGCTTCCTGAAGGAACTGAACGCGGACCTGGTGTCCGGCCTGGGTCGCCCCGAGGACAAGAAGGGCGGCCGCAAGAAGAAGGTGCAGGGCCCGGTGGAGCTGGCCCCGCCCGAGGACTACGTGGATGCGGAGAGCGTGGTGCAGGAAACCTGGACGCTCAAGCGCAAGAGCGACGGGGCAGTGGTGCAGGAAGGGCTGACCCTGGAAGCTGCACGCGATGCGGTGCAGGCAGCACGACGGGCCAAGAAGGCAGCGCTCTACTTCGTCTGACAGCAGGGGCTGGTGCCCCTTGCTACAAAACGGGACAGGATTTCACTGTCCCGTTTTGCCATGTCTGACAGATTCTGACTCTGAACCAGATTCTGGCACCAGGTTCTGCCTGGCCTGTCTGACCACAGGCCTTATTTCCGCGTGTGAATTCACTGACAGAGTCACAGTGACCATCACGGCTGAGAATACAAAGTCAGACTGGCCCTGGTGTCAGATCCTGACAGTCGTGGTGGTTTTTGTCTGGACCATTGAACCAGGAGTCACGGCTGGGATCAGCAATCAGGCCCAGATTCAGACTGCCGTGTGACACCACAAGTGAACCAGTGAACCAGATCACGCGGCCAGGGGGGTCAGCCTGTCTATGGTGCCGATGTGAGAAAGTCTGGCGACCCTGTAAATCTGCCAGTACACTTGCATTGTACAGTTTGGTTTGTCAGCTGTCTGAGGGTTCTGAACTCAACTTGTGGTCTTACTACAAGCTGCGACCTCTATTGCTGAATCTGCTGTCATGCTAGAGATCACAGAGTCAGTTGTGATCGCACACGCGGCGCCACAGTCAGGCAGGCTGTTGATCTAGACTGAGAGTTTGACCACAGTGATCTGCTCAGGTCGCTAGCCGCGGTCACTGCCTGGTCTCAGAGGCTGAGACGGGCCTGGACGCCCACTTGGATAACGAAGTCAGAACAGAAGTGGAGATGGGACAGGGACCTTGCGGTCCCTGTCAGTTTCGGCGCTGGCCACCGGCAGCCTTCAGTTCATACTGCGCAGATGTTGCACGGGCACAGGGGTCCTTGTTTTGTGCAAAACGCTGGACACCGGTTATATAAAGTAGTGTTAATAGATGCAGTCCTGAGACTGCATTTCGGTTAGGGGCGCTTCCTCTTCAGTATTAACGTCCCCGTGTTGCTCAGCGCCGGTGGCAGAGACGGTGCATGCCCAGGAGGTCCTGGTCGGAGACCTTGCCCGGACTGGTCAGCATCTGGGTCAGCGTGGCCGGCCAGTTCAGGTTCTTGTCCTGCAGCTGGGCCAGCTCCTGGTCAGTGGCCTTGCCGGTCAGCACGCGAACCGCCAGGTCACGCAGGTCAGCCATGCTCTTCTGCACTTCGCGTTCCCGCCGGCGGATCGCACGCAGGGTTTCGGCCTGCTGTTCCAGCTGACCGTAGACCCGCATGATCAGGGCCTCGGTGCGCTCGGCATGCTCGCGCTCCACCCGGGCACGGATGTTGTCCATGACCGCCTTGTTGGCCTCGCCCACCTGCCGCTGGGCCAGTTCTTCCATGAACTCCACCAAGCCCTGGGCCTGCTTCTTCTTGCTCATCATCTGCTCCTGCGTTGTTGCAATGTGTCTACTATAGCTGAATCAGACAGGACTGCAAGCACTGTCTGAATGCCTGCTCAGTGATTGAGCAGATGCTGCACCGCGTGGTTGTTGCGCCAGTCAGACAGTGCATCCTGCGCGGCCTCACTGCTGAGGTCACGTGCGCTGAGCTGTCGGGCCAGCATGATCATGGCGTCGATCATCTGAACGGTGTCGTCTTCCACTTGCTGTTGATCCACTTCACACTCCTGCGTTGTTTGCACTGTGTTAACTCTAGCGTCAGCTGATGCCAGAGTCAACAGTTTGATCAAACTCTGACCCAGGGTGGTCAGTGCACGGGGTCACGCAGCTTGAGTTCAGCCACGCCGGCCAGTCCCAGCAACAGTCGGTCCACCGACTGGGCCACACGGTCCACCCAGATCTGGTCCACCCTGTGCCAGACGGCTTGATCAGCCAGCACCTGCCTGACCTGGTCAAGCCGTGCTCTGATCAGGCCAATGTCAGCCACCAGAGTCTGACTGGCATGATCCAGCTGGTCAATCTGATCTGAGATCTCCAGCAGGGTCTGTATGGTGCGGTCTTGTTGGTGCATGTGTGTGACTTTACTGCCAGTGAGGTGTTGGGTCAATCACAGTTTGGACAAGTCCTGTTTGAGCTGGCTGAAATGGGTGTAGCTGCGATTGCCATCCTGGAACTGGCTGTGGTAGGCCGTATAGTAGGTGGCTTGCCCGCCATTCAGCCGCACAGTCTGAAGCAGGAACTCGGTACCCTGGTCAGTGACCACGGTAAGGTCAGGCTCCGCATGAATGTCCATGCCCTGACGGAGATCTCGAATGTGAATGCGGCGCATATCTAGCAATAGAAGTAAGTTTGAATCACGCGGTAACAGCACTAGCATTGCAAAACAAGGGGCTGAGCCCCTTGTTTTATTACTTGCGAGACACTTGTGCCCAGATCTGACCTGCGCGGTCAGCATACACGCGGCAGTTGACGAGATCAATTTTGGGGTACTGTGCGCTTTGCAGCAGCAGGAAGCAGGGTGCTTGCTCCTCGCTGAGCTCAGTGAGATCTGTAGGGTGCAAAACGCGGGCGTCACGCAGTGCTTGCGGGAGTATTACTACTGCGGTCTCGTAGATGCCCAGGGCATGCAGCTGAGCTTCCCATTTTTGTTTTTGCAGGGGAGAGTCCCAGGTGTGGGGCATGCTTGCAAGCTTGCAGAGCTTTACGTACTTAAATTTGCGTTGCATAACAACCCTAGTTGCTAGAGTTTTATTATGCACTAACTAGAAAATACTGCAAGCACAGTTACATCTGGTTACAAATGGTCAGCCGCGCTGATTCACTAGTGACCTACAAGTGGGTTCTCACGGCTGACCCACCTGTGGGCTGGCCACCGTGGTGTGGGTCCTCTCTGTCTCCCATAACCACCCACGGTATCTGGTCACTGTGGTGGTACCTGACACCAGTTCATAGTGTTCACACACATTGCCCAGACTGAGTGTACGATACTGAGTGCAGCTCAGTCTCACTGTCTGATAGGGCGCACTCTGGTTGATCTGCTCCAGAGTCAGATTGTTGACTGTAATTGCACCCAGACCAAGCAGAAAGAACCAGCCCACAAAGGTCAGTCGATACCCGGCAAGTGCCGCCAGCATGTCCTTAATCATCGATCAGCTCGTCACAGAACTGTCTGACACCGTCCTGATAGCCTTCTTTGTAGTGTGCCAGCAGGGCACCGGAGTATTGCCACCGGTGCTTTTCCTGACCCACTTCGTAGCCATCCTGATGGCCACGTTGCCAGGCTGCACGTTGCTGTTCGTTGGGGAGTTGTTGCTGATCCATAGTGCTATTATACACATGCATGCGGCACATGCAAGCCAGAGTTTGGGTCTGCCGGTGATCCGGGGCAGGATTTTGGCCTAGGATTCTGATCCTGGCGCGGCATTTGTCTAGGCTATTCGCCTAGAAATATCAGCCAGAAATATCAGCCTGGCTGATATGTTTCACCAGACATCTTCAGCGGTTGAGGTGCGACAGCAGGCAGTCAGCCGCAGTGTTGCCCGGCGTCAGTTTCTCTGCATCACGGTCCTCAATCACATGGCAGATCACATCGCCATCCGGGTCCAGAATTTCACGGGCATAGGTGCGCCCTTGGGTAAAGTCTTCCACCAGCTCGCCTTTGCTGTAGGGCATGTTGACTCCTGTGTGTGTTGATATCTCTAGTATATGGCCAGGTCACAGACATCGCAACCCCTATGGGGTCTGATAGAAAATGCAGTTTTTGCTAATTAACCAGCATCTTCCTGGCACTGTGGAAACAACCAGCCGCGCACTAACTGCTGACTCTGCTGACGAGCCGCCTTGCGACGTGCACGATCATTGTTCACGCGATGGCTGCTGTTGCGCCTGGCATCGTCACGCTGGCAGCAACCCCAGCGGCAACTCAGTTTGACAGTGCGACTGTAGCCATATGCGTGCATTGGTGTTTTCCTTAGAGGACCTCCAGAACTTCGTAGCTGTACTGGGTGTCAGACCACAATCCTGTGGGTTCAAATTTCAATACACCCTGGTTCCAACTGAATCCCAGCTGCTGAAGGTGTCGATCTTTCAAACCCAGGCTGACCGCATGGTCGTATGCAGTCTGGGCAGCCTTCTGCTCGGCACTCAAAACCAAAGGTCGATCCAGGACTTCGGCCTGATGAATCAGATCCACCCACTGGCGGTGGTCACGATAGTACTGAGTGCGTGCCTCGTCATCACCGTCGCTGGGCCAGATCGGCGCGGGCGGAACCACAACTCGAAGGTGCTGAGTGGCCCGCAGGTACTGGGTCAGTGCGTGGCTATGAGCGTGAAGAACCTGCAGCATCAGTGGCAGTGTTGCCCGCTCTTCTGCCACCGCCTGCTCTGCCTGGGCCTGGGTCTTTACCGCATAGAGGTTTTGGCTCCAGGCATCGCCATATTCCCCGCCATGTGCTGTGATCAGATAGATTTGTTCCATATATTCCTGTAAATGGTTGATAGTGGCCGGCACTGATCTCCGGCATGCAATGCCCATGTGCTACTGAGCAACACAACCACCAACGGCTGGCCCCAACTTTCACACGTGGTCAGCGCATCAGCCTGCGCATTCACCATCAAGAATACTTACCTGTCTGATAGGCATTCTTGATGGAGACCGGCCCTGATCTCCGGTATGAGCTCTCAGTCGTAGCTGTCAAGGTCGACTTGACGTTGATGATCGGCAACCACTGTGCGGGCAGTCTCGAGACTCATTTCGCGGAGGCGCACGACTTCATCGATGAGCTCTTGGCAGGTTTCGGCTGTGCACCGTTCAAAAACTTTCATCTCATGCTTGGCGCGGGCGAGTAGCTCGGTGGGATAGACCATGATGGTGTCAGATTTGAGCCACGAAGACGGTCTCCCTCTCAACGCGGGTGATGGTCCAGTACTCTAGTTCTTGACCGGACAGCAGATTGGTCTTGACCACATCACCCACCTTGGGGTTGGCTAACCACATTTGATCACTGTGGTTATCACTGTTCTGGAACACGATGGTGTACGGCATGATCTTGTATTAGAGTGGCAGCAGTGCCTCAATGCTCTCGGCAATGCTGGTGCAGTCCGCAAAGTCCTGAAAACGATTCCTGCTGGCAGTGCTGAGGAAACGATACTCCAGATCGGGCACACATCCCTGCTTGACCGCACCGCGCTTGAATTTGGCGATCAACACATCGTTTTCGTACAGTTCCCCTTGGATGCAGGGGAACAGACGTGCCCGACCTTTGCGGGTGATAACTGCGCTGTAGGGGTGTTGCATGTGACCCATTATATACAACACCCCTGTGAAGTCAACTCTGCTGTGGCAGATTCTGAAACTGAGCCCGCAACGCAGCAATGGTACCGTAGCTCACACCCAGCCGGAACTCCAGATAGCTGTCACAGGAGTCTGCCAGTTCCAGGCTGTCACGTAGCCAGCGAATGGCAGTGTCGATGTCACGGGCACCGGATTGAACGATTTCGGTCAGCTGCCGCACCAGACTGTCACGTGCCAGTTCACGTGCACGCTCCTCTTCAGCCCAGACAGTCTCACCCGCCCGCTGCAGGTTCTCCAAGTCCCGACGGGCCTGCTCCACCGAGGTGGGCTGATACCAACGGGCCTTGACGCCGTACACACTCTTGTGAAGATCACAGTAGAGGTCCTGGAGTTCTTCCAGTTCGGTAGGCTGGTAGTCTTGATCCACAGTCAACTCCTTGTGTCTATGTGGTCAGTATAGCACTGGGTAGGTGCTACGCAATCACAAATTGGCGGCCTCAGCGGTCACATCGCATGGGTTCCCGCGTCTGCGGGTCAATGCGTACTGCCATGAAACCGCGGTGGCCCGCAGCTCTGACCCAGTAGGCAGTTCCGTCCAGACACACTGTGGAAAAATCACTGACGGTGTAGTGGTTGTCGTCCACCACGTTGTCCATTTTCATGCCGCAGCCCGAGAGCAACAGCGTCATGATGGCAAAGGTCAAGTATTTCATAGTGCCAGTATAGCATGTGCGGGCATGAGCAGTCACAACCAGTGCCAGACGGTGTCAAACTCACAGACTGATTGATCAGGCTGTACCTCACAGTATCGATAGACACCGCGCCCAGTGACAAAATCAGGCCTGTGCTGGATCTGTTCAACAGCACGGCCCACAGAAGTAAAAACACCCACGGGATCAGTGGTGTCACTGCCTTGGGTTCTGGTGATCCTGATCACCAAGATCATGTCAGCCCTCCAGGGCCAGACGTGCAATCTCACGAGACTGGTGGAAACAGCTGGCCTCACCCCACTCGTTGTAACCCTCGTCGCTGTGTTCGGCAGGGTTGAGTGCAGCGATTCGCTCGAGGGCAGCACGGTAGCGTGCCACCTCTACTGTCAGGTTGTCCACCCTCTCCAGGGCTTGCCCCAGTTGGAAGCTGTCAATCAGGCTCACCGTGGCTCCTCAGTCTTGCGGCACAGGCAGGATGCCAGCCAGGGTGGCAGCGCACAGGAACAGCAGCCACTCGCTGACAGCACCCTGGGTGTTGCCAGCACGCCCATAGTCCACCACCAGCACGCCACCCGGGGCCACGTAAGCAGTACGGGGCTTTTTGTCGTTCACAGTGACTCCTTGTTGTTGAGCATTCAGTATAACGCACTGACCACAGACGTCAACCCTGATCTGGCAGTCAGCAGGGTGTGCCTGCTGCCTCGTGTGCCCGGAAGTTAGTGATGCTGTAGACATCGCTGCCGGGCTCCGAACGATCCCAGCCGTTGGTACACTCCACCACATCACGGGCATGTTCGGGGTCAGTGGCCCAGGCCAGACGAGTCAGCCGGCTGACACTGTCATCGCCCATATAGGGGCAGTGGTGCAGGTCAAACTCACAAAGGTAGAGTGGCATGTTCAGTCCCCTTGGCGGCTCAGTGCGATTTCCACCAGCTGGTCAGCATAGCGGCTGATGCGGCTGCGACCATTGACCTGATGTCGCCACCAGTACAGGCTCTGAATGGGCAGCCAGCCATGCTGCTGAAAGTAGAGTGCGTCACGGGTGCCACGACTGGCATGAACTGCACTGAACCCACGATGGTTGAGCAGCTGGGTGGTACCAGTCCGTTGCTCATGCTCGGTCTGCCTGCGATACAGTGCCAGCAGGGCACGACCCACCGCACGGTCACGTGTGGCCAGCAGATCCAGAACATGTTGTCGCATGGCAGTGGCAGATCGAGTCATGCACGCACCTCCACCGTGACCATTTCGTCACCCTGGAACACCCACTCCTTGATGCGGTTCAGGCCCAGGCTGGGATCACGCGGCACCTCCCAGGCAATGATCCGGTCAGTCTTGACAAAGCGATCACCGTCATAGGTGAACACTTGATTCTTGGACACTTGCCTGAAAGGGCGATCCTTTTGCACAGTGGTGAATTTGCGTGCCATCTGTTGCTCCTGTTGATCACTCATTATTGCTGAGATCCCAGTCAGTGTCAAGCACTGATCAGAGTTCACCACCTGCCAGATAAGTGCCCAAACTGTCCCTGCAGTGCAGGTTCCAGCTGTCAGTGCCCTGGGGAATCTGATTGGCCACTTCCATAAACCACTGTTGCCAGTAGCTCAGGTCCAGCTCAGTGCTGAGGTCAGGATTGTGTTTGATATCAGGCATGCCACATGTTAACTGTGAGCACGTTGCCGGTCAAACACAATTTGGCACTCAGGGAAGTCGACTGGCAATGACCACGTAGTCGCGCCGACTCTGACACCACTGGCTGAGGATCACACCATGGCTGGGGTCAGGTTGGTTCCAGGCAGTCAGTCCCAGACTGGCAGTCTGAAACACACACTGGGCACGCGAATGGCTGTCGCCCAGATAGAGGGCACTGTTCATTCCCACCGGGGTCACTGCCCGGTCAGCACGGTCTACGCGGTACTTATTCATGGGGTAGTCCTGGGTTCTCGTCCAGACAGCCTATACTGCACTTCATCAAGCATGCGTGCAGCCAGACTGCGGTACATCTGACAGACCTGCTTCACGTTGGGATCAGCGTGAGTTTCAAACTGATGAGCTTCACCATTCAGCAGTCTGGCACAACTGACCAGCTCCACCGTGTTCATGTCAACAAAATGTTTGGGGTCGGCCATACAGACCTTGTTGTGCTTCGGCCACAGTACTGGCATAGCCCAGAATTTCGTAGGCCACTTCCCCCGTATGAATCAGACGGGGGTCATCACCTTCACGGTAGGTGGTGAAGAATCGCTGGCGATAGCCCGGCATGTTGCAGCCACACTGGCAGTCCTGTGCAGACTGCAACACCACGAACTCAGTGGTTTCTGTGGGTTTTTCGGTCATTGTTCAGCTCCTGTGATCTGATTATAGCAGACTGTGACAGGTCTGCAATCAGCTGACGATAGTCTAGGCGCCCAGATGTTTCAGGAACGCATCCATGCGTGCCCGAATGTTTTGCACACCCACGGGATTCTGACTGTGAACACTGAATGTGAACCCCTGAGGAAAAGTGATCACACCATCCAGTGCAGCTTCGATCAGCCAGTTGACCAGAATCATGCTGGTGTCGTCACCTGCCAGGTCATGATCAAAGCAGATGTGGATGGGCATGCCGCGCTGCATGATCAGGTCAATGGCCTGCCGGCTGCTGCGGGCGATCACATGGTCAGGGTTGACAGGGAATCGCTCGTCATCCACAAACAGGGTCCACGCAGTCACAGCCGCTCCTTGACACCGAAGTGTTGGGCGGCAGCTTGGCTGATCGCGCACTCCCAGTCGCTGTAGCTGCTGTCCAGCCGGCTCACGCCCTGCAGGTAGTCCCAGACACGCAGGTAGACGCGGCGCAGGTAGGCCTGGTATTCGGGCGTGTGCTCGCTGCTGAACTGGCGGCTGTCCTGGTTCCAGATCACCAGCTGCTGGCTGACCCAGGCCAGCACCTTGCTGGTGTCGAGGGGAACGGTGTGGTTCACGTCTTGCTCCTGTTGATTCACTATTAGACACTGGCCCGGGGCCAGTGTCAATATCAGTTAGGCAGTCAGCACCAGAGCTGGTCGTCGCCCTTCGGTACCCGCTGACCGTTGGCAGCCAGAAGCTCCAGCAGCTGACGATTGTTGGTCAGCAAAGCCACCTGTACACTCTCCTCCAGCCGCCAGTACTCATTGGTAGAAACGAACTGACTGACCTTGATGCGACGACCATGCACGAACAGGTGGTTCTGTCCGCTGCCCGGGTGCCCGGCCACATACTTGTACCAGAGTACACCAGGGTCAGTGGTCTCCACCACAAAGCGGTGGCAACGGATGCTGTTCTCGTAACACCAGCCGGTGTCACTTTGAAAGGTCACTGCGTGTGCCAAGGTAAAGTCCAGACCAGCACGCTGCAGGCAGGCCCGTAGCCGCTGGTGGTTTTCCTTCTGCTTGAGGAAGTCGTACTGGCTGGCCAGTCCCGAATAGACCTGTGCACCAGACAGCTCAGACATCAGCGCAGGGTTGGGTACGGTGGTGTTGCGAACACCGGTGCGAAAACGTTCCTGCAGCGCCATGTTGGATCCTTATCTCAGTCAACAAATCCAGTATAACAGATATACCGGACTGGTCAATCAGATTCAGAAATTTTGCCAGTACTGGATTTCTCGTTCCAGTCGGTCGTCGTCAGTGGCTTCCACCAGCTGATCGATACCTCGATTGCCAAAGCCCGCACGTCGTGCATCCTCCTGCAAGTCCGCAAACGTTTTGGCAGGTTGGCCAGGCTGGTGGGTGATGCCATATTCACAGACCGGCAGATTGCGCACCCACCGCTGGGCACAGGCCAGTGCCTGATCCTCCGCGTCCGGCCCTTCAAACTCTTGCATGCTGGCACCGCGACTGGTCTTGCACATGGCCATGACCAGGTCCCACTCCATGCTGCTCATAAAGGCCTGCAGCACTCGCCAGACAGTGTGTCCCGTGCTCTTGCGGAAGTGCAGCACGTAGACCATGTTATCTGCACTCATGGCCGACCCCCATGACCAGTTGCTCGGGCAGCCCTTGCTGAACGGCCAGATCTTGAATTTGATCCAGCAGGTGCACCAGCCCCTGGGCCAGTTCACTGTACTGGGACTGCGACACCAGCCACTGTTTCTGCTGTTGCAGCAGGGGCCAGTCCATCTGTGTGATCAGTGTTTGCATATGGTCACTATAGCAGGCTGACCACAGATGTCAACAAGAATCAGTCCCCCTCAGCTTCGAATTCTTTGGCGAGATGCTCCATCCAACGAAGACGGTACTGCTGGACCTGCTTGCGCTCGGCAGGGGTGAGGTTGGTCATGAAAGAGTGGCGACGAACCAGCCCCTTGTAGGCGAGCCACCAAGATACCGACAGGCATCCGTCCAGCCGCTGGATTATACGGCTAATCACACGCTCAGAAGCCTTGTAGACCTTGCGCCTCGCCTCGAAGTCCTTGCATGCCTGGCTGGCACTGTAACGATCCAGTGCGGTGCCCACCGCTCGGCAGATCTGCCAGGTGGTACCTGGTGCGGGGTCAGCCTCGCCACCTTTGTACAGGTGCTTCTTGGCGTGTCGGA
>JACCDU010438381.1_pt1 | contig 17859 bp, 14 predicted proteins | sample 7446081 | NCBI WGS metagenome assembly JACCDU01 (sample SAMN15323447, study PRJNA562643) | freshwater metagenome | isolation source: river surface water | place: USA:Blue River Watershed | collected 2017-08-17
GGCCAAAACCACGCCTTTTGAAAACAAGTATTTCACCCGTGGTTTCAGCCAGTCAACATTCTGGTTGCGCTTGCGCATCGATCCGGATCTGGAAAAAGATCATTCTTTCGCCGATAAACTGGTCATTCGGATCCGCCCACCGTATCAGGACCAGGTCCGACTCTTTGATCCACTGTCCGCACAGGATCATGTTCGGCAGACCGGGGATTACTTTGATTGGGCGCATGATGAATATCGGTCGCTCAATCTGAACTTTGTCATTCCGGTGGGGGATGCGCCACGTGATGTTTGGCTTCGTTTGCGCACGGACCAGAGCACCATGACCGTGGTTGAAGTCATGTCCGAAAATGAAACGCGGGCCGCTGATCGACGTCAGGAGATGGGCACCACGCTTTACTTTGCCGTCCTGCTCGTCTGTATGGGTTGGGGTTTGCTGAGTTACCTCAACCACAGGGATCGCCTGGTTGGTATCTACATCGTTCGTGAATTGCTTGCAATCGCCTATGCCATGGTGATGCTGGGGTACTGCCGAGTTTTTACCTCCGGGTGGTTGCCGGAAGGCTGGCTTGATGCGCTTTCTAACAATATCGTCTGGATATTTGTTGCCTATGTCATCTGGTTTGACACCCAGCTGATTCGCGAATTCAAGCCACACCCTGGGTTGCTGAAAGTGTTGCAGATGCTGCCCTTCATACTCCCGTTGAATCTGTTCCTGTTCCTCTGGGGTAAAACCTATCTCGCCAATCTGCTTAACGGCTATCTCGTCATCGTTGCGATCTTTATGATTCTGTTTACAGCGCTAACCACCCGTGCCTGGGAGGAAACACGAGATAAGCCGGAAGATGAACAGCCGGTTTTCTCTAAAGCCTTTCTGGTCAGTATTTATAGCGTTGTGCTGCTGGTGGTGCTGATCAATCGTTTGCCAATTATGGGTTACGCCCCGGCACAGGATGGCTTTCTGTATCTGAATCTTTTCTACGCAGTGCTCAGCAGCATTGCCATGATGATACTCATTCAGGTGCGCGCGCATCGTCTGGGTAAACGCCAGCAAGAGGCTCTGCACCGGTTGGAACTGGCGAAACTGGAAGCCGAACAGGAACGTGCGCAACGTGTCGAGCAGTCGAACTTCCTCAAAATGCTGGCTCATGAAATGAAGACACCGCTTTCCGTCGTGCGTATGACGATCAGTGCGGATCATCCGGACCCGCGATTTACCGAGATGGCGGATCGTGCGGTTCAGGATATGAATGGCATTATCGAACGCTTGCTGGAGGTGGAAAAACTGAATGACAAGAAGCTATCTATTCATCAGTCCGAATTCGATCTGGTGGATATGATTCGTGGCATTCGAGAGGCTTTGCCTTCAGGGTTGCTCATGACCGTGATGCTCCCTGACTCATTGAAAATCAAAAGTGACGCCCGGTTCGTTCAGATTATTTTATCTAATCTGATGGAGAATGCTTTGAAGTACGGCGCTTCGGATCAACCAATCGAGGTTAAGCTGCAGTTAACAGAAGAGAGTTGGGTCAACATATCGATCTGCAATTTGGCCGGTAGTGCCGGTGTCCCGGATCCTGAGCAGGTTTTTGATAAATATTATCGTGCACCTGGTGCCCATGAACGAACTGGATCAGGCTTAGGACTTTATCTCAGTAAGGCCCTGGTTGAATTGCTACATGGGCACATCCGTTTTAGCGCAGACAATGGGCGGATATGTTTCGATGTTGACTTACCTGCAGTGTCATCCTGAAAGTTTTTGTAAGTTTCGATCAGAGGCATTGGGTACATTGATGCCTAAATCAATTTAAGACTACGATGCTGTTTGCATTCAGCGGAAATCCTGCCTCTTTCCCTATCCCTGACCATGAACATTGTTGTCGTTGAAGACCATCAGGATTTGCGAGAACTATTCGTGCAACATCTGCGACGAGATGGGTTTCATGTCGTTGGTGTTAATTGTGGCGATGAGTTAGATGACCACCTGGCCAATGCTACGGTCGATCTGCTGATTCTGGATCTGAACCTTCCTGGTGAGAGCGGCCTGGATATCGCCCGTAGGATGCGTGCAGCGCAGACATCGTTGAATATCATCATGCTGACGGCCCGTGCCTCGGAAAGCGACCGGATCATCGGTTATGAAAGTGGTGCAGATCTCTATCTCCCCAAACCGATTTCCGCACAGGAGTTATCGGCAGCGGTGATGGCAGTTGATCGCCGGGTGCGTTCCGCGACCCAGTCCGTTGCTCAGTTAACTCTGAATTTATCCCGGATGGTGATGGTTTCATCCATAGGGGAAGTCAGTCTGAGCAAATCCGATACCTCGTTGCTGAAAGCTTTAGCTGCAGCACCGGATCGACGTCTGGCCTATTGGCGATTATTCGAAGTGACTGAACGCGGTCAGAATGAACTTGCTAAAGGTCAATTAGAACTTCAGGTTTACCGACTCCGCAAAAAACTGGCAGATATTGGCATTGACGAAGATTTGATCAAGGCTGTGCGTAGAGAAGGGTATCAGCTGACGCAGCCCCTCAACATACAGAACTGATATGCGTTGTCAGTATTTGTCGGAATGTTGGTTATTGCTTTCATTCAGAATATGCGTTCATTCTGATGCCTCACGTGGTCTATGAGTTCATTTCTTTCCAATATGCTGCATGGTCGCTTGCCGACCGAGGTGCCCAAAGGTCAAGGGCGCACGATTTCGTTTGCCGGGTCGGATGCCGATATCCGCTTAACGACGGGCTCCATGCGTGAGCGGGTGCTCGGCTATCTGTATCTTAGTGGTGTACCCAATGTGGCGCGGGATATTGCCACGGGGATTAAAAGTAATCCGAGCCGTGTGACGAAGACCCTGAAAGATCTGATTGATCTGGGGGATGTGATTGCCATCAAGCATGATGGCTGCATTACGGAATACGGTCTGACGCCTCAGGGTTTGAAGACGCTACAGGCGTCTTCCGTATTTGCCGGATTGAGCCCCTGATATTCTAGGCGTCGTCTTGGTTCTGCTGGATCTGGCGTATGGCGCGTTGGCGGCGTTGGCGAACGAGTAAGGGCTCGATGAGCATCGTAAGAACACAGACGCCAAAGCTACCCCATACATACAGACCATAGCCACCCATGGTGAAAAATTCAGCAGGGCTATTCCAGAGCATTATGCAGCCTCCTTCACGTCAGGCAGGTGTTTGACCCATTCCGTATTGGCTTCGCGTTCGAGCATGATGCTGCGAGCACGCATGAGGGCCACGGCAATGGTGTAAGCCCAGAAGGCCAGCGCCATGATGAGCATGCCCCAGAGCATGGTACTGGCCATGCTCGGTGATTTGGTCAGTGACACCGAGGCACCCTGATGCAGGGTGTTCCACCATTTGACCGAGAAGTAGATGATGGGCACATTGACCACGCCAACCAGCGACAGCAGGGCACCGGCGCGGTCTGCACGGCGCGGATCATCAATGGCGGCATGCAATGCCATGTAGCCGAGGTAGAGAAAGAATAGAATCAGTTCAGAGGTCAGTCGTGCATCCCAGACCCACCAGGCACCCCACATGGGCTTGCCCCAGAGTGCACCCGTCCACAGTGACAGAAACGCGAACAGAGCACCGGTTGGCGCCAGGGCGCTGGTCATCATGCCGGAGAGGCGGGTGTTAAAGGTCAGGCCGAGCAGAGACCAGAAGGCCATGATGCAGTAGATGAACATGGACATCCAGCTGGCAGGTACATGAATGAAGATGATGCGATAGCCTTCACCTTGCTGGGCATCTGTCGGTGCAACAAAAAAGCTGATATAAAGACCAATGGCGCCGAGGATGGCGGTTAATGCCCAGAAAATGGGGATGAGTCTGCCAGCAAGTGGATAGAAGGTGCTGGGTGCGCTGTACTTGAACCAGTTAATCATGATGCTATTTTATTCCAACGAGATTATTCCAGCGAAATGCGGAGTGCTGCCGTAGTGGCCCACGGTGAAAAGGCGGCGGCCAGAATGAGTAGGGCGCCCAGCAGCGACAAATGGCCGTCGGCTCCGAGGCCGGCGATATAGGACTCCACCGCACCAGCACCGAAAATCAGTGTCGGGATATAGAGCGGCAAAACCAGCAGGGAGACGAGCAGGGCACTACCGCGAGCTCCCAGTGTCAGGGCCGCACCAATGGCGCCAATCAAAGACAGCAGCGGTGTGCCTATGAGCAGGGTGAGCATGAGAATGCCGATGGCGTCGGCCGGCAGATCAAACTGCAAACCGATGACGGGGGCCAGCAACACCAGTGGTAGACCGCATACCAGCCAGTGGGCCGTGATTTTGCCGGCGATCAGAATACTTAAGGGTTCGGGCGACAGGACCATCTGCTCCAGCGTGCCGTCGGCATGGTCGGCTGCAAATAGGCGTTGCAGGCCGAGCAGCGTGGCCAGCAGGGCGGCGATCCACATGGCTCCGGGCGCAATCTTACGCAGGAGATCCGGTTCTGGACCGATGCCTAGGGGTAGCAACGTGGTGACGATCACAAAAAAGAACAGCGCCGTGAACACCTCGGTCTTGCGTCGCATCACCAGCAGCAGATCGCGTTGCAGGGCGGCAAAGTAGGCAGACAGAATCGGCATCAGCTTAGCACCGACAGATTGAGGATGAAGCCCGGCGCATCGTCGCCCAGGTCAGGTGTCTGATGACTGGTCAATACCAGCATGCCGCCAGCGGCAAGGTGTTGCTTGAGTAGCGTTTGTACATCGGCGATGGCGTTCACATCCAGCGCATTGAAGGGTTCATCCAGAATCCACAGCCTGGCTGGTCGCAGCAGTGCGCGTGCCAGTAAGCCGCGGCGTTTCTGCCCGGCTGAAAGCACACGGGCGGGTAGGTGCTGGCGCTTGGCCAGCCCCATGCGGGTGAGCGCCTCGCGAATGGCCGTGTCAGTGACTTTGACGCCGTCCATGGTGAGTTGTGCGCGCAGATTCTCGGTGAGCGTCAGGTCTTCCTTGAGACCGGCATGGTGGCCGATGTACAGCAGGTCCTGATGAAACTGGCTGCGTTGCTTGCCGATGGGTACGCCCTGCCAGAGCACCTCACCATCGGCGGGCAGGGTGAGACCTGACAGAATGCGTAGGAGGCTGGTTTTACCGGCGCCGTTCTCGCCTTGCAGGTAAAGCCACTGACCGTGATCCAGCTGCAGATCCAGACGCTGGAAGAGGGTCTGGTTGCCACGAACGCAGCGCAGGTTGCGGGCTTGAAGTGCAGGTGTCTGCATATCAGCCCAGAACCGTATCCAGGGTCATCATCAGCGCAAAGCCGATAACGAGGCCCACCGTCGCGAATTTCTGATGGCCGTTGCGGTGGGTTTCAGGAATGACTTCGTTTGATACGACAAAAATCATGGCCCCTGCGGCTAGGCCCAGACCCACAGGGTAGGCAATGGCCAGACCACTGGATAGCGTGAGGCCGATAATCGAACCCAGAGGTTCCAGCAGGCCTGTGAGGGAAGCGATACTCACGGATTTGAGCGGGCTGTATCCGACGCTGCGTAATGCCATCACTACAGCGAGGCCTTCAGGAATATCCTGCATCGCAATGGCAGAGGTGAGCGGAATACCAACCTGCAGGTCGCCCTGGGCAAAGCCGACACCAATGGCCATGCCTTCCGGCAGATTATGCAGGGCAATGGCCAGCACAAAGAGCCAGATCCGGTTCAAACGATGGGACTCAGGGCCGTATGTGCCGGTCTTGGTATGTTCGTGGGGGGTGAACTCGTCCATACCCAGCATCAGCATGACGCCGAGGGCCATACCCAGGACTACCGTCATGGCACCCAGAAAGGCACTGCCGGTAATGGCATCCCCCGCTTTGATGCCGGGCAGAATGAGCGAAAACGAGCTGGCAGCCAGCATCATGCCGGCGGCGAGGCCGAGGAGGCCATCTTCGATGCGTTGCGGCAATGCCTTGAGGAAGAAGCCGGGAAACGCGCCGGCGGTGGTCAGCGCAAACCCGGCAAAGCCACCCCAGAGGGCATAACGCATATGTGTCCCGGTGTTATCCGTCAGCACATCGCGAAGTCCACCGAGAAAAAGTAGTAAAACTGCCAGACAAGAAACCATTAGCCCGATGGCGGTCATCGGGTGTGCTTCGACGTGACGCCACAAGGCATGTTGTCGTAGGGAGCCGGGTAAGCGACCAGATAATGCCATCAGGGTAGCGGCAGGGCGTGAAAGTTACAAAAACTCATAAGTGATATCCTACCGGAGGGGAGGCATCCCGTCATCTTTGTTGGAACAATCGGTCGGATGAAGGCCATGCTGCGCTGCGTTAGAATGGATTCATGAAAAACCTGAAAGACGATATTCGAGACGGGCTCAGTGGGCTGGGCGACGCTGTGCGGCGTTTGCGCGGGGTCTCTGAAGACCCGTTGACGGCCGCGCTCGCGGCGTTTGATGACGTCGAGGCAGATGACCTGGCGCTTTTGAAGGACCTATTTAGCGTATTACGACCGCATCGCGGGGAGTTGACGCATGCTGCCGTTGACCGTTTTAACCGGATGGTCGGTATTCTGCGGGAAGATCCTGCGCTGGCTGCCGGCTTCCGCCGGCATTTTGTGGGTTTCTTCACGCGCCGCCGGATGATCGGTTTTTTTGCCGACAGCGGTATTCTGCCGGCAACGGGATTTTTCTCCGAATGGTCGCGCATGCTGGTGCACCGTGTGTTGCCGGCCGTGCCGGATGAGCGGGATGTGAAGGATTGTCTGCACGTCTTTCTGACGCATCCGGATGACTGGCAGTGGTTGGCCGCCATTCCACAGGAATCGATGATGCGCTTCTGGCAGCTGCAGGCGCCGGCCGATGAAATGGAAACGCAGGACTGGCAGCAGCTCATCCGCGAACAGCTGGATGCCATCCGCCTGCTGGCTCACCGGATTAGCGGTCTGGGCATGGATTCGGCCTTGCTCAATGCATCAACGCATCTGGAAAACTTTGCCCCCAGTTTTCTGGAGCTACCGTCCGAGGCCCAGCATTACTATCAATCGCTACAGGCACACTTTGCCGACCCATCTGTGCCACCGGATGATGGACGACATCTGCTGGTGCTGGCCGAGCAATGCCTGGATGGCTTGCAGCGGGCACGGCGTTATTTTCTGAGTGCCGGAACCAGCCTGCATATGACCTACCTGCTGACGCGCTGTCAGCAGAGCCTAGAGCGTCTAACTGAACTGGTCACGATGATGAACACTTTTCTACATTCGTCGGCGGTTGCCGAAGCCTTGCTGGAAGAGGGCAGTGTAGAAACCGCCCATACCGGTGCAGTCACGCCTGGTAGCCGTCTGATCAGTGAGGAAGCCCGTGCCCTCAAAGCCTGGGCGCAGTTTGTGCACCGGGCCCTGGTAGCGGAAAACCGCCGTAACAACTTTGGTGATTACTGGCAGCGCCTATCTGAGCTGCTGGCACTACGCGTGGCAGAGAATGCAGCGCAGTCCGGTGAGCATTACCTGTGCACCAATCGTCGTGAATACGGTGCCATGTGGTTGTCTGCCATGGGCGCTGGCGTTTTTATCGGCGTGATGGCGCTGCTCAAGGTTTTTGCCGGTGAATTGCATGCCTCGTTGTTCATGACGGCGGTGATGTACAGCCTGATCTACGGGTTGGGATTCACCGTTATTTACCTGCTCGGCTTTACCGTCGCCACCAAGCAGCCGGCGATGACGGCGCAGACCCTAGTCGGCCAGTTGTCAAATATCAATAGTGAACGGCTTGATGATCTGACCCCGGTGGTGGATCTGATCGCTGCCGTGTTCCGTAGTCAGCTGGCCGCCATTGCCGGCAATATTCTGGTGGCGTTTCCGGTCGCGATTCTGCTGGGCATGGGGCTCGGCCAGTGGCTGGGTCAATCCCCCGTCAGTGCCGACAAGGCGGCGCATTTGCTGCATGATCTGGACATCTTCGGCTGGGCCATTCCGCATGCGGCACTGGCTGGGGTGTTTTTGTATCTGGCAGGGTTGATCAGCGGTTACTTTGATAACCGCGCCGCGCATAATCAGGTAGGCCCGCGTGTTGCCCGCTTGCCCTGGCTGCAGCGTCTGCTGGGGCGAGAGCGCGCGAATCGGTTCGGTCAGTACATCGGCAACCATCTGGGCGGCATGATGGGGAATTTTCTCTTTGGCTGCATGCTGGGCTCGGCCGGTATTTTCGGGGTGATTCTCGGTTTGCCGGTCGATATCCGGCATATTGCCTTTTCCTCGGCCAATCTGGGCTATGTGCTGATCGGTAGTGAGGTCATGCCGGCCTGGCAGACCCTGGCCTGGGCAGTGCTGGGGGTTCTTTGCATCGGCCTGACCAATCTGCTGGTGAGTTTTACGCTGGCCTTGCGTACCGCCTTCCGGGCCCGGCGTTTGCAGTTCAGTGGCGCCCGGGTGCTAACACGCGCAGTCTGGCAGCGCTTTCGTGCAGCTCCCGGTTCCTTTTTCATTCCACCCAAACAGACCGAGTCCTCATGACGCAGGTGCCTCACGAGAACGATCTGGTTGAACTGGCCTGTGTTCTGAGCGTCGTTAATCCTTAGGCCGTGGCTTCGGCCACCCGCTGCTGGATATGGGCCAGCGCTTCTTCCACCTGGTCCACCAGAATCAGACAGATATCACCGGGTTGCAACTTGCTGAGGGCGGTATCAATGGCCAGAAACTCGCCTTTGATTTCCTCAATTTCCTTGACCTGATGCGCCTCGTTCAGACCTTCGCGCAGTAGGGCAACGACTTCGCCTTCGCTGCGGCCACGCTGACAGGCATCTTCGTACAGCACCACATGGTCGAAGACGTTACCCAGAATGCGGGTCTGCCGACGGATATCGTCATCGCGGCGATCACCGGCGCCGCTGATTACCACGGTGCGGCTGCGTGCCGGCATTTCGTGAATGGTGTCCGCCAGGGCACGAATGGCATCCGGGTTGTGGCCGTAGTCGGCAATCAGGGTGGCGCCCTTGTAGTCAAAGCGGTTGAAGCGGCCCGGCACGGTGTCGGCATCACTGTTGAAGCTGGCGAGACCGGCCACAATGGCTTCCCAGGGAATATCCAGTGCCCAGGCTGCGCCCACGGCGGCCATGACGTTTTCGACCTGGAAGCTGATCTGGCCGCCATCGGTTAGCGGAATATCCTTAAGAGGCAGGCGTACCATGGTCTTGCCCTGGGCAGCGATGATTTCGCCGTTTTCGCGATAGATGACGCGATGCCCCTGGGCACGGTGTTTGGCCATGACCGGGTGGGCTGCACTTTGTCCGGCGAAGAAGGTGACATTGCCGGTACAGAAGCGGGCCATGCGGGCGACCAGTGGATCAGCCGCATTGAGCACGGCGGTACCTTCGGCGGAAACGTTCTGGACAATCACGCGTTTGACGGCAGCCAGTTCAGCGGCCGTATTGATGAAGTTCATACCCAGGTGATCGCCTTCACCAATATTGGTGATGACGGCAACATCGCAGCGATCAAAGCCCAGGCCTTCACGTAAAACACCACCGCGGGCAGTTTCCAGTACGGCAGCATCCACATCCGGATGGCCGAGCACGTTGCGGGCACTGCGCGGGCCGCTGCAATCACCGGTGTCGATGAGACGGCCATTGGCGTATACGCCATCCGTCGTGGTCATGCCGATGCGCTTGCCGGTCTGGGCAATCAGGTGTGCCGTCAGACGGATGGTGGTGGTTTTACCGTTGGTGCCGGAAACAGCCACGACCGGGATTCGGCCGTTATCGCCGGGGGCAAACATCTGACGGACAATCGCTTCGCCGACTGGACGGCCTTTACCGTAAGACGGGCTGAGGTGCATACGCAGGCCGGGGGCGGCGTTCACTTCGACAATGCCACCACCTTGTTCCTGCAGTGAGCCGTAGACGCTGTCACAGACCACGTCGACGCCGCAGATATCCAGGCCGCCCATGTGTGCTGCCGCAACGGCGCTGGCCGCCATGTCGGGGTGGACATCATCCGTGACATCGGTGGCGGTGCCGCCGGTGCTCAGATTGGCGTTCTTGCGCAGGTTGATGCGCACGCCACGCGGAGGCACCGATTCCGGCGTCATCTGCTGTTCTTCCAGCGTCGCCAGACCAATGGCATCCAAGCGGATCTTGCTCAGTGAGGTGGCATGGCCATCCCCGCGTAGCGGGTCGCTGTTGATTACATCCACTAGCTGGCGGATGGTGTGCTGACCATCGCCAATAACAAAGGGCGGGTCGCGGCGGGCGGCAGCAACGAGCTCGTTGCCAACGACCAGCAGGCGGTAATCATGACCAGGCAGGAAACGTTCGACGATGACGTCATCGCTGATCTTGTAGGCAACCTCAAAGGCGGCCGTGATCTGCTCCACCGTTTGCAGGTTCACGGCAACGCCCTTGCCCTGGTTGCCGTCGCGCGGTTTGACGACGACCGGGCCCTTGATCCATTCGGCAGCCGCCAGTGCATCTTCCAGCGTGCTGACGACGCGGCCCTGCGGGACCGGTACGCCGGCCGAGTAGAGCAGGGTTTTGGTGAGATCCTTGTCTTGTGCGATCGATTCGGCAATGGCGCTGGTGTGGCTGGTTTCCGCAGCCTGGATGCGCTTCTGTTTGCTGCCCCAGCCCAGCTGGACCATGCTGCCTTCCGTCATTCGGCGGTAGGGAATGCCACGGGCGAGCGCGGCGTTGACGATACTGCCGGTACTCGGCCCTAGGCGCAGGTCTTCGTCTAGTTCGCTCAGCTCATGCAGGGACGCATCCAGATCGAACATCCGGTCGTCCAGCGCCGCCTGGCAGAGCTTCATGGCGTGATCAAACGCCAGTTTGCCCACGGCTTCTTCCGTGTACTCCACTATCGTGATGTAGGTACCTTTTTCCGGTGTCTGCACGGTACGGCTGAAGGTCACCGGGCAACCGGCGGCGGCTTGCAGGCCGAGCGCAGCGACTTCCAGGGCATGGGCCAGGGTCAGCGGTTCGTTGTGGCCGCTGGCAATCAGGGGTCCCATTTGCGGGAAGCGTGAGCGCAGTCGCGTTTCAAAACCGGCCAGGTTGGTGATCTGGCACTCGTCATCGGCACAGTTGATCAGCGCTTCGATCATGGTGTGGCGACCCCAGAGGTTGGGGCCGCGCAGGGCGCGCAGGCGGACAATTTCCATGGATTACTGGTGTGTAAAAGTTTGGATACCGGTGCTCATGATTTCCCGCGGGAGGTTCATGGCAACGCCGACGCCAACCGCGGCCAGAATGCTTTCCAGAGCATCGCCGCGTAGTTGCAATAAAGGAATGCTGTTGATAGCCATCAACGGTTCGATGCTGTCACCCTGAGCCAGAACGATCTGGCCATCTCGACTGAACACGGCGCGGCCACCCTTGGCCAGGTGTTCCTGCAATGGGGCAGCGTCGCCATAACGGCTGAAGAAGACGACTTCGCCTTGGCACAGGCGGGCCATGTCGGTGACTTCAGTGTCGTCGGCATTGAGTACGGCGGTGCCGCTCGGCAGCACGACGTCAACCTGGGTCCGCATCACCTTCCAGATGCCGACCTCGTCTTCGATGGAACACTCGGGTACGGTGTCGGTCGGGTCCAGATTGGTGACCACGCCCACCGTGCAGCAGCGGTAGGGCAGGCCATGATTGAGAATGACGCGGTTGTCGTTTTCGATGATGGCCACTTTGACCTGACGATTAAGCATCAGGCGGTGGCCGCTTTCCCAGTTGGCGCAATCGCGGCCATCAATCTGGCGCTGGTTGAAGTACATGCCTTTGCTGCAGGCCAGGCCAACGCCGTCGTTGGTCAGATGCAGAATGCTGGCCACCAGTTCGGCCACAATCGATTTGCCACGCGAGCCGGCAATGCCGACGATGGGCAGATTGAAATCCTGTTCCGGTGGGAACAGGTAATCGACAATCGCTTCACCCACCGGGCGCGGTGAGCCAGCTGAAGGGCGCAGGTGCATGAGCAGGCCGGGGCCGGCGTTGACTTCGACGATGGCGCCGCGTTGATCCGCCAGTGGTTTGCTGATGTCTTCACAGACCAGGTCGATACCGGCGACATCCAGACCTACCACGCGGGCGGCCAGTGCCACGGTGTCCGCCACATCCTGGTGGACCTGATCCGTAATATCGATAGAGACGTTACCATTGCGCTGGATCAGCACGTCACGGCCCTTGTCGGGGACCGATTGTGCCGTCAGGCCCTGGCGCTCCAGTTCCAGACGGACCGCAGAGTCGACCCGGACAAAATTGAGGGTGTTTTCTTCGGCGGGCCCGCGGCTGGGGCTGCTGTTGATCTGGGTTTCGATCAGTTGTTCGATGGTCGATTGGCTATCACCGGTGACAAAGGCAAAGTCGCCTCGGGCAGCGGCGACCATTTTGCCGCCCACCACCAGTAAACGGTGTTCATTACCCTGGATAAACCGTTCCACGATCACGCTGCTGCCTTCTTCATCAGCGACCGCGAAGGCGGTGCGGACTTCCTGCTCGGTCATCATATTGGTGAAGACGCCGCGGCCATGGTTGCCGTCGGAAGGTTTAACCACGACGGGTAGGCCGATATCCTGAGCCGCTTCCCACGCATCATCGGCATTTTCTACGACCACGCCTTCGGGTACAGGTACGCCACAGGCCTTGAGCAGGCTCTTGGTCAGGTCTTTATCGCGTGAGATGGTTTCGGCAATGGCGCTGGTCTGGTCGGTTTCGGCCGTCCAGATACGACGTTGTTTGGAGCCATACCCCAGCTGGACGAGGTTATTGTCGGCCAGACGAATGGTGGGGATGTTACGGGCCATGGCGGCCGTGACGATACTGCCGGTGCTTGGGCCGAGCAGGCGGTCTTCTGCCAGATCCTTGAGGTCTTCCACCGTTTTGGCGACATCGAACGGGCGGTCCTCGATGGCTGCCATGATCAGATCGCGCGCGGCAAATAGCGCCTGTTTCGTCACCTCGTCGTGGAGGTTGTGCACGATTAGCTTGTATAGGCTGCGGCGATTGGCTTCGCGGGCGCGGCCAAAGCCGCTCTGGACGCCGGCCATGCTGAGCAGCTCCAGCGTCACGTGTTCCATGATGTGCACCGGCCAGGTGCCTTCGTGTAGTCGGCGGACAAAGCCACCGTATTCCTCATAACTGCAGCGGTGTTCCATTAGCCCGGGTAGCCAGGCTACCAGTCGTTCGGGCAGACCGGGAATCTTGTCGGAGGGAAAATCCTCAAGATCGCCGATGTCGACCCATGCCTCGATGATCGGTATATAGAAGTCCGTCCACATGTTCGGACCATATATATACTTTATGTCTATGATTTCAATCGATTTGTGGCTCATTTGGCTGCGGGTGTCTCAAGATTTGTTGAAACTTTATAACGGCGCGTTGTCTTGTCATTGTAAACAGAAACCCTGTGCTCCGTGTGCCTCATAACGCACCAGTTGGGTAACGGATGACGGGATGTCGATCTTTCCACAGAAAACCCGATGGCGTGTCAGCCAAAGCCGGGGTTCGTGCGTTTAATCTGGCAGAATTCCAGGATCCGGACCACCGGACCGTTAATGACCGTCAGACCATCACAATTGAACACTCAAGCTCACCCCGTGCAGACTATGGCGTCTGCTCAGGCCACCGCTCAGGTGCCTGAACTCTGGCAACCGGCCGTGCGTGCCCATCTGGTTGATGGCGAAACGCTGTTGGCCAGCATCGAAACCGATCTGGATGATCAGCTGCAGTTTGCCCGTGGCCTGATTGTTCTGACCAATCAGCGACTCAGTGCGTTGTCCTCACAGGGGGACTGGTCAGAATGGCCGCTGACGGCCGAACTGGTTTTGAAACTGGGGGATCATGCCGGGATTGCGACACTGGACCTGCTGACACCGTCGGCCCGTTTGGCCCGCTGGCGTTTTACCCTGGCCCAGAATCCGGCTGCGCTACGTCTGGTACGCCAGCTCGATACCCTGCGGCAGAAAACGGGCGAGCTCATTGGTGAGCATGAGGATGCCGACGAACCCGCCCTGTGCCCCAATTGCTGGATACCGCTGCCACCGGATCAGGAGGAATGTCCGGCCTGTTACAGCGAAAACCTAACGTCGCCCTCGACCTGGACCCTGTTGCGTCTCTGGCGTTTTGCCAAGCCTTACAAAAAAGAACTGCTCATTGGCTTTGTGCTGACGCTACTGGGGACTGCCGCCACGCTGGTGCCACCGTATCTGACCATGCCGCTGATGGATAAGGTGCTGATTCCCTTCCAGAATGGCAAAAACATCCCGGTGGGTCTAACGGTGATGTTGCTCAGTGGCCTGTTGATCAGTGCGTTGGTCGCCTGGGGTCTGGGGTGGGCTCGCACCTACATTCTGGCGTTGGTCAGCGAGCGCATCGGCGCCGATCTGCGGACGGCCACGTACGATCACCTGCTCAAGCTGTCGCTGGAATACTTTGGCGGCAAGCGAACGGGGGATCTGATGGCCCGGATCGGGACCGAATCGGATCGTATCTGTGTGTTCCTATCGCTGTACGCTCTGGATTTTGCGACCGATGTCATCATGATTCTGATGACGGCGGCCATTTTGGTATCGATTGATCCATGGCTGGCCCTGGTGACGCTGGCACCGCTGCCCATGATCATGTGGCTGATCCACATGGTGCGTGACAAGCTGCGCTTCGGCTTTGAAAAGATCGACCGCATGTGGGCCGAAGTGACCAGCGTGCTGGCCGATACCATCCCCGGTATTCGCGTCGTCAAGGCATTCGCCCAGGAGCAGCGCGAGTCAGCCCGTTTCCGTACCGCCAATGCCCATAACCTGGCGATCAACGACCGCGTCAACAAAGTGTGGAGCATGTTCACGCCGACCGTCACGTTGCTGACAGAAATGGGTTTGCTCATTCTCTGGGCCTTCGGTATCTGGCAGGTAGCACAGCACCACATCACGGTGGGGGTGCTGACCGCCTTCCTGGCGTATATCGGACGTTTCTATACCCGGCTGGATTCCATGAGCCGGATCGTCTCGCATACGCAGAAGGCCGCAACCGGCGCCAAGCGCATCTTCGATATTCTCGATCATGTTTCCAGCGTACCGGAGCCGATCAACCCGGTTCATGTGGATCAGGTCACCGGTCGCATTGAAATCAACCGGGTGGGTTTCCGTTACGGTAACCGTGCGGTACTGCGCGATGTCAGTCTCAATATCCAGCCGGGCGAAATGATCGGCCTGGTGGGCCATAGCGGATCGGGCAAGAGTACGCTGGTGAATCTGATCTGTCGTTTCTATGACGCCTCTGAAGGCAGCATCAAGATCGACGGTACTGATATCCGCTCTATCCCCGTTTCGGAATACCGTCAGCACATTGGTCTGGTATTGCAGGAGCCGTTCCTGTTCTTCGGCACCATTGCCGAGAACATTGCCTATGGCAAACCCAATGCCACCCGTGAAGAAATCGTTGCGGCGGCGCGGGCGGCCCATGCTCATGACTTTATCCTGCGTTTACCGCACGGTTACGACTCCATCGTCGGCGAGCGCGGTCAGGCCTTGTCGGGCGGAGAACGTCAGCGCATTTCGATTGCCCGTGCCTTGCTCATCAATCCGCAGATTTTGATTCTGGACGAAGCCACCTCGTCGGTCGACAGCACCACCGAGAAGGAAATCCAGAAAGCCCTCGATAACCTGGTGCAGGGGCGGACGACCATCGCCATTGCTCACCGCCTCTCGACGCTGCGTAAAGCCAATCGTCTGATCGTACTGGATCGCGGCCAGATCATTGAAGAAGGATCGCATGATGATCTGATGCTGCGTGATGGCACGTACCGCCGCATGGTGGAAACCCAGGCTCGCCAGGAGGCGGAAGATAAAGCCTCGGCCATGGCCCCGTTGGGAGCAAGTCTATGACGAATGATCTGCATCCCCTGCAGCGGGGTTATCACCTGCGCCAGGATGCCTTTGGCAATCTGGATCTGGTCTGGTCGGATGGTCAGGTCGTTGAACGGGTCACCCCGGTGCGCGCTTTTCCTTTTTCCGATCCGGAGCAGGGTTTGTCCCTGGTTGATACCGAAGGCCATGAAGTGTTATGGCTGGACAGCATCAATCAACTGACATCGGCGGATCGGGCGCTGGTCGATGATGTTCTGGCCGGCCGCGAGTTCATGCCGGTGATTACGCACATTGATAGCGTCTCGTCCTTCAATACACCCAGTACCTGGCAGGTACAGACGGCACAGGGTAAAACCCAGCTGGTGCTGAAAGGTGAGGAGCATATCCGCCGTATTCACGGCATGGGCGGCAATACGCTGCTGATTTCGGACAACCACGGGATCCAGTTTCTGATCCGTGATCTGGCCGGACTGGATAAGCATAGCCGCCGCCTGCTGGATCGCTTCCTTTAATTGCCGGGCCGTGAGTAGCGAATCACCCTGTATGAACTGTGGCGCTTGTTGTGCCATGTACCGGGTGTCGTTCTACTGGGCAGAGGCGGATGATGCGCCGGGCGGCTGGGTGCCCGCCGACAAGACGGAGCAACTCACACCCACCATGCGCTGTATGCGCGGCACCAGCAGTAAAACCCCGCGCTGTGAACAGCTCCAGGGGGAGATCCCCGGCGCATTATGCGGCATTTACGAAAACCGCCCTTCAGTATGTCGTGAACTCGAACCCTACGACGCCGAAGGTCAGCCCACAGATCAATGCACACGGGCGCGGGCGGTGTATAGCCTCGCTGCCTTGGTCGGTGTATAAATCAGGTATCTGTATTTTGTGAGAGCGTCGCCATGAAGCGCCGATTAAGCACTCTAATATGTAGCGCAGTGCTGGTTCTTGCCCCGCTATTGATGACCCATGCTGCGGTGTCTCAGGCCCAGGAGGGCTCGGCTGGGGTGCCGGCCATGCAGGCCAAGCAGGTGGCACCGAATGTTTATTATGTGGAAGGCCTTTCCGAGCTGGGTTCATCGGCGAATCAGAACTTCATTTCGAATGCCGGATTTGTCATCACGCCAGCGGGCGTGGTGGTCATTGATGCGCTCGGCTCACCTGAATTGGCGCGGCGGCTGATCGCCCAGATCCGCAAAGTGACGCCGAAGCCGCTGAATACAGTGATCGTGACGCATTACCATGCCGACCATGTGTATGGGCTGCAGGTGTTCAAAGAGGCCGGTGCCCGTATCGTCGCGCATGAGGCCTCGGGCGAGTATCTGAACTCGGATACGGCGCGTTTACGTTTGGACGCTTCGCGTCAGGAGTTATTTCCCTGGGTCGACGAGAATACCAAGCTTCTGCCACCCGATGAGCCGATCAAAGGCGCAAAAAAGCTGGTGGTTGGTGGTGTCGATTTCGAACTGATCCCGGTGGGGCCGTCCCACACGCCGGATGACCTGGTGGTCTGGTTGCCGCAATCGAAGGTGTTGTTTGCCGGGGATCTGGTGTTCCGCAACCGCATTCCCTTCGTCGGTCAAGCGGATAGCCGACAGTGGATCGAATCACTCAATACGCTGTTGAAGTTCCCGGCCAAGGTGATGGTGCCCGGTCATGGCCCTGCATCTACTAAACCTAATCAGGATATGTCGCTGACGCGAGATTATCTGGTGTACCTGCGGCAAACCATGGGTAAGGGGGCAGCGGAGCTGGTGCCATTCGAAGAGGTTTATAAAAATACAGACTGGAGCCGTTTTAATAAGGTGCCCATGTTTCAGTATGCCAACCGGATGAACGCCTATAACACCTACCTGTTGATGGAGCGGGAAGGGCAGTAGTCCTTTTTGCGGCAGGGCTGGTGGCTAAAAAGGAAAAGCCTGACCATTTCTGGTCAGGCTTTTGAGTTGGTGGAGCCGGCGGGAATCGAACCCGCGTCCGAAAGTCCGCGACAAGCAGTTCTACATGTGTAGTCCGGTCAATTGAATTTAGTCTTGGCGCGCCGGCCGAACAGGCTCGCTTCAGACGATTCAC
>JACCDU010198977.1_pt1 | contig 17855 bp, 26 predicted proteins | sample 7446081 | NCBI WGS metagenome assembly JACCDU01 (sample SAMN15323447, study PRJNA562643) | freshwater metagenome | isolation source: river surface water | place: USA:Blue River Watershed | collected 2017-08-17
CATTTCATTGGAATGTCGTAGGTGAAGACTTTACTCAACTCCACCAACTCTTTGGTGGTCAGTATGAGACTATGTTTGAAGAGATTGATCGTCTCTCAGAACATATGCGTTATCTGAATGTAAAACCTCTCAGTTCTCTCTCTAGAATGCTTGAGGTAACTCAGATTAAAGAAGCAGCAAGTTCAACTGGAGCAAAAGAAATGCTTCAAGAACTTCTTGATAATAACACCAAGTTTTGTGAGTTAATGGCAGAGATTTCAGAAGAATCTGAAAATCAAAAGTCATATGCTACGGCAAATTTAGTTCAAGATTTAATGGAATCTCATGGTAAATTTGTTTGGCAGTTAAGAGCACATTTACAATGAATAGGATGAAAAATAATGATTTCAATAAGATGCAAAGATTGCAATAGAGAATTATCAGGTCATTTATCAAAAACAGTGACCTGTGGTTGCCCTAATATGGCAACGATTCGTGGAGATAAGATTTCAGCACTTGACTTATCTCGTATTATTATGCTAAACTCTTTAAAAGAAAATTCAAAAACAAACGTTTTAACCTCCCAAGATATTGCTTGGCAGGAAGCACGTAGACAACGTAAAGTTCGTCGTTTGGATTTTGAGGTTCGCTGAACCTCCTATTGGAAGCGTGGCCGAGTGGTTTATGGCAGTTGTCTTGAAAACAACCAACGTTAATAGCGTTCGTGGGTTCAAATCCTACCGCTTCCGTTAAGTTAAGTTACAAATTTAACAATTTCTTCAACAGTGTTAAGATATCAACACAAAAAGTTGACTGCGAAATACCTGTGATTAGTATATAGTAGTATCACGGGGACGAACCGATGGATCAACACACCTACGATAATTGGGTGAAGATCAAAGCAACTTTTGAATCTTCTGGGAACACAGATAATATGTTCTACAAAAGAGCAGTTGAAATCGTAAAAACCCGAAGAGACCCTCTTGCAAAATTTCTTGGCGATGAAAAATGATGCACGAACAAGAAGAATTTATCACACGTTCTGAAGTTCAGGAGATGATTGATGCTGCTATCAGAAGACACAACCGTAATGCTTCTATCATTAGTATGTGCGTCGGTTGGGTGGTTCTTGCTTTATTTGCTGAGGGACTTTTAAGATTGGTTGGAGTTATTCCACCTTTACTTCCATTTCTTAAAATTACTTTAAACTAATGGTAACAATCACAGAAGAAGATTTGCATAAATTAAACCAAAGAGTTCTCCAGCAGAAAATGGATGAACTCTTTGAAGAACCATCTACTTACGAGGATGAAGAAGATGATGATTAGAACAATAATATCAGCAGTTCTTCTTTTTTCCTCCATTGGTCTTTTTATACATTGGGGACTTACACACGCATATCCAGAGGTTTTATGAAGGTAGGATTAATTGGTCTTGGTAGAATGGGCGAAGGAATGTCTCGCCGTATGATGAAAGCAGGTATTGAAGTATGGGGTTATCGAAGAAATTATGAAAAGGCACAGGAGGCATTTGAAAAGGGATTTGTTAATGGAATTACAACAGATATCGAAAACCTTGTTAAAGTAGTTAAACAAAATAATAAAGGTAGAACACAACCAGGCATCTTTCAAATGGTTGTTCCTGCCGAAACAGTAGAGGAAACAATCAATGAGTTACTACGATATTGTAGTGAAGGAGATATTATTATTGATCATGGCAATAGCAATTTTAAAGACAGTCGGAAAAGAGCAGAACGCTTGGCAAAATTTGGTATCCAATATATTGATTGTGGCACTAGCGGCGGTGTTTATGGTTTGGATCGTGGATACTGTCTTATGGTTGGTGGCGGAAATACTGCGGTCGCCACTTGTTCGCGCATTTTTGATGCCCTTGCCCCAGGAATCATCGCTGCCCCAAGGACTCAATTTGACTCGGATGTAACTTCTGCTGAGTTTGGATGGTTGCATTGTGGTGGTCCTGGTGCAGGGCACTTTGTGAAGATGGTGCATAATGGTATTGAGTATGGAATAATGCAGGCATATGCAGAAGGATTCAATATCCTAAAGAACGCTAATAATGGAGCACAGTATGTCAAAGAAGGTGATGCTGAGGTCGCTCCAATGGCAGATCCAGAATCCTATTGTTATGATATTGATGTTGCTGAGGTTGCTGAGTTATGGCGTCGTGGTAGCGTGGTTGGTAGTTGGTTACTCGATCTTACTGCTGATGTGCTACGCAGGGATGGTAGCCTTAAACAATTCTCTGGGGGAGTATCCGATAGCGGTGAGGGTCGTTGGACTGTTTCTGCCGCTGTGGACCTGGGGGTTCCCGCTCCTGTTATTACTACGGCACTATTTGAAAGATTTAACTCACGCAATCTCGGATCATTCGGAGCAAAAATCTTGAATGGTATGCGTTATATGTTTGGGGGACATCATGTTAGGTAAAGCACTTTTATTTGTTGCTATTCCTTTTGTACTGACTACACTGTATTTCGGAACACGAGGAGGGTACTATGATTCCGAAGACTATAAGGGAAATGGAACCGCACATTAAGCAGAAATATTGGTTTGCAATGTCTGCTTTTTCAAGAATGTATGGAGTAAAGACTGCTGCTAATGATATACATATTAAACAGTTCTGTATTGAATGGTCGTATTGGGACATTCAATCCCCTTTACAGGGGCTTGACGAAGTGGACCAATACATGTATTATGAATACAAGAACTGGAGAGGAAGATGATTTTCCACTTAGTTGAAACACTAGCAGCAAGTCCTTTCTTTCTTTTTCTATGTGGATGTGGATTGACAATTGTACCATTTGCTGGTATTATGTTTATACACAGAAACAAATAACGGGGTGTAAGTCAGCGGTAGACGGCTTGCTTTGGGAGCAAGAAGACACTGGTTCGATCCCAGTCACCCCGATCATAAAACTCACTTTATGAAAATGTATCCAGAACTTTCAGATCTCCAAAAATTTACAGTTCAAGAGTTTCAAGAAAATTTTGATAATCTAATACAAAGAGTAGAAAATGGTGAATCATTTATTATTACTGATGGGGAAAGAAACGCAGTGATAGTTCCATACAACGAAACTATAAAGTTTGCAGTAGAATCTAATGTGGATGACGATGTGATACGAATACACACCGACCACGAAGAAGGTTCTTGACATAGAGTTCCAGGTCCTCTACAATAGATCTGGTTCAAGCGAGTGAGACTTGGTAGTCAGAGGAGTCTTATAAACTCTTTCCGCCAGATTAGCGGCTTTGAGGTGGTTCGAATCCACCCACTCGTACCTTGCTCCTTTAGCAATCTGGTGAATGCAGCGAACTCATAATTCGCCTGAGGCGTGTTCGATCCACGCAAGGAGCACTTGACAGAACCCCTGTCAAACCCTTATAATACTAAGGTCAACATTCAAAACAATGACTCTCACAGCAAAATTCAAGAAAGACGTTCAAACCCTCCGTGGTGCAGCAAACGGTGATTTTTACCTTGATGTAAAGAATCCGAAACTTTATAAAAAGGTTCGTCGTTTTTATGAGAATGAAGGTGTAGTATTCTCTGGTGATCCTTTGGATGATTATGAAATGCTTATGGAATATGTTCTTGCCGATCTTGAATCTGTTGAAGTTGCTTGATTAAATAGTCTCGGGATGACTATAAAAGCGTACTGGTCGGGAGCAAACCCCTTATGTCTAGATCTGATCTACTTCGTTGGATTGGAAACATTCTCCTCATAATTGGTTATCAAACTATGCTATGGGGAGAATTTAAATATGGTTTAATGATAAAGGTTGTTGGGGGATTACTCACAGTACCCTTTGCAATTAAACTTAAACTTTGGGATGTATTATTTTTATGTGCCTTCTTTGGTATTACCGAGATATCAAAGTTAACCCAACTTTTCTTAGTTTCTCAAAACTAAGTGGTGGAGCCATTCATATAAATAATATTATGTAATAGTAAAATTTATATGAAGACCTATTACACATATGCATACCTTCGTGAAAATGGAACACCATATTACATAGGAAAGGGAACTGGTCGTAGAGCATTTCATAAAAATCATAATGTTCCAAGACCCACTAAAGATAAAATATTATTTTTGAAGAAAAACCTTTCTGAAGAGGATGCATTAAAACACGAAAAATATCTAATATCAATATTAGATAATCTTTTAAACAGAAAAAGTGGTGGAAGTAAAGGAAGAACTCCATTAAGTGAAGAACATAAACTAAAAATTAGCAAAAAACTAAAAAAAGTTAGACCTTTACAAGTCATTACTGAAGAACATAAAGATAATATCAAACACTCTGTAAAAAAGCATTGGGATTCTCTTTCTGAAGAAGAAAGAAATAAAAGAATTTCAAATTTTGTTAAACCTTCAAAAAAAATTTTTATAGTTGATGGTAAAGAGTACATTGGTATTCAATCTATTATGGAACACTATAATATGACTAAAATGGAAGTTGCTAATAGAATTTATAGTAAATCTAAAAAATGGTCTTCTTGGTGCCCGTAAGATAAGGCACGTTAAATATTCTTGCTGGTGCGGATGGGACTCTCTCCCGCCTGGTTTCTTGCCTCCAGTCAAAGGGCAAGTGGCGAGCCTGAGTTACGTAGGTGGGTTGCATAAACCCACCTTTTTTTGTATAATATATACTAAGAGAAATTTATCAATCTATGAGTGATTATAAAAAAACAGCACTTGTTCTTGGTGCTGGTGGCTTTATTGGAAGTCATATGGTAAAACGACTACGTGCTGAAGGTTATTGGGTACGTGGTGTCGATCTTAAACTTCCAGAGTATTCTGAGAGTGAAGCACACGAATTTGTTATTGGAGATCTTAGAGATCTTAATTTTGTAGAGAGAACTCTCCAATACAAAGGACCTTATCGCAATTTTTATAACTTTGTTCCTAGTAGGTACATTGAAACCTTTGATGAGATTTATCAGTTTGCTGCTGATATGGGTGGTGCGGGATTCGTTTTCACTGGCGAGAACGATGCAGATATTATGCATAACTCCGCAACCATCAATCTCAATGTCCTTGAGGCACAACGCCAACTAAATGATTTTAAAGGCGTAAATAAAACCAAGATCTTCTATTCTGGGTCTGCGTGCATGTATCCAGAACACAATCAGTTAGATCCTGACAATCCAGATTGTCGTGAAGAATCAGCATATCCTGCCAACCCAGACTCTGAGTATGGTTGGGAAAAACTTTTCTCTGAGCGACTATTTTTCGCTTATCATCGTAACTATGGGATCCCTGTTCGGGTTGCTAGGTATCATAATATCTTTGGACCTGAAGGAACCTGGGAAGGTGGAAGAGAAAAAGCACCTGCAGCGATCTGTCGTAAAGTCGCATATCTTCCAGAGAAAGGTGGAACCATTGATGTGTGGGGAGATGGTTTACAGACTCGTTCCTTCTTGTATATTGATGAATGCATCGAAGCAACCCGCAGAATGATGGATAGTAATTTTATTGGACCCGTTAACATTGGTTCTGAAGAAATGGTTACTATCAATCAACTCGTAGACACTGCTGCTAAAGTTGCTAGTAAGGTTGTAGAGAAGAATCATATTGATGGACCTCTTGGAGTTCGTGGACGTAACTCAAATAATGATCTCATTCGCGAAAAACTTGGGTGGGACTATTCACAAAGTCTTGAAGAAGGTATTCGTAAGACTTATAATTGGATTAAAAAACAGATTGATAAAAAAACAGTAGCACATCACCCTGTATAGAAAATGGCAAAATTACAAAACGCAATTCATCTTCGTCCAACATTCGAAGATTTTAATATTCAGCATTATATTGAAACTGGAACTGGTGGAATCCTAGATTCATATGGTCAGAATTCATTACTGCAAGTATCCCAACTTCAAAAATCTGACCTGAAAATGCATTCTATTGAAATTCTTGATAGAATTTATAATGAAGCAGTGGATTATTTTAAAGATAATTCTAATGTTTGTATGCATCTTGGAAATAGTCACGATGAACTGCCAAAAGTTCTTGATGAATTGGATGAAAATCCCGCATTGTTTTTTCTAGATGCACATTTTCCCGATTCATATCGCGACGAGCATAATCGTGAAGTAATTCGTGATGACCCAGATTATATTAAAATTCCTCTTGAAGGAGAACTACGTATTCTTTGTCAGAAGCGTGATGTGAGTAAGGATATTATTGTCATTGATGATATTCGTATTTACAAAGAAGGTCCATATGAGAATGGAAACTTTGAAAACAAAGCACTGCACGGAGGGGAGAGTCTCGATTTTGTTTATGAACTTCTAGATGAAACTCATATTGTTGTAGAGTCTTATCTTCAGGAAGGATATTTGATTTGCTTCCCTGTCAATACAGATGAGCAATCTCTTCGCAAATATGTTGTTGGTGCCTGATGAAACTTTACAACTGTAAATATGTTGTAGCAAAAGGAACAACCGGTAGATATGCCGGTTGTGATTTACTTGCTCATCCAGAGATTAATGAATTGTATTGTCTCTGGAATTGTGGTTTTTATTCAAATGAATTTCAAGTTTTTAATTCTCTTCTTGTCCTTTTGAAACATGGAATTATTCCAGAAAGAATAGATTATTCCTTGGGATATCGTCATTTTAAGAAAGATCCAAATCAAGACATTTACTCTGATTTTCATAAAATTGATGATAAAATAGATCTAGATTTATTTGTCGATATTCCCCTTCCTGATTCCAATAAATGTCAATTTGATCTTTATCGTTTTGATGTTTATAATAAAATTAAAGATAGATTTTTTGGACCAAGTGATCTTATTTTAGAGAGAAAAAATATCTTGATTGATAAGTATAAATTTGATCCACAGAAAACTATTTCAGTTTTATACAGAGGAACTGATAAATCTACTGAGTTACAATTAGGATCTCCAACAGAATATTTGAAAGTTGTAAAGAATATTTTAAAAGACAACCCAAATTTTAAAGTTCTTTTGCAAACAGATCAGACTCAAGTTATTCAATATTTTTATGATCAACTTGGTGATATACTAATTACCTTTGAAGAAACTCCATCAACAGCATCAAATAAAGTTATTTGGAGTTTGATGGAACAGTCAGGCAAAGATTCTATTGATTGGTCTCAGTGGTTTGATGCAGCATTAAGATGTGTATCTGAATGTAAATATCTTGTAAACCATACAGGTAATGTCGCATTTTTTGCTAATTTATATCGAGGAAATGTAGATAAAGTCTATCAATTTAATGAAAATGGAGTTCTAATATGATTAGTATAAAAGGTGAATTGAAAAAAATCTTGTCTCTTGAAACTATATCTTGGGACAATACATACTTTAAAAACGTCACTTCTCATGTTCAAAATGAAGGACTCTGGTTGGAGTTTGGAGTTTGTTCTGGAAGAACCATTAATTTAATATCAGAGTGTACTAATAATACGGTATATGGATTTGATAGTTTTTATGGTCTTCCAGAAGATTGGGGGAATCACCAAGAAAAAGGAACTTATTCTAGAGAAGGAAATTTGCCTAGCGTGAATCATAATGTTGAGTTAGTTGTTGGGTTGTTTGAAGATACTTTGGATTCTTTCTTGGAAGAGCACAAAGGTCCAATTGCATATCTTCATTTGGATGCCGATTTATATTCTTCAACAAAATTTGTTTTGGATAAACTTTATGATAGAATAGTTGAAGGAACAGTCATATCTTTTGACGAAATCTATAACTATCCGGAGTATATGGATCACGAAATCAAAGCCTGGGTAGAATTTTGCAATGAACACAAAATTTCTTCAAAATGGATTTTGAAAACTCCTCATGAACAAGCAACTTGCATAGTAAAATGAATAAAATACCTGACCTAGTTTTTCATCACCATACTTCATTGGGTGATAATTTTATTTGCAATGGAATCGTACATACTTATGCTAAACAGTTATGTGAAAGACTTCACATTCCATGCCATCGTAGATACTATGAAACTGTAAATTGCTTGTATCAAGATTTTCAAAATATTATTGTTCATCCGTTTAATGATGATTGGGCAACTCTAGAGCAAGAAATGTTTCCTTGGGCACAAGAAAAAGGATGGCCAGTAACTAGAATTGGATTTGAAAAAGTTTATTATCGTCGTCTTCAGAGACTAAATTCTCCTCCAGAATTCTTTGCGGTTAACTTTGATAGGCAGTTTTATGAGCAAGCAGGAATACTGTTTAAAGAACGATATGATAAATTTACCTTGCCAAAGCAAATACCAGGAGTTGATGAAGTTTATAATAACTTAGTTGGAGAAGAAAAAGAATATATTATAGTTCATAAGAACTCCAGCGCAGAAGGCGATTATCCAATTGACTTGTGGAATTGGAGAAGAAATCAAATCGGATCTGTTCCTGATACAAAGATTGTTGAGATACAAATTGGGCAGACAACAAATATGTTGTCTTATATGAAACTTATTGAAAATGCAAAAGAGATTCATTGTATTAATAGTAGTTTCTTTTGTTTAGTTGATAGTGTCGCTAAAAAAATTAAACCAAAACTTTTTTATCATGATATTCGCATGAACAATATAACTCAAACAAATTGTGATGCTAATGGTAACCGTTGGACTGTTGTTGACTATCCATTCAAAAAATGAAAAAAATAGCAGTTTCTACTTGGTGTACTGATGATTATGCAGTCCATCTAAGACCAGATAGGTTGCAAAAACTAATTAATCACTTTCATCCAGAAATAGATTTTCATATTTTTGGAACAGAGGATACGAAAAATATAACAAAAGAATATTCTTGGCTTGGTGCCGAAAATGTTAGATTTTCTGATTGGATGATGGTAGCGACTTGTCTTCCTCTTGTTGAAGACTATGATATGGTTATTCATATTGATGCGGACTCTTTTTGTATTGGCAGTCTTGATAAAGTTATTAATTCAAATGCAGAATTAATAGGAGTCAGAAACAATAACTTCTTTGGTAAAGCTGGGTCCGCACAACCATGTATAAGTCCTTTCTACGAACCCTATGGTGATGGTGGAATTATAGGAGTGAATGAATTTCTTAATGCGGGATTTATTGCTTCAAATGATAAGCAGTTTTGGTATGAGTGGAGAGACTTTAATAAGTTTGTTGCTGAACAAAGTGATGGTAGAACCTTTACATATAAACCATGGCCTTTGATTCGCAATGAACAAGATACTTGGAATCATATATTTCACGCAAAAGATAAGTATACAAGTGAGATAGTTGATAGAGAGGGGAGTGGTGTGACTTATGGTATAGTTAATCAGTGGGGAGAAAAAGAACATTGTGAGAGTTGGAAAAATCTTTATATAAAAGATAATTCAGTTTACATTGATCATCCAATTACTGGAGAACCACTTAGAACAAGTATACTTCATGCTGCTGGTGTTGGAACAATGGAAACCATTAAACAATATGGTGATCATTATAACTGGTTATATGGTATAATTAAACCAGAAGTACGCGACTACATTCAAACAATTTTAGGAGAATAAAATGACAGTTATTTTAAAAACAATTAAAGATCTTGAGACATATGATCTTTCCAAATCTGAAAAGTTTTTGGAGCATCATAATACTCCTCATTCAAAAACAACTGCAATTCTTGAGCAGTTTCAAAACGGATTCTACTCATTTCTAGAGGATAACGAAGAGGTAGTCTTGGTAGACCTTGGGGCAAATATTGGATTGTTTTCTCTTTATATGAGTTCTATCTGTAAAGAAGTGTATGCAGTAGAGCCAACTCCATCTCATATTGAGATTATGAAAGATCTTCTAAAAAAACTTAAAGTAAAAAATATCTTTCCACATCAAGTTGCGATTCATACGAAAAATGGCGAAGAACAATTTCAGTTGAACAGCAGCAATTCAACCATGAATTCTTTTCTTCGTCATGGTATTGATCCTGGTGGCACTGATAGTGTGATGGTTCCTACTACGACTCTTGCAGACTTCATTAAAAACACTGTGAAGAAGAGGGTCAATTTTGTTAAGATGGATATTGAAGGATTTGAGAATGTAGTAGTTCATGATCCATCATTTGAAGATGCTATCAAAGAAATCGATGCCATTTATGTTGAGGTTCATGATTTTGAAGGTGTTGGTAAGATGGAAGAGAATGTGAATAAAGTTATTGAAAGACTTGAATCGCTTGGTAAAAAGACAATGAAACTCACTTATGATGGAGTTCTTGGTTATGATGGATGAAAAATTATCTCAAAGACTTCTTGATATTTGTTATCGCAAACAACTTCATCACTTAGGAAGTTACTTTTCTTGTCTTGATTTGATTGACAAAATTTATAGTGAGATGAGTGAAAATGATATTTTCATTCTTTCAAATGGACACGCAGTAGTTTCTCTGTATGTTGTTCTTGAAAAATACTTTGGATTTAATGCCGAAGAACTTTTAGAAAAATATGGAGAACATCCAAAAAGAGATGAAAGTGTAAAACTTCATTGCTCAACTGGAAGTCTTGGTATGGGTATTACAGTTGCTGTAGGAAGAGCACTTGCAAATCCTAATCGTAATGTTTACTGTATGATTTCTGATGGTGAAGCAGCAGAAGGTTCTGTGTGGGAAGCATTGAGATTTGCTTATGAGAATAATCTGCACAATCTCAAAATCTATGTAAATGCAAATGGATGGGCTGCTTATGATGCCGTTGACTTAGACTATCTTGAAAATAGGATTAAAGCATTCAATCCTCGGGTAAACTTTATCAGAACAACTGTAAATCATTATGGTCTAGAAGGTCTTCATGCACATTATACAAACTTCAGTGAAGAACAATATAAATCTGCTTTGGAGGTGTTATGAGAAGAACTTTTAGAGATTTATTGACTGCTGAAATGCGAGAGAATAATAATATTTCTCTCTTAGTTGGTGATGTGGGATATGGATTATTTGATGACTTAAGGAAAGAGTTTCCAAACAGAGTAATTAATCCAGGTGCTTCTGAACAACTTATGATTGGTATGGCAGTTGGTATGGCAATGGAAGGTATTATTCCTGTCGTATATTCTATTACTCCATTTGTTCTCTATCGTCCGTTTGAGTTTATCCGTAACTATGTAAATCACGAAAACATCCCTGTTAAACTTGTGGGTAGTGGTAGAGATGATGATTATGGAGTTTGTGGATTTTCTCATTATGCATGTGAAGATCAGCAAGTTCTTTCTCTATTTCCAAATATAAAAACCTTTAGACCTGAAAATAAAGAGGATATTGATATTAAAGAGTTTTTGTATAATTATTTTCCTTCTTATATTAACTTAAGTAGATGAATATTCTTTTTACTGGACATCGTGGATTTTTGGGGAGAGAAGTTATACCACATCTCCTAAAAACTCACGATGTTTTTTATCCTGATATCGATTATACAAATAAAGAATCTGTTCAAATTTTCGTAAAAAAGAATAATATAGATTTTATTCTTCATGCTGCAATCAAAGGTGGTCGCAGAGTTCGTCAGGACATTCCTGACGATTTTTATGTAAATATGAAAATGTTTGAAAATCTTGCCGCACAAAAAGTTCCAATGATTAACTTTTGTAGTGGTGCTGCATTTGGCAGGCAAAAAGATATTTACCTCGCAGAAGAAAATCAAGTTGGTGAAATAATCCCAGAAGATTACTATGGATTTGCAAAGTCTCTTATAACTCAGAGATGTCGTCAATTGGATAATGTTTATAACCTAAGATTTTTTAATGTCTTTGGTCCAGAAACTCCAGACAACATGTTTACTTCTGTCAATATAAAAAATTATATTGCCAAAAAAGAGATTGTTATTTTTAAAGATAAGTTTATGGATTTTTTCGGCATAAAAGACACTAAAAAAGTTATTGACTTATATCTAGAATCAAAAGAAAATTTGCCAAAAGATGTTAACTTAGTTTATGAAACAAAAACAAAACTATCTGATGTTGCTAGGATCATAAACAATCTATCAGAATATGAAGTTCCTGTGAGTGTTCTAGAAGAAGGAATGGATAGGTCTTATTGTGGATCAGGTGAATTGTTAAAAACTTTTGAGATAGAGTTTGCTGGATTAGAAAACGAAATTGAGAACTGTTATGAACATTTTTGTAAACGGAACTTTTGATATTTTACATAGAGGTCACCTTGAACTTTTGAACTATGCAAAAAGTCTTGGTGACTATTTGTGTGTTGGTATTGATACTGATGAAAGAGTAAAAGAAAAGAAGGGTCCTACGAGACCTATACATAATCAAGATGAAAGAAAATTTTTTCTAGAAAATTTAAAGGCAGTAGATGAGGTAAGACTTTTTTCTAGTGATGAAGAACTTGAGGGTTTGGTAAAATCCTTTAAACCTGATATAATGGTTGTTGGTTCTGACTGGAAAGATAAGTCTGTAATAGGTTCTTATTATGCTGCTGAATTAATATTCTTTGATAGGATAGGAGATTATGCCACTACAAAAACCATACAAGATATTATTGATAGGCGATAGTTGTATTGATGAATATGTTTATGGAACCTGCGAAAGATTAAATCCAGAAGCACCTGTTCCAATCCTTAAGTTTTATAGGAAGGAAAGTAAGAATGGAATGGCTTGGAATGTAAAAAATAATCTCCAAGCATTTGGTATAGAAGTCTATATGCTTACTAACAAGGAAAGAATAGTAAAAACCAGATACATTGATGAAAAATATAATCAACAGATTTTACGAGTTGATGTAGAAAATATTCTTTCTCCTATGGAGTATGAAATACCGAATGAAACATATGATGCATTAGTTATTTCTGATTATGATAAGGGATTTATCACTCAACAAAAGTTGTTTGAATTAGTTTCTAATTCTAAAATTCCCGTATTTGTTGATAGTAAAAAAACCATCCTTCCAGAGTCAAATTGTTTTATTAAAATTAACGATAATGAATCAAAACTATTAAAAAGTAAACATAATAATCTTATCGTTACTAGAGGTTCTGGAGGAGCGGAATATGATGGCGTAACTTATCCTGGAGAAAAAGTAAGTGTATTTGATGTTTGTGGAGCAGGTGATACATTTTTGTCTGCTTTAGTTTACTTTTATCTAGAATATGGTACAATAGAAAAAGCAATACCTTATGCTAATAAAGCAGCTGCAATAGCAGTTCAAAACTTTGGAACTTATGTTTTAAGTGGAGATGACATTAATGAAATACGTCGTTGATATAGATGGAACTATTTGTGATAAAGATGAAGGTAAAGATTATGCATCTTCTGTACCAAAAAGAGATAGAATAAAAGTAATTAATCAACTTTATGATGAAGGACATTATATCGTTTATCTTACTGCAAGAGGTATGGGTAGGTATGATAATAATGCAAAACTTGCAGAAGCAGATTTGAGATATATAACAGAACTACAACTTAAAGAGTGGGGTTGTAAATATCATAAACTGTTTATGGGTAAACCTGCGGGTGATGTCTACATAGATGACAAAGGAATTAATGCAAATGACTTCTTCGGAAATTAAATTTGTCCCTAAAGGATGGGGATTCGAAAAATGGATTGTTAATTGTGAAGAGTACTGTGGAAAACTTCTTTATTTTGTAAAGGGGAAAAGATGTTCTTGGCATTTTCATAAACTGAAAGATGAAGTTTTCTATTTACAATCTGGAAAAATTTTGTTAAAATATCATCATGAAGATGATATTGCTTTGGCGCATGAACTAATCTTGGAAAAAGGTGATAGGTTTCATGTTTATCGTGGATTAAGACATCAAATGTTTGCTCTTGAGGATACTGAACTTTTCGAATTCTCAACACAGCATTTCGATGAAGATAGTTATCGTGTAATTAAAGGAGATTGAAATGAGTTTTGAGATTAAGCTAGTTGAGGGAATGCATCGTGGATTTCTCTCAAACTATCTTACTATTTTGACAAGTTTTAGAACACTTGAAAATAAAGGAATTGATTTAAATCAAGTCTGTGTTTCTCCATCAATGTTCATGTTGTATGGAACTGCAGATCATTGGTTTGATTCTTCTCGCGTATCTGATGATGCTAGTAAGGCATTTAATGCTCAAGATGGATGGGATTGTGATTATCCTTGGGCATCTTTTAGAGACTTTGATTTGAATAAGTATCGTAAGTACTTACCTTATAATGAAAGAATGCAAACGAAGATTGATAGTATTCCTAAAGAAAAATATAAAAATGCTTTGGGTGTTCACTATCGAGGAACTGATGGTGTAGGGCATACTGAATTTGTCGCTATTGAAAAATACTTAAAGGCGACAGAAGAAGAGTTTAATACTGGTGAATATGATTGTATATTTCTTACAACAGACCAAAGTAATGTGATTGGTGAGTTTAAAAACTATTTTCCTGAGGTTACAATTCACTATCATGATCACCAACGTACCATGAGTACTGCTGGTTTGCATTACTCTATTCAAGCAGAACCCAATAGTTCTGAAAGAATTCTTGCAGGTGATGAAGTTTTAATTGATGCAACTACGCTATCAATGTGTAAAACTATCATTGGTAAGTCTTCAAATATTACTAACTATGCACGTATTCTAAATCCTTATGTTGAAATTCTTTATCAAGATTTGAATACTAGTAATGACCACGGAGACCACGCAGACCTTAATAGTAGAGGCTACCTAGAAAGGTTTCCTCAAATCAGAGTAAAAGATATTCAACCCTTTATTTTTAACTGGAATCGTCAGTTTGAAAAAACTTGTGCAATTGAAGACGCATTAAAAGAAGTATTTGGTGAGGTTACAGTCATCAATAGTGACGATAACAATACTAGAGAGGGGTGGATTAACCTTGGAGATTCTGCTTACTTCACATCTCAATTTACTAAGGCACTAGAACTTTTTAAGGATGATAAGAAGGTTTTACTTCATATTCAGGGAGATACTGAATATAATGATTGGAAACAACTTGTTGAAGATGCAAGAAAGTATTACAATCTTTATGAGTGGGGAGTCTATGCTCCAGATGTGACTAACGTTTGGTATACTCCAGATCAAACTGATATTGAAGGATTAGAATCTGAAGATCCTAATATTAAAATGGTTGCTTGTACTGATGAAACAGTATGGTTTATTCATAGAGATGTAATTGCTGATTTTCGTAAGAGAGATCTTTCGAAAATTATGACCCCAGAAACAATGAAAATGGGATGGGGATGGGATCTTGTAATGAATGCAATCTCTTTTATTATGAAGAGACCTGTAATTAGAGATTATAATCATCAAATCCAACACGCACAGGGAACAAACTATAATAAAGAGACTGCAGGACAAGAAATGGCAAATCTATGGAATGGTCTCCCTAGTGATCTAAAAGAATGTATCGCCTATATCAAAGGTGACAGAGAAAAAATCGTTAAGTATTTTGAGTGATGGATAAAAACAAATCAGTATTTAAACTTAAAGGTCTTCCTCAGATCTATTGGTTAAATTTAGACGCAGATACTCATCGTCGTGAGTATATGGAATCTCAATTTAAATATTGGGAGATTGAAAATCATACACGTATTTCTGGTTATGACGGTAGAGTTGATGATGTATCCTCTCATTTGAAAGGGAGGATCCCTGATAATGTGTCGCAAAATGAGTTGGGATGTTGTATGTCTCACCTTAAAGCAATACGTCATTTTTATGAGAATACAAATGATGACTATTGTTTGATTTTGGAAGACGATGTAAACCTTGACATTGCCAAATACTGGAACTTTACCTGGTCGGAGTTTTTCTCACTTCTCCCATATGATTGGGATTGCGTACAACTCACCACTATTTGTACGGGAGATATTCACGTAAAACTACACTTAAAGTTTATTAATGATTTTTCTGCAGCAATCTACTTGATCAGTAGACATCATGCTGCTAAACTTATGAAACACCATATTCGGGGTGAAAAATATAAACTTGACAATGGGGTAAAACCAAGAGCAGTTTCTGAAGACACTATTTTGGAAACGGGAAAAACGTATACGATTCCATTGTTCTTGTATAACTTGGATATGGGATCTGCTATTCATACTGACCACCTTAATATTTTCCATAAAGGTCCTCATGATGCTTTATTAAACTGGTGGCAACAGTCTGGAGCAGATGTTGATATTAGAGAATATATGAATTATGATCCATATCTGGGTAGGATAACTGAAAATTCTGCCGCCCAATCCCAAAATGCTTGACACTCTTTTGGTTTCTCATTATACTAAATAAGTACTTAAGAATTCTGTTGTAATTCTTAACCTTTGTCCTATAGTACAAACAAAAACAAATCTATGAAATTCTTTCAACAACTGATGCTTGCACCTGTTGCTCTGGGAATGGTTGCTCCTGCTGCGATGGCGGCAGATCTTAATATGAGTGGAGTTAACCAATATTCTTCAGATCAAGTTACAAGCGTCACTCAATTTTCTGATGTTCGTCCTACTGATTGGGCATATCAAGCACTCAGCAATCTTGTAGAGCGTTATGGTTGCGTTGCTGGTTATCCTAATGGCACCTTTGCTGGTGGTCAGGCAATGACTCGTTATGAAGCAGCAGCACTTCTGAATGCTTGTCTGGATCGTGTGACTGAGGTTACCGATGAACTCAAGCGTCTTCAGGCAGAGTTTGCTCAAGAACTTGCTGTTCTTCGTGGTCGTGTAGACAAACTGGAAGCACAAGTTACAACTCTTGAAGCACAACAGTTCTCTACTACCACTAAACTGCGTGGTGAAGCAAACTTTGTTCTTGGTGGTGTTGATAACTACCAAACTAAAGGTGGTGATGTAACTCATACCGCATTTAACTATGATCTGCGTCTGAATCTGGATACTTCGTTTACTGGTCAGGATCTTCTTCGCACTCGTCTGCGTTCTGCTAACTTCAGCAGCAATCCTTTCGGTTCCAGTTCTTCAATCTTTAAACTGGATAAAGCAGATGATACTTCTAGCGAAGTCGGTAACAATGTAGTTATTGATCGTCTTTATTATCAGTTCCCTGTATTTAACGGTAGCACCACTCTTACTGCTGGTGCTCTTGTTCGTAATACTGAAATGTCTTGGATTCCTACTGCTTACAAGTCAAACATTCTTGACTTCTTCCAAGTAGCAGGTGCCCCTGGTGTTTATAACAAAGCAACTGGTTCTGGTTTCGGTGTTCAGTACGGAACTAAAGGTCTTGTTGCTGGTGTAAACTATGTGGCACAAAATGGTGCTGATAGTGCAACTGGTGAGTTTGATAAGTCTGGTGCTCTGAATACTCTGGCACAGATTGGTTATCGTGGTACTAACTGGGGTGCTGCATTTGGGTATCGTTATGGTACTGAAGGCACTCGTGTTCGCACCTATAATGGTCTGAATGGTGCATCTGGTGCCTTGGTTCCAGGCCAAACCTCTAATGGTTATGCTATCAACGCATACTGGCAACCCACTCAATCTGGTTGGGTTCCTTCTATCTCTGCTGGTTATGGTTGGAACACTGTAAGTGGTACTGTTAGTGATGCTACCAACAGTCAGTCCTGGTTTGCTGGTCTGACCTGGGATGATGTGTTTGTTGATGGCAACTCTGCTGGTGTTGCTGTCGGCCAGGCACCTACTGCCGAGAACCTTGATAAGGCAACGATGCTTGAAATCTTCTACAAGTATCAAGTGTCTGATAACATTAGCGTCACTCCTGCTATCATCTATGGTAGTGACAATCAACGTCTTACTAACAACTCCTCTAACTGGGGTGGTGTAATTCAGACTACCTTCAAGTTTTGATAATCCACTTATAAGTTTAATCGGACCACCTCAAAAGGGTGGTCTTTTTTGTCGAGTAATGAAAACCTTAACCAAATCTTAGTTGACCTTAAGATCTTCTTCTAGTATTATTA
>JACCDU010380279.1_pt1 | contig 17832 bp, 16 predicted proteins | sample 7446081 | NCBI WGS metagenome assembly JACCDU01 (sample SAMN15323447, study PRJNA562643) | freshwater metagenome | isolation source: river surface water | place: USA:Blue River Watershed | collected 2017-08-17
GCAACCAATTGCCTGTGCCCATGATGAACGTGATCAACGGTGGCGCACACGCCAACAACAACCTGGACTTGCAAGAGTTCATGATCAGCCCCGTCGGCGCCCCCACCTTCCGCGAAGCCGTGCGTTACGGCGCTGAAGTATTCCATGCCCTCAAGAAAATCATCCACGACAAAGGCATGAGCATTGCCGTGGGCGACGAAGGCGGCTTTGCCCCCAACGTCACCAGCCACGAAGCGGCCATCCAAATGATCTTGGACGCGATTGCAGCGGCGGGCTACACCGCAGGCGAGCAAATTGCCATCGGTCTGGATTGCGCGGCAAGCGAGTTCTACAAAGACGGCAAGTACCACTTGTCTGGCGAAGGCCTGCAATTGACGGCCCAACAATGGACCGACATGCTCGCCACTTGGTGTGACAAGTACCCCATCATCAGCATCGAAGACGGCATGGCCGAAGGCGACTGGGACGGCTGGAAAGTCTTGACTGACCGCTTGGCCAAGAAAGTGCAAATCGTGGGTGACGACTTGTTCGTGACCAACACCAAGATCTTCAAAGAAGGCATTGAAAAAGGCATCGCCAACTCAATCCTGATCAAGATCAACCAAATCGGTACCTTGACCGAAACCTTCGAAGCGATTGAGATGGCCAAGCGCGCGGGCTACACCGCCGTGATCAGCCACCGTTCGGGCGAAACCGAAGACAGCACCATTGCCGACATCGCCGTGGGTTTGAACGCCGGTCAAATCAAAACCGGTTCGATGAGCCGCTCGGACCGCATGGCCAAGTACAACCAACTCTTGCGCATCGAAGAAGACTTGGGCGATGTGGCGGTGTACCCAGGTCGTTCGGCCTTCTACAACCTGCGTTAAACCCGGTTGATGATGCTGCGTCCACTCCACCTTGTGCTGATTGCCCTGCTGCTCGTGCTGCAGGGCCAGCTGTGGTTTGGTCGCGGCAGCTTGCCCGATGTGATGCGCTTGCGCCAAGCGCTCAAAGATCAAAAGCAGCAAAATGCTGCGGCGCAGCTGGCCAATGACCGCCTGGGCGCCGAACTCCACGACCTGAAAGACGGCCTGGAAATGGTAGAAGAGCGCGCCCGCGCAGAAATCGGCATGGTCAAGCCGAATGAAATCTTCGTGCAAATTGCACGCTAGTCAGACCCCATGCATGTCGCCATTCTTGGCGCGCCCCAGACGGGCAAAACCCAACTCACCCACGCTTTGATGCAAGCCCTGAACAGACAGGGAATGTTTGTGCGCGTCAGCGACGATGTGCCCCTGCCCCAACTCCAAGCCAATGATTTGATTTTGCTGTGCGGCCTGGACTTGGCAGCAGCCACTCCTGCGCAGCTGCAAGCCGACCAAACGATTCGGCAAATGCTGGCGGAACACGCACTGAGCTTTCAGGTGGTGTACGGCCAGAGTACTGCACGTGTAGAAAACGCCTTATATGGCCTGGCGCAACAGGCACGTGCGAAGGGTTTCGCTGAGCTCACGGTGCCTATTCGCCAACCCGCTGCTGTGCGTTGGAGTGGCCCTTGTGAAAGCTGCGGCGATGCCGACTGCGAGCACCAGTTGTTCAGTCGCTTAATTACCAAGCCGCATTGAGGCTTGGTCACTCTCAGTGAACCGCGTCCGAGGAAGGTGGTTGCTGCGTCGGTGGGGCAAAAATATGTGCCGCATCGACAGCGTCGTAGCGGTATTGTTTGCCACAGAAATCGCAACCGACTTCAATCTCACCGCGCTCAGCCAAGATGCTTTCGGCTTCGGCTACACCCAAGCCGCGAATCATGTGACTCACGCGTTCGCGGCTGCATGAGCAGGCAAAACTAGGCGTCAAAGGCTCAAAACGCACCAAGTTCTCTTCCCAGAACAGGCGACGCAAAATTGTGTCAGCGTCCAAGTTCAACAGCTCATCGGGCGTGAGGCTGGCAGCCAGGATGGCAATGCGGTTGTAGTCCTCGTTGCGACCAATTTCGTCTTCGTCTTCCATGCTGGCCTTGGCGGCCAAGTTGCCCTCGCCCTTGATCGGCAAGCGTTGAATCAGCAAACCTGCGGCCGTGGTGTCATTGGCGGCTAACACCAGCGTGGTGTCCAGCTGTTCGCTTTGCAACATGTAGTGCTGCAGCACCTCGCTGAACTTGTCGAGCTTTTGGCGTTGGTCATCAAACAAAGGCACCACACCTTGGTAAGGCTGTTGGCCTGGCAGTTTGGTTTTGGGGTCGAGCGTGATCGCGCAACGACCTTCGTTGTGCACATTGACCATCTCAGACAAGGTCTGTGCCTGCCCCAAATCACCCACCACTTTGGCCGTGGCACGCAGGCTCAAGTCGGGTTGCACCTCCACAACGGCCAGCTTCAACGGGCCATCACCAAAAATCTGCATCACCAGTGCACCATTGAATTTGATGTTGGATTGCATCAACACTGCCGCTGCCGTCATCTCGCCCAGCAAGTGGCGCACGGGCTCTGGGTAGGCACCGGTTTCTAAATTAGCCGCGCGGCGCTTGAGCACCTCTTGCCACACATCGGTGAGCTGCACCAACATGCCGCGCACGGGCAAACCATCAAACAAAAATTTATGCAATTGAGACATCAGGCAATTTTCTTCAAACCCGCTTTGAAGCGTTCTGTGTTTTCCATGTAGTGGCGCGCACTGCGGCGCAGCCCTTCCATTTGTTCAGGCGTGAGTTGGCGCACCACCTTGGCGGGGCTGCCCAGAATCATCGAGCCATCAGGAAATTCTTTGCCCTCGGTCACTAGCGAGCCCGCACCGACCAAACAGTTTTTACCGATCTTGGCGCCGTTGAGCACAATCGCGCCAATGCCAATCAAGGACTCATCACCAATCACACAGCTGTGCAACTGCACCATGTGGCCCACCGTCACATGCTTGCCAATGACCAGTGGAATGCCGGTATCGGTGTGCAAGACGCTACCGTCTTGCACATTGGAGCCTTCGCCAATTGAAATCTTGGCGGAATCACCCCGCACCACGGCGCTAAACCACACGCTGCTGTGAGCGCCCATCTCCACCTCGCCCATGACTTGGGCGTTGTCTGCCACCCAGGCCGAGTCGTCGATCTGAGGGGTGTGAATGTCTAATTCGTAAATGGCCATGAAACTTCCTTCAAGAGCTGCGGTATTTCTACAATTGTAGGGATGCAGCTTCGTCCTCACGCCCTCTATGCACTGTGCTTGTCTGATCCCGCCCAAAAGGTAGAAGCCACCCAATCACTTTGGGCCCAACGCGCAGATTGCAAGCTCGACACCGAAGCAAACCTCCAACCTGCGCCAGCGTCTTCACTTCCTGGTCGTCCCCAGCGGCCACGCTTGATTCCCGCCACCCAAGTGCCCTCCCGCACACCGTTCACCCCCGAGGGCTTGGCGGCCTTATTGCATGCGGTGTGCCACATCGAGTTCAACGCCATCAACCTGGCGCTGGATGCTGTGTGGCGCTTTGATGGCATGCCTGAGGCCTTTTACGAAGATTGGCTGCGGGTGGCGTTTGAAGAGTCGCAACACTTTGATTTGCTGCACACCCACCTGCAAAGCCTAGGCTACGCCTATGGCGACTTTGATGCCCACGACGGTCTGTGGCAGATGTGCGAAAAAACCGCCGACGATGTGCTGGCCCGCATGGCGCTGGTGCCCCGCACACTGGAGGCGCGTGGGCTCGACGCCACGCCGCTCATTCAAGCCAAGCTGCGCAAAGCCGCCAGCCCCGGGGCCATGCGCGCCGTGGAAATTTTGGACATCATCTTGCGCGATGAAGTCGGCCATGTGGCCATCGGCAACCACTGGTACCGCTTTTTGTGCGAACAACGCAGCCTGGACCCCGTGCCTTTGTACGGCGAGCTGGTTCAGCGCTACGACGCGCCTAGGCTTAAGCCACCCTTTAACACCGCAGCCCGTAAAAAAGCTGGATTCACCGACGTCGAGCTGGATTACTTGCTGGGCTGATAGACATCATCACCCACGCGGGTGATGCGTGGCATGCAAGGTTTTGAGACGCTCGCGTGCAATGTGGGTGTAGATGGTGGTGGTCGAAATATCCGCATGACCCAGCAACATTTGCACTGCCCGCAAATCGGCGCCGTGGTTGAGCAAGTGGGTGGCAAACGCATGGCGCAAAGTGTGCGGAGAGATCGGCACATGAATATCTGCCAACAAGGCATACCGTTTGATGAGCTGCCAAAACATCGCACGCGTCATAGCCTCGCCAGCATGTTTGCCACGTACCGTCACAAACAGGGCATCGGTTTGATGGCCTTTGAGCAAGATGGGGCGCCCCTCGGCCAAATAACGCTGCAACCAATCGCGCGCCACCTCGCCAAAAGGCACCAGACGCTCTTTGCTGCCTTTGCCCATCACACGTAACACGTCGTCGTTCAGGCCTACATGAAAAATTTTGAGATCGACTAACTCGCTCACACGCAAACCGCTGGCGTAGATCAGCTCCAACATGGTTTTGTCGCGCAGCCCCAGAGCCGTGGCCACATCGGGCGCATTGAGCAGTCGCTCGACTTGCAGCTCCGTCAAAGTTTTAGGCACACGCATGGCCTGTTTGGCAGCCATGAGCTTCAAGGTGGGATCGACCGTGATCATGCGTTCACGCAAGGCCCAGCGGTAAAAGCGTTTGAACACGGTCAAGCGACGGTTGGCCGAGGTGGCTTTGGTGTCGGCATGGCGATGGGCAAAGTAGTCGTGCAAATCGACTTCTTGGGCAGCGCGCAGCGACGCATGGCGCCCGCTCAACCACTGCGCCAGCAGGTTCAAGTCACGCCGGTAGGCGGCCAAAGTATTGGCCGACAAACCTTCTTCCAGCCACAGCGCGTCAATGAACACATCAATGCTGGCATCTGTCGATGCGGCTGGAAGGGCTCGTGTCGCCAAGCGATCAATCCAAGGTGAGTTTTTGCTCGTTCACCACGCGTTTGTAGACCTCAAACTCAGCTTTGATTTGGGCTGCAAACTGCTCAGGTGTGTTGGCCACAATCAAAGAGCCTGTGTCTTCAATGCGTTTGCGCACAGCAGGATCTTCCAAGGCTTTGCGCACGCCTGCGTTGATTTTGTCGACGATGTCTTTGGGCAAGCCCTTGGGTCCATAGATACCGTAAAAGGCCATGCGGTTGACGGGCTCCAAGCCAATCTCTTTGAAGGTAGGCACATTGGGCAACACAGCCAGGCGCTGAGGTGCAGCCACCACGATGGGCACCAAGCGGTTGTCCTTAATGAAGGGCAAGGCCGAAGGCAGGTTGTCAAAAATCATGGGCACTTGACCGGCCACAGTGTCATTCAGAGCTGGGCCTGCACCGCGATAGGGGATGTGCGTCACAAAGATGCCGCTCAAGTTTTTGTACAACTCCATTTGCAGATGACCGATGCCACCTGTGCCCGATGACGAATACGAGTACTTACCAGGCGAACGCTTCACCTCGGCAATGAAACTTTTGTAATCTTTGGCCGGAAAGGTGGGATGGACCGCAATGATGTTGGGGGTCGCAGCCACGTTGATGATGGGCGAGAAATCCGTCAAGGGGTTGTAGGGAATCTTGGTGTTGATCGCTGGATTCGCAGCTGTGGTTGACACTGTTGCAAAGCCGAGTGAATAGCCATCAGGCGCGGCCTTGGCCGTTTCATTGGCGCCCACCACGCCACCGCCACCCGCCTTGTTGACCACCACCACGGTTTGCCCCAAAGCCTTGCCCAAAGGCTCTGCAATGGTGCGCGCAATGATGTCGGTGGTCCCACCTGGTGCAAACGGCACTTGCAATTGAATGGCTTTGTTGGGATAGCCCTGCGCGAAGGCCGAACCCGCTGCGGCGACCAGTGTGAGCGCAAACCAATGACGACGTTGCATGTACAAACTCCTTGTTAAATTCAAAGGGCGAAAGACCAAAAGTGCAATCGTATACGCAACCTGCATGCCAGAGGTTTGAAGTGCGGTTATTCTTTGCCCCGTGAATTACGCTCAACTCCTCTTCCCCGATTTCTCGCTCATTCTCTGTGGCTATTTGGTGTGCCGGTACACCGCCCTCAACCGCACGGTGTGGGAACAGGTCGAGAGCTTGGTGTATTTCTTCCTGTTTCCCGTGCTGCTATTTCATTCGATTGTGCGCACGCCCTTGGATTTACAAGCGGCCTCGCACCTGATCATGGCGGGTTTGCTGCTGGGTCTGAGCACCATTGCTGTCACGTATGCGCTGCCGTTTTTACCGTGGATCGGCAAACACATTGACACGCGTTTGCACGCTGGCAGTGCGCAAGTGGGGTTTCGTTTCAACTCCTTCATCGCACTGGCCTTGGCCGACCGGATTGCCGGGCCGCAAGCCTTGCTGCTGATCGCGGTGTTGATCGGTGTGTGCGTTCCCCTCTTCAACGTGGCCGCCGTTTGGCCCATGGCGCGGCACGGCCAACGAGGGTTTTGGCGCGAATTGGCGCGCAATCCGCTGATCATCGCCACAGGCTCAGGCTTGGTCGCGAATATCTTGGGCTTGCATATCCCCAGCTGGATTGAACCGACCTTGCAACGTATTGGTGCCGCCTCGCTGGCCTTGGGGTTGATGGCCGCTGGCGCCGGCATGCAGTTTGGGCATTTGGCCAAAGCCAAAATACTGGCTGTGGGCGTGCTGGGTATTCGCCATTTCATTGCCCCACTTTTAGCCTGGGGCCTGGCCCAAGCGTTTGCACTCGACTCGGTGCAAACCAGCGTCTTGTTGGCATTTTCCGCCCTGCCCACCGCCTCGAGCTGCTATGTGCTGGCCAACCGCATGGGCTACAACGGCGCCTACGTGGCGGGCTTGGTCACGCTGTCCACCTTGTTGGGCATGCTCAGCCTGCCATTTGCGCTGGGGGTTTTGCGTTGAATCTGCCTGAATTTGTGGCACAATAGCGCGTTTTGCGGAAAGTGCGTCGAAATAGGTTGGCGTGGCTACCGCAGCTGAAAAGGAAAAGACAATGAAAGAAGGCATTCACCCCAACTACCGTGAAGTGTGTTTCATGGACATGTCGAACGGTTTCAAATTTGTGACCCGTTCATGCGCCAACACCAAAGAAATGGTGAAGATGGACGACGGCCGCGAGTTGCCTTTGTTCAAGCTGGACACCACCAGCGAATCGCACCCCTTCTACACAGGTACACAAAAATCTGTGGACAACATGGGTGGTCGCGTCGAGCGCTTCCGCAACAAATACGGCAAAACAATCGCCAAGTAAGCGTTTCGCTCACTCACCAAGGGCAGCCCGTCACACGGAGCTGCCTTTTTTTCGCCCCACGTTTCTTAACTCGTGCCAAACTCCCACGCTGTGACTGACCCCACCCCCGCCATCGTTGCCCAGAGTGCTGTTCGCCGCCTGCCCCGCGTGGCCTTGTGGTTGTTTTGTGCCGCCTATGTGTTGCCCGGTCTGATTGGCCGTGAACCCTGGAAAGGCAATGAGTTCACCGCATTCGCCCAAATGCTGGCCCTGGCCGAAGGCAGCAGCAGTTGGCTCAACCCGTTGGTGTGGGGACAAGCGCCCGATTTGGACGCGCTCTTGCCTTATTGGTTGGGCGCCTGGGCGATTCAAATTGCACCGAGCTGGATATCTGCAGGTTTGGCATCTCGCCTGCCTTTTGCCATGCTGCTGGGCGTGACACTGGCCAGCACCTGGTACGGTGCTTACTACCTGGCCCTGAGCCCACAAGCGCAACCCGTGGCTTTTGCCTTTGGCGGTGAAGCCAAACCCAAAGACTACGCCCGCACCATGGCCGACGGTGCCGTATTGGCCCTGATTGCCAGCTTGGGCCTGGCTCTGTTGTCACACGAAGCCAGCCCAATCCTGGCGCAACTCGCCTTTGTCGGCTGCGCTTTTTATGGCGTGGCAGCACTGCCCTACCACCCGCGTTACAGCCTGAGTGCGCTAGGCGTGGGTTTGATCGGTCTGTGCCTGAGCGGCGCCCCCAGCTTCGCCGTGTTGATGGCGGTGGGCAGTGGCTTGCTGTGTTTGCTAGACCGTGAAAGCACTTCGGCCCAAACAGGTCGCCGCCATGCACTGGGCTTGTTAGCCATCGGCTTGGCCGTGGCTGGCGTGGCCACGGCCTTGGATGTGTGGCACTGGCGTTTGATGCCTTTGCACAATGACATCACCGAATGGCGCAGTCTGGGCCGCTTGTTGGTGTGGTTCACCTGGCCCGTCTGGCCCTTGGCGGCGTGGACGCTGTGGCGTTGGCGCCGGCAATGGACCTCACTTCACTGGAGCCGGCACTTGGTCTTACCCATGTGGTTTTCTCTGCTGGCCGTGGTCACCGCCTTGATGACCGTCTCGGCCGACCGCACCCTGCTGCTGGCCTTACCGCCCTTGGCCACCTTGGCAGCCTTTGCCCTACCGACTTTGCGACGCAGTGTGGCAGCCTTCATCGATTGGTTCACCTTGTTGTTCTTTTCGGGCTGCGCCTTCATCATTTGGGTGGTCTGGATTGCGATGCAAACCGGCTGGCCTGCGCAGCCTGCAGCCAACGTGGCACGTTTAGCGCCTGGCTTTGTAGCCAGTTTTGGTTGGATCGCCTTCATCGTGGCGTTGGCAGCAACGGCCGCTTGGGCTTGGCTGGTGCTGTGGCGGGTTGGCAAACACCGCCATGCCTTGTGGAAAAGCGTAGTCTTGCCTGCCGGTGGTGCAGCCCTGTGCTGGCTGTTGTTGCTGACCTTGTGGTTGCCGCTGCTCGACTTTGCACGCAGCTACGCGCCGTGGGTGCGTCAAATTCAAACCATCATGGCCCAACACAGCACATCGCCGCCCACGTGCATGATGAGCTACGGCTTGGAGGTGGGCCAAATGACAGCCTTCCACTACCACGGGGGCTTTGATATCAAGCCGCTGGACAGCGCCGAGGCACCGCAACATGCGGCCTGCGAATGGCTGCTGGTTGACAACGACTTACGCCCTGACCTGCCTCAAGTGGCACGGGTCAACGAATGGCGGCGCATTCAAACTATTCGCCGCCCTTCGGACAACGACGAAGATGTGACGCTGTACCGACGCCGTCAACCGTGAGTGTGAAGGGATGAGCACCGAGCGCAGCACCATCGTGCGCCATGCAGGCACGGTCTTGGTCGGGCAACTAGCCGTGATGGCGTTTGGCATCACCGACACCGTGGTAGCAGGCCGCTTTGCCGACACCGCGCTGGCGGCTTTGTCCGTGGGGTCTGCCACCTACATCACGGTGCATATTTCTCTCATGGGCATGCTGCAAGCGCTGCTACCGGTCTGGGCTGAGTTGCATGGCGCCAACAAAAACGTGGCTGTGGGTCAATCGGTTCGGCAAGCCCTTTATCTGTGCCTGCTGACTTCTCTCATGGGCATGGCGGCCTTGGCCTTTCCAGGCCCTCTGCTCAACTGGACACGCGTGCCCGAGGTATTGCAAGCCGATGTGCGCGAGTATCTGCTGATCGTGGCCTTCGGCGTTCCGGCTTCCTTGCTGTTTCGCATGTACAGCACACTCAACCAAAGCCTGGGTAAACCCAAATTGGTCACCTGGGTGCAAGTGGGTGCGTTGGCCGTCAAAGTGCCGCTCTCGATTGTGTTGGTGTTGGGTGTTCCTGGCCTGTTCCCACCCTTGGGTTTGGCAGGCTGCGCCTGGGCCACCTTGGCCGTCAACTACCTGATGCTCGGCCTCGCCGTGTGGCTGTTACGCACCCAAGACTTTTACCGCCCGTACCGCATTTGGGCCGCGATGGAAAGACCAGACTGGCAGGTGCTGAGGCGCTTTGTGCGCCTGGGGTTGCCCAGCGGCTTGGCGATTGGCGTGGAAGTCACCTCCTTCACCCTGATGTCGCTGTTCATTGCGCGCTTGGGCGTGGTGGCCTCGGCCAGCCATCAAATCGTGGCCAATATGGCGGCCGTGCTCTACATGGTGCCCTTGGCGTTATCGATCGCCAGCAGTGCGCGTCTAAGCTATTGGCTGGGTGCAGGCCAGCCTCAACGCGCACGCCAAGTGCTGCGAACAGGTTTGGGGCTGGTGCTGATGCTGAGCCTAGGGTTAGCCACGGCAATGTGGCTTGCGCGTGATGCGATTGCCGCGCTCTACACCCAATCTCCTGAAGTAGCGGCCTTGGCCAGCGCCTTGTTGCTGTGGCTCACGCTGTACCACTTTGCCGATGCGATTCAGGTGTTTTGCGTGTTTGCTTTGCGCAGCTACCGCATCACCTTGCTGCCGCTGGTGAGCTACACCGTCCTGTTATGGGGTATGGGCTTGGCAGGCGGCTATGCCGTGGCTTACGGGGTGTTAGACGCCAGCGCCCTGCCCTGGCTGGCTATTCAGTCGCCTATCGCGTTTTGGCAAACCAGCAGCTTGGCCTTGTGTGTCACTGCAGGCTTGTTGTTGCCGGTGCTGTGGCACGCGTCCTACAAAAAGCGCATCGCGGTTTAAGTCAAGCGCACATGCTGGCTCATGGCAGCCACCCACGCAGGCTCAAAACTCGGCGTGAAAACGTGCAGCAACCACGCGAATCGGGCCACGGTCTGCGTTGTAGGCGGGATGTTGAATCCATTGGTAATCGGCAGTGAGCCATGTGCCGCGCACGAGTTGGTAACTGTAAAAAGCTTCCAAAATTTGTTCGGGACGGTAATTGATCGTACCGCCCGCACCATTGCTGTCGCCAATGAAATACGACACACCGCCCGCTTGCAAGAAGCGCTGTCGGTCTGTCGACAAGGTGTTGCGCATGAAGGCCACGCCCACCGCGTCATCCGCACGTCCCCACAAACCACCTTTGAACACCAGGCCTGTGGACAACGAGCCATCCACCTCGGTGAAGGCATAGGTTTCGGTGCGTCCATCGGTTTTCATGGTGCGCAAAAAGAACCCGACATTCGAGTTGATCGCCTGCTCGACGTTGAAGCCCAGGCCATATTTGATTTTTTCGCCTTGGCGCACCGCAATCAAGGCATCGGGGCCCGCACGATAGCCGTTGGTCTGTACCCATTGCGTGGCATCGTTGAAACTGGCCAATACCGCTCGGTTACGCCACGCCAACACGCGCAACTTGCCCGGTTGACCCGCCAACACGTGAGAGCGTTCTAGTTCTACTTGGTCGCCGTAATGGCGGCCTAATGCAAAGTCTGTGGGCAAGGCGTTTGGTTCGGTAGGCCCCGTCATGCGTCCCAAGCGAAAGACCCATTCATCTTGGTACCACTCGCCCGCCACACCCCAACCGAAGCCACGGGCATCGGCGGCGTAGTCATAGGCGGCGTAGGTCCAGTTGCCCCAGTTCATGAACTGGGTGCGTGGGTCTTTGGCATAGGCGTTGTCATCAAACACATCAAGGGTTGAAAAGTTACCGGCCGTCAACACGAAACGGTTTTTATCCACCCAGCCCACCATCTGGTTGAAATCAGATTCCACCGCCTCTTGCCCGCCACCCCGGTTCCAGGTTTGGCGCACAAACAAGCGCTGGCGATACAACTTAGGGTTGCTGCCCCCGGCGCGCGTGATCTCACCGTTGGTAAAGCCCCCCAAACCGACCAAGTTGCCAGAAAACGGCATACCTTGGGTAATTTCAGGATTGAAATACAACTCACCGCCTTGCCAGGGACGAAAGCCCCAATGCGCAGTGGTGCTGAAGGTGTACATCTTCTCCGCGGTTGGCGCGATGCTGTTTGTGCCACTGTAGGCAGCATTGAAGGCACCGTGGTGTTGCCAGTTGTAGGTCAACTGGTAACGCGCAAACGTGTCTTCTGTCTCAGACGTTTGCGCCCAGGCGCTGGCCGCGGTGACGCCACAGACAACACCGAGCAGCCAACGATTCAAAAGCGACAAATGCATAAACAACAAAAGTTCCCACAAACAAATCAAACACCAACCCAAGGATTGTAGGTAGGTGCAATACATAAACTGTAGACCACAGGCATGACAGCTCTGTGACACAACGTACAGACATCGCGCCATGATTCACGCAAATGACATGAATCTGTCATACAAAAAAGATAATATTGTTTTCATGAACCACGGCACTCTTCTGGCAGCCATCGATTTAGGCTCCAACAGCTTTCGTCTCGAAATTGGTCGTTATGACCATGGACAAATTCAACGCGTCGAGTATTTGAAAGAAACCGTGCGACAAGGCAATGGGTTTGACCAAGACCGCAACCTCTCTCTCGAAGCCATGATACGCGGCTGGGAATGTTTGGCCCGCTTTGCAGAGCGGATTGCAGGATTCAAAAAAGCGCAAGTACGCGCGGTGGCCACACAAACCTTGCGCGAGGCGAAAAACAGAGATGAATTCATCCAACGTGGTTGTGAAATCTTAGGATTCCCCATTGAAGTTATTTCTGGCACAGAAGAAGCACGTTTGATTTACCAAGGCGTGGCGCATCTGCTGCCACACAGTGACGAGCGTCGCTTGGTGATTGACATTGGTGGTCGCTCCACCGAGCTGGTGCTGGGGCGCAGCATGCAGGCTACGCAAACAGCATCTTTTCGGGTGGGTAGCGTGGCATGGTCGATGGCTTACTTCCCCAAAGGTGAATTCACCGAACAAACGTTTTACCGCGCAGAAATTGCAGCACAAGCGGTGCTCGAAGAAGCCATCACCGCTTACCCACGTGACCAATGGGACACCGCCTATGGTGCATCTGGCACCGTAGGTGCAGTGGCAGATATCTTGGCACTGTCAGGATGGCCTGAAGGTGAAATCAGTCGAGAAGGTTTGGACTGGTTGGTCAAATGCCTGCTACGTGCAGGTCACGCCAGCAACATCCGGCTTGAAGGTTTAAAAGAAGATCGACGCGCTGTCATTGGTGGCGGCATCAGTGTGTTGCGTGCCTTGATGGATTTGCTACAAATTCAAACCTTGCATGTTGCCCAAGGTGCCCTACGCCATGGCGTGTTGTTTGAAATGGTCGAACGCGAAGACCACGACTCGGATGCCCGCGATGTCTCGGTGCAACGTTTGGCACAAAAATTTGGTGTCGACATCGCCCAAGGCCAACGTGTGCGCAAAGTTGCAGAGGAATTGCTTGAAAAATTGATCCCGTCGGACGATTCAGAAGATACCCACAAACTCACGCGTCTCAAGCGCAAACTAGGCTGGGCAGCCAATTTGCATGAAGTGGGCATGGCGATTTCACACAGCGACTACCACAAGCACGGCGCCTACATCCTAGACAACGCAGACATGCTGGGCTTTAGCATGCAGGAGCTGCACCGTTTAGGTCTGCTGGTTCTCGGCCATCGTGGCAAGCTTAAAAAACTAGAAACCGAGTTTGACGAACCCGAATTTGCACAACTTTTGTTAGCACTACGCTTAGCGGTTATTTTGTGCCATGCACGCAAAGATCCAGATCACAAAGATTTGCAGCTGACACAGAACAGAACAAAACAGAGCTTCACCCTCTCTTCTGACGCTGACTGGATGGTTCGTTACCCGCAATCAGTTCACCTGTTGCGACAAGAAAGTTTGGCATGGCAGAAGTCACCCTGGAGTTTCAATTTCATGACAGTTTGATGACCGACTGAAATGTATAAACGATATATACTGTTTACACTTTTCAACCTATCAGGAATTCAACATGGTTACATCCAAAACCACCGTCAAAACAACTGCTAAAAAAAGCGCAGTCAAAACTGTTGCCAAAGCTCCAGCAAAGACAACAGCTCAAACCAAAACGGCTGTGAAGAAAGCTGCGCCACGCAAAGTCAGCAAACCTGCAGCACCTGTACCTGCACCTGCACCTGCAACCAAACCCAGCAAAGTCAAAAAACCTAAGCTGGTGCGTGACAGCTTCACCATGCCCAAAGACGAGTATGTGGTCATTGACAGCCTCAAAATGCGCGGCGGCAAACTCGGCCAAGCCGTCAAAAAGAGTGAGTTGCTGCGCGCCGGCATCAAAGCCTTGGCCGCCATGAGCGACATTCAATTCAAAGCTGCGCTGAGCAATGTGCCCACCATCAAAACCGGTCGCCCCACACGCGCCAAATAACTTTACTCACAAATGAATTGGGATGCATCGCTTATCGGCATCCTCACCGCTCTGGGCATCGGTTTATTGATTGGGACCGTCAGAGAGCGTTTGCATAAACCTGGCGTGATGAAGGCCGGCGTGAGAACGCATGCGATTGTGGCCATATTGGGTGCTGTTTCGTATGACATGGGCACGTCGGTCTTTGTGTCGGCGTTGCTGGTCACAGGATTCATGATTGCCATCGGCTATCGTCAATCAGCACCTGAAGATCCTGGCATGACGGGTGAATTCACATTGTTTTTAACCTTGGTGCTGTCGGGACTTGCGATTGAGCAAGCATCACTCGCCGCTGCCATCGGTGTTGTTATAGCTTGTCTCGTATTCGTTAAAAAGCCTTTGCGAAAATTTAGTCAAGAGATACTGACGGACAAGGAGCTAGAAGACGCGTTGATGCTGTGCGCTTCTGCACTTGTTGTCTTACCACTCTTGCCCACAGAGGCGATTGATCGATGGCATGCACTCCAGCCTTATGCCATGTGGAAGATCGTGGTTCTCATCATGGGTGTTGGCATGGTGGGACATGTTTTGATGCGAATTTCTGGCGTGAAGTGGGGACTGCCGCTTGCAGGATTTTTCGCAGGATTTGTATCGTCCACCGCAGCTGTTGCTGAGTTCGGAAGAAATGCCAACGAAAAACCAGAACGCACCTTGATTGCGAGTGCCGCAGCCATGTTTTCTGTTTTATCGTCGCTCATGCTCTTCACGCTGGTGCTTGCTGTTAGCTCGGAAAAGCTCATGCGTTCTGTAGCATGGCCTTTGTTTGCAGCAGGGGTAACTTTGATCGCCGTCGGCACTTATTTTGTTCGCCATGCAGACGTCACGAACGATTTCGAGCTGCCGTCATCACGTCATGCGTTCAAACCATCGCACGCTTTACTGATTGCTGCGACCATCAGCATCGTCACGCTTTGCTCGGCATGGTTGAGGGAACTGTTTGGTGATGCTGGCACATTGACAACGTCCATCATCGTGGGACTTGCTGAAATACATGCAGCAGCCGTCAGCATTTCACAACTGAGTCAAGCAGAGCAGCAACCACTGAGCAACGCAAGCTGGGGCGTCGTGGCCATTTTGGCCTCGAGTATCACGTCTAAGGTTTTTCTTGCGTATCTCAGTGGCGGAAAAGTCTACGGTCAGCAAATCGCCGTTGGATTAAGTCTTGCCTTGTTTGCTGTCGTCACCACCATGCTACTCATGCACCTCTGACTCATAGTCCATCCCACCGGCGAGACACCAACTCAGGATTCGCAACTGTCATCAAAATGGTTTGCACCTGCCCCTCTCGCACACGTGTTCTGAGCCACCACACAGAACCTTTGCGCACCGGACAAGACGCTTCGTTCATGCCCAATAAACGCGACACAATATCGCCAATGTAAGGCTGGTGGCCTACCAGTAAAAACGAGCCTTTACTTTGCGGTCCAGTTTGCGCGTCCCACTTCACCAAACTCAGCACATCGTCAGCACTGCTCTCAGGCACCAATTCATCCCGCAATTTGTATTTACGTCCTAGAGGTTGCACCGTTTGCTCTGTGCGTCGCGCAGGACTAACCAACACACGGGTTCCCTCAGGTAAATGTCGATCCAGCCAAGACGCCATGCGTGCGGCTTGTCGCTCGCCCTTCGGCGTCAATTGCCTGGACAAGTCATCGCAACCATCTTGTGCAATTTCAGCTTCAGCATGGCGCCATAAGATCAAATCCATCGTCTTCTCCTTAGACTTTGGCTGCGTATAAGTCCATCAAGGCTGCTTGTGCGCCATGAGCAACTTTCGACTTGGTCGATCGGCCCTTGGCAACTACTGAACGTGTGTAATGACCGTCTGCATTCAAAATCCACGCATCCACGTTGTCATACAAATAGGCTACCAAGCATTCGTCTACCACGCGTTGTCGCAGCACAGGATCGTCCACCGGCCAAGCCAATTCCACACGTCTCAACATATTGCGATTCATCCAATCGGCACTGGACAAATACACTGTTTCTTCTGTCCCGGTACGGAAATAAAACACACGTGAATGCTCCAGAAAACGACCGATGATGGAGCGCACGCGAATGTTGTCTGTTACGCCTGGTCGCTGCGCTGGCAACATACAAGCGCCGCGAATGATCAAGTCAATCTCTACGCCTGATTGCCCTGCACGGACCAAGGCCTCCATCAGTTTTTCATCGGTCAGGGTGTTCATCTTCAAAATGATGCGCCCTGCCACACCACGTGCCGCAGCAGCAGCCACCTTGTCTACCCAGTCAATCAAATTACGCTGCAAATGAAATGGCGCAATCATGAGTTTGTTCAAGCGCGGAATCTTGCTTTGATTGGCCAATAAATTGAACACGTTTTCAATGTCTTGTGTCAGCTTCACATCGCAAGTGAGATGGCTCAAATCAGTGTAGAGCTTGGCCGTTCGGGGGTTGTAGTTTCCGGTAGACAAATGGGCATAGCGACGGATCACGCGACCTTCACGGCGCGAGACCAGGAGCATCTTGGCGTGCGTCTTCAATCCCACCACACCATAGACCACTTGTGCCCCGATGTATTCCAACTTTTCGGCCCAATTGATGTTCGCCTCTTCGTCAAAGCGCGCCTTGAGCTCCACCACCACGGTCACTTCTTTACCCCGTTGCACGGCTTCACGTAGCAATTCCATCAACACCGAATCGGCACCCGTTCTGTAAATGGTTTGCTTGATCGCCAGCACATGTGGATCACGCACGGCTTCGCGTAAAAATGCGAGCACGCCGTCAAAACTCTCATAGGGTTGGTGGATCAACACATCCCCTGCTTTGAGCTGATCAAAGATAGGAGTGCTGGTCGTCATTTGATGTGGGAATGACGCCGTATAGCTGGGAAACAACCACTTGGGGTTATCCACCAAATCAATCAACTGATTCAAACGCACCAAGTTCACCGGTCCATGCACACGGTACAAGGCAGATTCAGGCAGTTCGAACTGATGACGCAAGAAATTAGACAAATGCTCAGAGCAACCTGCTGACACCTCTAAGCGCACAGCCTGTCCGTAATTGCGATGTACCAAGCCTTTGCGCAAAGCGGTTCGCAAGTTCTTCACATCTTCTTCGTCGACAGCCAAGTCCGAATGACGCGTGACTCTGAATTGCGAAAAATCGCCTACCAAACGGCCAGGAAAGAGGTCTTTCAAATGGGCACGAATCACGCTCGAAATAGACACAAACAACATGCGTTTGCCCGAAAGTTTTTCAGGCAAACGGATCAACCGTGGCAGGCTACGTGGTACTTTGACAATGGCAATTTCGTTGTCACGACCAAACGCATCATTGCCTGACAAACGCACGATGAAGTTGAGTGACTTGTTGGCCACTTGAGGAAAAGGATGCGCTGGATCCAACACCACAGGCAATAGCAATGGGCGTACTTCGTTTTCAAAAAACGTTTTCACCCAACGATGTTGGGCCAGCGTACGTTCGCCATGCGACAAGATACGCACCCCCTCTTTGGCAAATGCAGGTGTGAGCACATCGTTGTACAACGCATATTGCTCAGCCACCAAAGCGTGTGCCACTTGGCTCAATGAATGCTGTGCATGCGCCCCTTTGGCATCCAGTGCAGCTTTAGGGTGCTCCACACTGGAGTGCAAGGCAGCACGTACTTCAAAAAATTCATCTAAATTAGACGAGACAATGCACAAATAACGCAAACGTTCGAGCAAAGGAACCTCTGGACGCTTGGCCCAATCCAAGACACGCGTGTTGAATGCCAACAAGCTGAGGTCACGGTCCAACCACTCCACAGGAGTAGCTTGCGCACTGGTTTTATCTTTTGAAGCTGAAACAGTCATATAAGCATTGATCA
>JACCDU010215748.1_pt1 | contig 17824 bp, 13 predicted proteins | sample 7446081 | NCBI WGS metagenome assembly JACCDU01 (sample SAMN15323447, study PRJNA562643) | freshwater metagenome | isolation source: river surface water | place: USA:Blue River Watershed | collected 2017-08-17
ATTTACTGAGAGGATTGAGTTATCGTTTCAAGCACATCACCATTTTGTATGATGCTGACGAAACCGGTAAGAATTCAATGGAGAAAATAACCAAAGAGTATAAGAACTTCCAGTTGAAATCATTGCTGCTTCCCCTACCCGGAACCAAAAAATCAAAGGACATTTCCGACTTTTTCAAGTTAGGTCATTCGAATGATGATCTAATGATGCTTTTTCTGGAAATGTTAGATAACCTCTATGAAGAGACCCTTTCTGTCATGAAAAGCTGTGAGATAGATTTTGATAACCCACCAAAATCCCCTGAACCAGTGATTACTATAAATGATGTGACAATTGGGACACCTGGAAACCTAGTTTGCGTAGCCGGTGCTGAAGGTAGCGGTAAAACAAATTACCTGGGAGGCTTGCTTTCTGGCGCAATAAAACCAGAAGGAACTGAAATCGACACCCTGGGTACATACGTCAAACAAAACGAGTCTAACAAAGCTGTGCTACTCTATGATACCGAGCAATCAGAATATCAACTTTATAAGAACTTTTCATACATCATCAAACGTGCAACTCGAAACAGCCCTCCATCATGGTTTAAAACCTTCGGATTGGTTGGTATATCACGAAATGAACGTATGAATTTGATCCTGGAATCCATGGATCGCCTGTATTACGAGCATGGCGGTATTCACATGGTGGTCATTGACGGTATTGCGGATCTACTGAACGGCGTAAATGATGAGGAAAGCTCTGTGAAATTAATAGAAGAACTATTCAGAATGGCCGCCATCTACAATACCTGTATTATTTGTGTGGTTCACATGGCGCCATCAGGGATGAAACTTCGTGGACACCTTGGATCAGAGGTTCAACGCAAGGCTGCTGGGATTTTACTTATTGAAAAAGAAACCAATGTTAATTGCAGCGTGGTCAAAGCTCTAAAAGTTCGCGACGGATCACCGTTAGATGTTCCATTAGTTCAATTTGGCTGGAGTAAAACAGAAGGACGACATGTATTTCTTGGTGAAAAAAGCAAAGAAGCATCAGAAACACGCAAGCATTCCGAACTGACCGAGGTTGCAAAACTCATATTCTCTAAGAAACAATCTGTTTCACCTGGCGAATTAGTGAAATTAGTCATGGAAGAACTAGATGTCAAAGAAAGAATGGCAAGAAACTACATCAAATTCATGAAGGATAAACAAATCATAGAGAAAAACCACTTGAATTCCTTGGAATACAGTCAAGTTTCCATGGATTTCTGATAAAATTCACACAGAATCACATAGGATTCCTGTAGAATTACCAGTTTAAACCCCCATTTCTGGTAAAAGTCCCACGGTTTTCCTGTGGGACTTTGTTTTTGTGATAAAGATTCTATTTAATTTGACAATTTGCCTCGTTTACATACTTAATTATTTTTTAATCAACAAGGAGTAATTAAAATGTAGATTAATTTTCTCCAAATGAGTAATTTAGCTTGTAAAATTACTCGTGTACAATGAAACTTTCATAGAAAGATTTGCATTACTAGAGTATTCACAACCCTGTTGAATATTCTAATTCATATATTTGATTTAATTTAATCATTATGCATTCTTCAATTTATATTACTTATAATAAAAATAATAAGAAGCATATCGAGGAGAGTACTGCTCTTCGATTACAAACTCTTTCCAATTTATATGGTATAAATGTACTTTTACCATACAGGCCTGATATTCTCTTTTCGAATGATTTTGAAACTGAAAATAGAATAAATAAATCATCATGTGTCGTAGTCCTCAGTATGTCCAAACTAACAAAAAGATTACGAGATGAAATTCAATTTGCAAAACTCATAAACAAACCAATAATAATAATCTACGATAAGAAACTGGGTAAAAACATCAATAACATCAATGATAATATCAAAGAAATTTATCTCGACTCTAAGAATACCGAACAATCCTTAATCGAGATTTCTAAATATTTAAAAATGAAATTGACAAATGTGAATATGCACAAAAAGAAAACTCAAGAAAGTGACCTTGGTGTTGCATTATTAGGAATAGGATTAGGTTTACTTGTTTTGTCACTTATATCAGAAAATGAATGACAAGGCAATTTTAGACACTTCTCCATTAATTTGTCTATATCAGTTAAATTTACTTGAGTATTTGAATTTATTTTTCAATAAAGTTTACATCCCTAGAGAAGTAGAAAGGGAATTTCTCGAGAAAAATTCAAACAAAGAAGAAAGAGAAAGAAGATATAAATTTCTTACAGAATTCTATTATAAACATTCATCATGGTTTATTCAATGCAATCTTTATTCTGATGATTTAATATTGATTTACAAAACCAAAGAAGGAATAGACTCTGGTGAAGCCGAGGTTTTTGCCCAAAATCAAGCTCTCGGATCGGGACATTTGTTACTAATTGATGAAATGAATGCTCGAAATTTAGCTACAAAATTAGAATTAACCTTTAATGGCGTCCTTTTTATTATTGCAATTATGGAAATTCGATTTTCATTATGCAATTATGTTGAAGTTGTGAATCGATTAAAAACAAATTATGGATTTCATCTTAATGAAAGGATAATTCAAATCGTATACCAACAAGCAAAAACTTTTTTTAAATAATGTATAAATTTTCAATCAAAGACTAAACATGTAACATAGTCATTAAAAGAGATTTTATATGGAAATAGCTGATCCGAATGATTTTAAGGCTATATCTTCTCATATTAAAACCTAACCAATCATTTGCAATAATAAGCTGCTTTATCATCTATGTATTTTATCGTTACATGTTTTCATCTTTATTCAAAATAACCAAGATGCCTTTTAGTCTTATTTTAACATCTTTGGATACTTCAAAATACTTCCAAGTAAACTAACTTAAATTAATGTCTAGAATGAATATATCAAAGGTTTAATAATTGGACACGACATGAATTTATTTTTATTTCTAAAATATTTCAGATGACGTATAGGATGGATATTCAACTTCTTTCAATTTTGCTCCATCAACAATAGTTATAAATTGAAAGTCTCTTGTTGATCTATATTTTTGATTATTCTCACCGTATTCTACGAAAGTGTATTTATTTTCCAGTTCAAGTTCATTTGATCTGTTTGTAAATTCAAAATACCCTATCAAAATGCAATTATCTGTAAACAATAGTTTTGTTGGTTCTGAAGTTGGGGCATAAACTCCTGGATGTTCAGGGTTGATAGAGCGTGCGATTTCTTCTTTTGTCATTTTTTTTAATTTCATTTATAATTTTGCGAGTTCGTTTTGATACGATTTTAGCATAAGCTTGTTTAACTTAGTGAAATTATTTAGTTCATCAATTCGCTTTTCAAGTTGTTTTTTTCGGTAATCCGTTAAATCTGCAGTAGCATTAGATTCATTTGAATCAGTATTCAAAAGAATATTAATTACCTTAATATCTTCAGTTTTTGGCATTTTTTCAGCAGCATTTAGCCATTCTTCAGTTTTTTCCGAGTTTAATCCCCTAACAGCTTGTTTTAAGCAATACTCAATCCAAATTCTAGCGACTTTGTCAATCTCAGTAGAAACTCTTATCCAATCTGCTCCTATTTTATTTAATAGGTCTGTTTTTTCAAGTTCTGGATAATTACTATTTAGAATTGCTCCAGTGTAAAAATCATCGTCGATTTCAGGATTAATTTTTTCTAATAAACGCAATACTGGTTCAAAATTTTCGAATGGTTTATTTCCGCTTGACAATGTCCAACGGTGTTCCCATAGCTTTAAAATTACTTCGAAACATTCTTTTTTTGCATAATCCTTATTTTTACCAATTGGGAATTTTTCAAACTCAATCATTCTTTCGGCTAAATAGTGAGCCATCCAGCGTGACAATGTATCTACACCTGGTTCTAAATTAAGTTCGTTTATAAACAACTTACCCAATTTGATAATCTTCTCCTCCTGTAGTTCTGAGTTTTCCATCTTCTGAAAATATAAAAATTTTGTGTTGTGATTTTGGGTATTCTCTTTTCTCGTTTGAATATCTATTAATGGTTCCTCTTTTTAAAGAAACGTCGAATATTAATTCACAATCAAGTGTAATGCATAGATTTTTAAGAAATGACAGGTCGGCCGTTAACATTGTCCCAGATTGATCTACTTCTTCATCTTTACCTTTCCAGGAACTTCTCCAAATTCTGTTTACCAAAAGACTTTTTTGTGATTCCTTTTCCATCCAAATTCTATTGGAATCATCTACAATCAAATTGAAACGATCTAGAATTAATTCATCCACCAAAAATGAAGGTGGTTCAACTCCGAACGCATGTGGATCACGTTCTTCAATTCCTTTTGATACAGAACAATCTGCATTCCAGCCTTTCAATTGAAAAATGTCAGAATCAATTTCTGCTCGTTCTTCACCAAAATCTGGCAGTTTATAATCCATATGGTCAGAACAAGTTGATAATGCTCTCAACAGAGCATCTGAAGTGTTTTTAGAAACCAATGCAGTATTAACGGTAAAGACTTCTTTCCTTTCTTCTAACTTTTCATGTGCCCCACCTCTTACAGTAATCCAATTGATATCTTCTTCCGTAGTAATTAGATATTGTAGAAAGTCTGCCGTTGTTATCTCATCTTGCCAAGTGTCTTTTCTTTCAGAAGTAATCCATGAAGGTCTGAATAATGGCAAGACGTCGCGGCAATCCGAAAGCCATATTCCGTTGTCAAAAAACAACGAATGTCGTGAAAGCCAATAGTTCCATGGTTCCTCGTCGTTCCAATCTCTTGTTTTAACTGTTGGCATTTTTTCCAGCAATTTGGCCGCAACAACTAACATAGCGTGGTATTCAAAATAAAAATCTAAATTGTCAGTTGATGGATAACTGTCTTTATAATAATAAGTTTCCCTATCGCCAGATGACCTATTCCACAGAGCAAATCTGGGATCACTATCATACCCAGCTTCTCGCTCCATATCCCATTCGTTAATTACCTGAGCAACTAATTGTTCAATCTGCCTTTGAGGAACACCAAAAACTTCACCAAGTGGTTTATACCAGTAATTCCTAATTTCGAAACCGACCTTAATATCAATAGTTAAATCAATTTCTTTTGCTTTATGCCAATAACTATCTGTCGTATAATTGTAGTCCTTTTTTTCAATAGGAAATTGACTTACACCTATTTCTTTAATAAGATCTAGATCGGCTTTGCTACATGTTCCTTTAAATTTATTTTCAATATTAAGAATTATGCCTGCTGCAAATTTCTGAATCAATATGTGTTTTGTTGACAAAGCAAAATCCATGAATAGACCACGATGCTTTTGAATCATATCAGGGTTGGTAAAAGAAACGCTATGTAATGCCATTAATAAGTATTGTTTCGCATGTAGATCGTAGAACGGAAATTTAGATGCTCCAAATGCACCGACATTTCCAAACTTGAGCCAACCGATAAGTGCGTCTATTGTAGTGTGACAGTTAAATTGCACCAATTTTCTAATACAATGAGCAGTATTCCACCTCACTTCTGATCGAGGCGAACCAAGTGCGGACCATAGGTATCCTGCGATATTGATATTGATATCATCAGTAACTTTCAATTTATTTGACCACCCTTCATCGCCGAATTCTGAATTAATGTGTAATTCGAATCGTCCAAGAGAAAAATTTAGTAAATTCATTGCGCTTTTGCTTTCAATCTCTGATGATGCTAAGCTAACGAAGCCAAAGAATACATTGGAATGAGCAAATTCTTCCCCAGAAGCTAAACCACGTAACATTCCAGATTTCAATTTTTTGATCAAATCTTCATCGAGATTCATATACTCTACAAAATAGTTAAATGAGTCCCCCAAAAATTCATGAACAAACCTTTCACCAAATCTTTGAATCGTCTTCTCGAGATTTGATTTATAGCTTACCTTGTTTCTAAAACTTTCGGGCAGCGAAGAGACTATGTCAGCGATATCATAACGACTGATGTTGTCGAAGAGAAAGAGTAGTTCAATAAAGTCCCAAATGTTTTTTGAGTCAACACGAGTAATTGCTTCTTTCAACAAATCTCGCAATCGACAATCAAAGTCATCTTCTTGTCTCTCAATTCCAATTCGATCTAATAATCTTGTTAAACCATCTAGTGTAGTTATCTCAATATCCTCGAATATAACATCCCAGTTTTCCTTTGAAACATGTGAGCTAAAATTTATATCAGGCTTTTCTTCAATTTTTTCATATTCAGGATATGATTCAATGATAGAGTTCAGAGTCTGATTTTGTAAGTTGTGTTGTGAAGCAATTCTTTTCAATTGATGCAAATAGTCACTTGACGAACCTTCCAATTGAGAGAGGTAAACAGCATCTTGTAAGATCTTTTGCTGAATTTCCGCAGAAACTTCGTTCTCTATGCAAAGAGATAAAAATTTAGGTAAGCGAACAAATTGACAGAAAGGTGTTAGAGCCCAACCAACATTTGGTGTGATTACTTTTGATTTGACCAACTCATTAAGTGCGTTTTCGAATTCATAATAATACCTCCCGACATCCCGATCTCTCCATCGACTTAATGCAGATATACCTACACCAGGCGACATTCTAGTGCAAATCTGGATTGCTTTACCTCTGTCCCAGTATTTTTCTCGGTATACATTTGCTCCAACTAACTCGGCGCAGCGAATAAAACGATATGCCAGTTCATCAGAGGTTTCAGGCGACCCACATGATTTTTCTGCAAGTGAAACTACAGCCCTCCATCGTTCAACAATTTCATCACCAAATTTGGATGCAATTTTTATTGCATCGTCAAAGTATTTGCTTGCATCTTCTGTTGAATTTGTTAACACTGCTCGAGAAAGTGAAATATATTTATCTGATAATTCATCGGGACTTTCGTCACGATGACTTTGAATTAATTTATATGTATGAATTTCTAATTTCTGACGGATGTCATTAAGATGTGGAAGTCGATACGCAGATCTTAATGTCTCCAATTTATTGTGTATCCTGAAATTTAAATCATTAAATATGAATCTATCAACGTATTGGTTTACCTCATCTTTGGTTGCATTAATGTGTAAGATGATTATAGAAGAACGGATCTGGGCTATTTCATTTGGCAGGGTATTATTATAGCTGTATCTGTAGGAATTTACGTTTGTAGAATTACGCTCTATTTCATCAATCTCGTTTAAAAGCTTAAGTGATTTATCAGACAAAATTCGCACCCGAAGAAAATACCAAGGAAACAGACAGCTCACGTATTCTTTCAATTTTTGAAATTCATCGTTGTGTTCGTAATTCTTCTTTTTTATTTGAAATTCTGTAGGTGAAATTTTTTCTATATCAAACGTTTGTTCTCCGTTCAAAAGAACCTTAATCGCCAGAGCCTTGATAAACTTTGTCCTAGGTTCTGGAAAATGTGATTCATAAACCCAACGATACGCCTTTTCGGGTGTGTAGAAATTGATGACACTCAGAATTTTCTTACGATCTAATTCACGATAAATACAAGCTTCAAGAAACGAAATTATTCCTGGAACAATTGGATCCCGAAAATCATCGCTTGGAATCACAATTCTTTTATTACTCGAGCACAAAAGTTTTAAACCAGATTTCAATATTGACGGATCAGGAAATCTTGCAACCAAAAACAATTCACTTGTAACTGCCACTGTAAAATACACCTCACTCTTGCATGCTTTCAAAAATTCATCAATGGTATTAAAGTCTTCAATATCAATAAGCCTTCTAGTTAATGCCTGAACAATTGGAAATATCCATCGTTTGGATGTAAATCTTTTCAAAAAGTCAACACAATCTTTTACTCCGAGAATATTTACATGAGCATGGGCTAGATTTACAATATCGTTCGTTGAAACATCATTTCTCCAATGATGTTCCTTGGTTGTTGCATCATCATTGTAATATATCTCCAGCCAATTTAAAGCTGCTCGTAAATATCCTCGTGCTTCACCATAATAATCTTTAATTCCAGACAATAATGAAGCTGCATAGATGTTTTCAGAGCCGTCCCATCCGCTACCCAGTAATTTCTTAAAGGCAATTTCTTGCACCTTTTGCTTACTTTGCAATACAGGTATCAAGTCCGTATTATCCATGAACAGTCCCAATTGCCGTTCATTACTGGCTGACTCTTCGCCAGCCCTCATAGCTAACTTGATTGCATCGTCAAACTTTGAGAGTCGTAATGCAGCTTTAAAAGCAAATTGCAAACGATAAACTCGAATATTACGTGCATCAATAGGGTTGTCTTCTGGCAAATAGTCATCTGAAAGTGCAATTTGAATCAATTTTTCAAATTGACCAGCTTGTAGGTATAATTGAGGCAAAACCTCTGCGATATAAGTACTTTGAGAAGCAGTCGGCTCTAACAATTTAATATAATCCTTACAGCTCTTTTCTGTTGGGATAAAAGTTTCTTTGAACCAGAATTCAGTAGGCTCGTCTCTAAACTGTACCGTGTTGTCAGATAACCACAATGATCTACCTATATCGGATACGAAACTCTTAATGTGCTCGATACTCACTCCTGTAACTGATGAAAGTACATCGATAGGTATATGAGGAGGCAAACTAGCTAATCCTGTGCATATTGAATTGATTTGCTGATGATGCAGTTTCGGTAATTGATCTTTGATTCTTGAAATTGCGAAACTCAATTGTATAGCAATTTGGTCTTGAACCGTAGTTCCTGATGGTCCGAGTGAAGACAGTAAATCGACAATCGTAGTGTAATTTGTTTCTAATGCATTTGATTGTACTCTAGGGTTACCTGAAGTCAGTCTATGGAATTCAATACCATCTTCTTCGCTAGCATTTGGAAAACTTCTGTGTAAATGAATTAAGGATTCTTCTTTCGAAAACTCTTCCAGTTCAATTTGAAGAATATAACTTTCAGGCTCTAAATGGTCGATTCTTTCTGTTCTGCATAAAAGTACAAGTTTACAATCCTGAGGTATTTTTTCGCGTAACAACTCATGCGCGAAGCAACTTTGAGCAAACTGTTTTGCTGCCATTTCAGCATTGTCGGCGGCATCAATAAGAATAAATAACATTGCAGAGCTGTCGACCTCCTTCAATGACTTTACAGAAGCATCGATTCGTAAGAGAAACTGTCGCATTATGTCCTCATCCAAAGTTGTATCTCTAACCAATAATGGATTGCAAAGACCCTTTGAAGCTAATTCATTCGCTATTTGCACCAACGCCACTCTGTGGCCATGCCTAGTCTCGCTACGATTTCTGTAGCTTCCCGCACCAAAACAATCGTACGCTATCCCTAGGTGATTTTCAGGTAAGGATGAAATTAGCTGACGACAAAAGACGGATTTTCCCACACCTCCGGCAGCATGTATTATGACTGGACGCTGAGAATTGACGATCTTCTCATAAAGTGTATTGTGCTGGTTGCGTTCAATAATATTTTCTGACACTTCCCATACAGCTGGAGCTGGATATAGGTCACGTTCTGATGTAAGTCCGAATCGTTTTAATACTTCCTCACGACTTATAGCACCGTCTGAATCGGGCATTACTTTTTCCTGGATCAGTGCCACTAGATTATTAACTTCTGTGTTGTCTATTGATCCGGCAGCTAAACGTGCCATTTCGAGCCTCAATTCATCCCTTTGTACATTGTAATTGCCCTCGCTATCTTGAAAATTAAGGAGGCTGCAAAAGGAAACTAAGTCTTGAGAGGAAAGTTTAGTGTATTTCTTGATGGTCTTAAGAAACACATTGTCGACCGCTTGACCATTTAATATTGCTGACAAATTGTCTTTAAATGAAGTTGCAATCTTCCTGTTTGTTAGAATAGTAAAAGTAACTTTTGCAATTTTCGAATTGTTTTCGTCACGGTGCTGAATGTGCCTTTTAGCAAATCCTTCAATTGTATTTTTTAAATCACTCAGATTAAATGGCTCATCTTTTTTTACAGTCGTGTGTTTTAATTGATAGTACTCTAACAATTGCTTTCCCTTCTGATCAGTAGAATACTCTGATACGTCAATAACATATTCTCCTGCTTTTTTTATTTCAGAAGATCCCTCTATGTAGATTTTTTCAATAGATGAATTGGGGTGTATTAATTTAAGACATCTCCTAGCAGCCCAACGATAGTGGAAAACATCACCTGCTCGTGAATATGAAACTAGATTGTTTGCCATATTTTAAGTTCTCAAAATTCAATTTTATCAGTTCTCTTATGATCATAAGTATATAAAAAGAGATGATTTTATAATTAACATTTTCAAAGACTAAATTACTAAAAATACAAAGTGTGGTTTTTGAAGGAGGAATCCAAAAAGTATAAACTACAAAATGTAATTTAACTAATGCTTATGGAATAAAGCTTTTGAAGTATTTTGGTTAGTTTTCAACAAATAAAGAATAGTATAGATACTATAAATATTAAGGGTTAATACTTAAATACAACCATACAAAATTTGATTTTGAAGGAGATAAGTATTTTTCGATTGAAAAATTACACCTCTGCCCAAGTTAAAATCATATTTGCCAATTAATTTTTATTTATGTTGTTATAATTGCATATATGATAATTATTGTCTAGTTTTGAATAAAACAATTTTCATATGTCGAATTGGGATGACACGGCAAAGCGCTTACTGAAATCGGAATTAATTAAACGTGGAGTTTCAAACATGGATTTAGTTAATTTACTTAATGAAATTGGTGTTGAGGAAACAAAAGCGAGTATTGATAGTAAAATAAGTAGAGGCAGTTTTAGTGCTACTTTTTTGCTTCAGTGTTTTTCTGTTATTGGTTGTAATAGAATTGAAATTGAGAATTATGATCATCAATTGTTAATGGTTGCAGAACCAAGTGAACCTTATAAAAAAAATTGAAATGGAAAATAACACAGTAAAATTTATTGATTTATTTGCAGGACTCGGTGGAATAAGGTTGGGTTTTGAAAAAGCCTTTAATGATTATGGTTTGGATACAGAATGTGTCATGACATCTGAAATAAAACCCTATGCAATAAAAACTTTAAAGCACAATTTTGGACATGATTTTTTATCTGGTGATATATTTGATATTCGAAATGAATTTATTCCAGATTTTGATTTTTTGTTGGCAGGATTTCCTTGTCAACCTTTTAGTGCAGGAGGAAAAAGACAAGGTTTTTTAGACACGAGAGGAACTTTATTTTTTGAAATTGAAAGAATTTTAAGAGATAAAAAACCTTATGGTTTTATTCTTGAAAATGTGGAAGGACTTGTAAAACATGATTTAGAAAATAAAAATGATGAAATTGGTAGAACGTTGAAAACAATTCTTCATACACTTGAAGAAGAACTGGGATATAAAACATCATGGAAGATTTTTGATAGTGTTGAATTTGGTTTACCTCAATCAAGAAAGAGAATATTCATAGTTGGAACAAAATCAGAATATGTAAACTTGAATGGAAATGAACCTCGTTACGCAAACTTGGATAAAATATTAGAAAAAGGTTTGCCAACTATGAAATCAGATTTCATAAACAAACTTCTTTCCCATTTTTCACTTACAGAACTTTATGGTAAATCTATCAAGGATAAGAGAGGTGGAGATAATAACATTCATAGTTGGGATATTGAAATTAAAGGTAGCGTATCAAAAAAACAAGCGGATATTCTAAATCAATTATTTAAACAGCGAAGAAAGAAACAGTGGGCTAAGGAAATAGGAATTGATTGGATGGATGGTATGACGTTAACATTAGATCAAATAAACACCTTCATTAATTTACCTAAGAATGAGTTGAAAGAATTGTTAGATGATTTGACTATTAAAGGCTATTTGAAATTTGAACACCCTAAGCGTTTAGTACGCTTAAAGACTGACAATGGTGAAGGGACTTTTCGCGAGTATGATGAAAGCAAACCTAAAGGCTACAATATAGTAACAGGTAAACTAAGCTTTGAGATAAATAAGATTCTTAATCCTAAAGACATTGCACCAACCTTAGTTGCAACTGATGTTTCTCGATTAGCAGTTCCAGATGGAAATGGATTAAGAAGACTAACGATAAGAGAGGGATTACGCTTATTCGGTTATCCTGAATGGTATGAAATTCCAACTAAAGAATATGATGCCTTTGACTTGCTTGGAAATACAGTAGCAGTTCCTGTTGTTGAATTTGTATCATCAAGAATTGCATCAATCTTTTCGAAAGACCCTATGATTTTGGATAATATTCATTCAGAACATCATCAAGAACATTCAATGAATTTTGATTAAACACAAAATCACTTGCTTCGTAAATTCGATGCAAATCATTTTGTCTACCTACCCATCCAAATCCATCACAATAATTAAGCATTATTATTCTGTTTGATCTGTGGTTGGCATTATGGCGCATTAGAGTACTGTAAAATTCAACAAGTTGATCTGCTCTTTTTGATTGCCCACTACCTGTTGTAATATTATAAGATGATTCAATTAAAATAATTGGAGCAGTAACACTTGGAATTAGAATGTCTATATTTTTATTTAACAAAGGAAACTCTTTTTGTATCTCATATTTCAAAGAATTGTTAATCGTATCCTTGTAATTCTCTAATCTTGATTGAATAATTCTCTCAACATGAGCACCTACTTCATTCGAATATTTACCTTGAATCTCATTGTCATTTAGGATTCTTTCAACAAATTTATAATCTTTTAAATCATTTATAAATTCTTTATCCGAGAGTTTGAAGTTTCGCATGTAGTATAGCGGAATCTCAATACCTAATCTTGAGTCGCGGCCTTTAATGAAAAATTCAATTAACAAATCTCGAAATTTAAGGTCTTCTTGTAATGTTTTACTGATTCTTTTTACATCCCATTCGGTTCTGAAATCTTCTTCAAAATATCTGAATCTCATTAATGAGACAACTCTTTTCAGCCTTTCCTCAGAAAGCCCAATTATCGAAACAAAGGCCTTAAGTTTAACTAAGGCAGAAAACTTGTCAGATGTAGTTAAAAACAATGTTAAATTTTCCAGACTTGAAAATTTCTCGCAATTTTCATTGATATATTTAGTTAATGGTTCAATTGATAATAAGAAATTATTGTCAAATCCGTCATCAATCATAAATGACATTGAGTTTTTCCAGCTTTCAAATGACAGTTTTTGCATAAATTTTATTTTTTTCAACTCAAAAGACCCTTCATTAAAAGGAGTTCAAATTTAGTAAAATAAACTTACCTCATTTTCTAAGCCTTTATCCGCTTTAAAATTAAAGAGATTAACTTTATTCTTAGTTGTTTTTTCTTCAATTACTTAACTTAAAACCATATCTATCTAAGACTTCTAGCAGTTCTTTATAAGACTTTTTGCCAAAACCGCTGATCCTCATTAAGTCATACTTCTTTGCCGAGGTTAAATCTGTTAGGTATCGAAAATTACCACGTAACAACCCATTTTTTAACCTTTCAGTTAGTCCTAATTCTCTAACGTCATACTTTTCAATAATCGGGACCGAGGGTTTGACTTTCTGACTCAAAATAAATTTCAATAATTCTTTTCTGAATTTTATGCTCCTATTTGCCACTTCGAATAATTCATAATTACTCATTCTCTCAAGTTCAGACTCCGAAGGAAATTGAACAACCCCTATGTACTTTTCAATTAATGCCATTGCTTGTAATTCAAATTTTTGGCGAAGATATTCAATAGAATAGAGCATTGAAAATGGGTAAATACCTAAAATCTTAAGTGTTTATACCTATAATATACTGAATTTCAGAGCTTAAATTCACTCTATAAAAATTGAGTCAGCTGATTTTTTTAGAATAAGTTCTATAATATTTAGCATTAATACTATTAATATTTTCTTGATTTTCAACCTCTTTTTAGAAAAGGAAATGTCGAAATTTCAAAGTTGGTAAGTAAGGTAAAAAATCATTAAAGTATCTAATTTATAGATTATCTAAACCCTCAATATAAGTATCAAAATATATGTCTTGCTCATCCATCATTTTGATAATTGTCTTGAGGTTCTTTCGCCCAATACCCTCCATTTTTACAACTTGACTAATTCGTAATTTGGTCAAATCCTTCAAGGTGTGAACTCCGTTTTTAATTAGAATGTTTTTAATCGTTAAAGGAAATTTGATATCCGTCAACAAAGTATTTTCACAGCGGTTATGTTTACTCTTCAAGTAATTAATCAAGTAATCATTAAATTTTTCAGATTTCATGGCCTCAATTGCCATCATACAAAGCATATGAGGATTAAGTTCCTTTCTAGTTGGAAATTTATTTTGATCGTTCTTTTTTAGTACAAGTGTCATTTGCAAAAGTTTTATTTGGCAAAATTAGTCCAATCGAATTTCGTTTAGTTGCAACGGAGACGTTTCTACCAATCATTAAACATCTCAAATTACATAAATACAATTACTTAGCTTAGATTTTGGGGTTTTCTTCCGATAAAATAATAAGTATATGTACTAGAAAATATAGAACATATACCTAAGAAATTAAGATAAAACACAGTTTTATCCATTAATAAAGTAAATCAATCATTATCAAGTTTTAAAGTCTTAATTTTGTTCAATTTAGGTGAGAAATCAGCTAACAAAAAAAACAGACTGTACTAAAACAAGCTACTTTTATTCAATTAATTTGACCTCCCCCCAATAATTCGAAGCATATAAAAATAGAGTTTTTCAGGTGTCAAAACTGATTTTTTAACTTAAATTGACACAATGAAAACATCAAAATTCACAGAATCTCAGATCATTTTTGCCATCAAACAGTCGGAAACGGGTGTAAAAACGGATGAAATTTGTCGCAAAATGGGTATTTCACAAGCCACATTTTTTAATTGGAAGAAGAAATTTGGTGGTCTTGGGCTTACAGAATTGCGCAAATTAAAGCAGTTGGAAGAGGAGAATAACCAACTTAAAAAGCTTGTTGCTGAGTTAAGTTTGGACAAACAAATGTTACAAGAAGTCATCAAAAAAAAGCTTTAAGCCCTTCTCAAAGAAGAGATATTTCTTTTTGGCTCATTGACGAGTACAGAATCTCGGTGAGAAGGGCTTGTAGATGTATGTTACTTTCAAGTTCAATGTTCTATTACAGGCCTGCTGACAAGGATGATGATTTTCTCCGGCTTCGCATCACTGAAATTGCTAAGACACGCATTAGATATGGGTTCTGGCGCATTTTTGTATTGCTAAGACGCGAAGGATTTACAGATAATCACAAGCGTGTATACAGGATTTATAAGGAGGAGGGGTTGAACCTTAGAACCAAAAGACCTCGAAGAAATCGTGCAGGTGCACACCGACTTGAAAGAGTAGAAAATAATAGCGTGAACAAAGTTTGGAGTATGGATTTTGTTCAAGATGCCTTGTTTGACAGGTCTAAATTCAGGATCTTAAGTATAGTGGATAATTTTAGTAAAAAATGCCATAGTTTAGCTGTGGGGCAGTCAATGAAAGGGGCTGATGTAGTTGATCAACTTGAGCATTTAAAGGTCTTAGAAGGCTTAATTCCAGAGCGAATTCAATGTGACAACGGCAGTGAATTTATTTCTAAAGAAGTAGATCGATGGGCTTACGAAAATGGCGTCATACTCGACTTCTCTCGCCCTGGCAAACCAACAGATAATCCATATGTTGAGAGTTTTAACGGAAAATTTCGTGATGAATGTTTATCTGTCAATTGGTTTCTATCCTTGGATGACGCTCGGATGAAAATTAATTCATGGAGAGATGATTATAATTTTTTTCGTCCCCATAGTTCTCTTGATGATTTAACTCCTGAAGAATTTATTAACTTGCACTCATATACACCTGAATTCTCTAGTTCTAACATGTCCTAAGAATTGGGAGGACCTCAAATTTATATTTAATTCAAAACCCAATTACATGAAAACGAGGGATGTCTTAACGAAGATTGGAAGCTAACAAAAAAATAGAATATGAGTAAAACAATAAAATCAAATGAATTGAATTCAATCTTTCCAATTGGAGGTTTATACATCAAAAAAATTGAAGTTGTTATTTTTGGGGTATTTTTAATGTTTTCGATAAAATCTGTTTATGGTCAAGTAATTACAGAGACTTCAGAATTGAAATTAGAAAGTTTTAAACTCAAATATTATTCAATTGACCCATGTGAAAACCTTAATGAAATATCATCAAAAGTCATTAATAAAGTTGCTCATTTTGTGCGGTTTGAATCTTGTCAAGAGGATCATGATAAATTAAAAGGAATTGTATTTGGAGTTATAATCATAGAAGATACATTATATAAAGTCCCCATAGAAACTGCGGATCAATTTTTATTTGGCGATGGCACTTTGTTAAACCAATATAGAAAATTGGATATTTCTCAAAGGTTAGTTTTTGAGAAGCACAATCTTCAACTAAATTCAGAATATTTCAAAAAATTAGAAGAAGAAAATCGCCGTTTAGCAGAAGAAAACCGTAGAATTGAAATTGAAAAAAAGCGAATTGAAGATGAGCAAATAGCTGAAATTAACGCGCAGAGATTGGCGTTTTCAATAAATAAAGCCAAAACAGACAGTTTGACAAATGAGGAAATGAAAAAAAAGATTGTTCAAACTGTTGAATTTATAAAAAACCAGGATGCTCAAATCGAAGCAAAAATTAAAACGGGGGTTGAAAATGGAGGTATATTAATTACTCAATTCAGTTTTTCCGTAAGTGATTATGGAGTTGTCGATTTGAGACTCGGGATTAAGAATGTTGGTAAAAAGCGAATTAAATATGCAACCTTTAATCTTCAACCGTTTAATTCAGTAGATGATCCAGTAGAACAGAATAAATCTTTCAAAGGAATAGGTTTTATAGAGCCTAATGAGGAAGGTGTTTGGAATTTTGAAAGTGCTTGGTTTTCAGATGTGATTGAGACACTTAAATTAAAGAGTATTACTTTACTATATGATGATGGAGGAACAAAAGTAATTTCTAAGATTGCTGAAATTCGAGTTGATGATGATAAATTATTAGAATCAATTAAAAATAGACAGAGAGATATACCATATCAATTTGGATCGGTTGTTTTGATAGAATTTAAAGATGCTATAAATAAGATGGTAGGTTTGTGTTTTTATTCTGTCTCCAATGAAGAATTTACAACTGGGGTATTTCCTGAGGAGGATGCTTTAAGAATTATTAACGAATTGTCACAAATTATTCAAAAGCGAAAAAATGACATAATCTGTACAGTTGGAAATTTTGAAGTTTTAAGTCATTCGTCAATGATCTATTTTTATTTAAATGATGGATATTGTTTATTAAGTCTTATGGAGGCTGAAAATTTACTTAAAAAACTTGAGGAACTATTTTAGTTTACACCCCCACACTCCCCCCAGCATTAAACCTTCCAGTCGAAGTTGCTTTGCCTTTCTCTACTTCAATGATCACATCTACTTCATGCGCATGCGCATTAACACCTCTGAATTTCCCCTCCTTCGTTGTATGGTAAATGAAAATGAATGACGTATTCGGATTCATTTTACGCATTTCGTCCATGTCGCTTACCTCAAGCTCTGCTTTGGAAACGCTGTCAATGAAAACAGATTGAAATTGATCCAAGTGTTCCGGAACGCGATCTGTTACATATAAGTTCGGGTGATTGGCTTTTAGGCGCTCTATTTTCTCTTTGAGTGTGTACCCGAAACCTTCTTCAATGGCGCAGTACAACACCTTACCGGGGTTCGCTGCTAAGTGATTGGCAAAGTCTAGGCACATGGTGGATTTTCCTGACTTTGGAAGTCCAAATACCATGGCGAAGAACCCGACACTTGGATCACCGATGAGTTCTCGGTATTTCCCTTGAAGACCAATGGTTTGAAAAT
>JACCDU011343342.1_pt1 | contig 17811 bp, 14 predicted proteins | sample 7446081 | NCBI WGS metagenome assembly JACCDU01 (sample SAMN15323447, study PRJNA562643) | freshwater metagenome | isolation source: river surface water | place: USA:Blue River Watershed | collected 2017-08-17
GACCAAAGAAGGCGCACGCATGTCGCTGGGCGCGAACGGTGGCGTCGAATGGTCGCCGATGGCTGTGAACCCGCAGCTGCGTCTGGCTTACGCGGTGAACCTCGAGCAGCCGATGACCTCCCACGTTGAAGCAGCTGCCTACCCGGGCGGCAAGCTGTGGCTGGGTGGCGCGTTCAAGAACATCCCGGGCGAAGAGCAGTTCGGTAATGTCGCCGCAGTGAACATCGATACCGGCAAGGTGGTGTGGAAAGCACGTACCGACCAGCCGATGATTGGTGGCGCACTGTCGACCGCCGGCAACCTGGTGTTCGCGGGCGAAGGCAATGGCTGGTTCAAGGCCTATGACGCACGTACCGGCAAGGTGCTGTGGCAGTACCAGTGCGGCGCTGGCGTGAATGCTCCGCCGACCTCGTACACGGTCAACGGCAAGCAGTACATCGCCGTGGCTGCCGGTGGCAACACCCAGCTCGACTTCAAGCGCGGTAACAGCGTGTTCGTGTTCTCGCTATAATTCGACCTGCGCAGTAAACAGGGGGGCTGCCTGAGGGCAGCCCCCTTGTCATTTCCACCCAGATCGTTAAGGTTTCGTCATGAAATTTCGTTTGTTTGTGACTGCATTGATCGCTCTTGCCTCCGTGTGCGTCAGCGCACAGGCGCAAGACATCGAGGCAGGCAAGAAAAAGGCCGAGGCATGCGTCGCTTGCCATGGACCGAATGGCAATTCGCAAGCGGGTGCTTTCCCGACCCTCGCCGGCCAGACTGCGCGCTACATCTATATCCAGCTGAAGGATTACAAGGAAGGTCGCCGCAAGAACCCGATGATGTCGGCCATTGCCCAAGGCCTCGAAAAGCAGGACATGCATGACCTGGCAGCGTACTTCGCCGCACAAAAGCAGCAGCGCACCGGCTTCAAGGCCGACCCGGTGAAAGTCACCGCCGGCGCGAAGAAGGCCGAGGAATCACTGTGCTCGATGTGCCATCTGGGCGGCATGGCCGGCCAGAACGAAGTGCCGCGCCTCGCGGGCCAGCACCCGGAGTACATCATCACGCAGCTGAAGAATTTCAAGGCACGTGAACGCACCAACGATGCAGGCAACATGACCAGCCTTGCGCAAACCCTGTCCGAAGAAGACATGGAAAATCTCGCGCACTGGATCTCGAACCTGTATTGATCGGCGCGCCGCTGCGCCGGCGCACCGTCTGCAGCACAGCAAAGAGCCGGCACATGCCGGCTCTTTGTCATTGCGGGGTCAGTATCCCGAACCTGCGTTCAGAACACATCCTTGTGCATTGCATTCAGGATGGCTTCGATCGCCGGATGCTTGATCTTGCGCTCGTTCGAGATTGCATAGATCTGCTCGCGCACCTGCTTCATTGCACCGACCGGCACTGCACCGAACTGTTCGAGCACATCCTTCTCCAGCACCGTCGGCGCCGGGAACAGGCCTCGGCCGGCGCGGCCGAAGGTATGCAGCAGCGCATTGTCATCGAACTCGCCAATGATTTCCGGATGCAGGTCATGCGACTCGAGCCAGTGATCGATACGGCCACGGACGGCATTGTTACGGGTCGGCAGCAGCAACGGCGCCGCGTTCAGGCTCTTCGGGAAATCCTTGCTGTAACGCGCCGCCAGCTCAGGTATTGCGAACAGGCTGATCTGCGTCTCGCCCAGCAAATGACTGAACACGCGCAATGACGAACCCGGCGGCACCGGCCGATCGGTCAGCATCACGTCCAGCTTGTGCACCGACAGCTTGCCGAGCAGGGACTCGAACTGCTCCTCGTAGCAGATCAGCCGCACCCGCTGCGGCAGCGCCAGTGCCGCATCCAGCAGTCGCGATGCGATCAGCTTGGGCAGGGAATCGGAGATGCCGACAGTCAGTCGCATCACATGTTCGACTTCGGCATCGGCCAGCGCCTCCTGCAGCTGCTCGCCAAGCAGGAAGATCTGGTCGGCGTAGCGCAGCGCGATCTGGCCCGCCTCGGTCAGCACCAGCCGCCGCCCCTGGGGCTTGAACAATGCCTTGCCGACCGCCTGCTCCAGCAGCGCCAGCTGCGCGCTGATGGTCTGTATGGCCAGGCCCAGCCGTTCGGCTGCGCGCGTCACGCTGCCTTCTTTGGCAACGACCCAGAAATAGTGCAAATGGCGAAAGTTCAGGCTCAAGGGGTTTCCTTCCGAATTATCGAACCAACCCTCCAATTATGAATGGAAAAGCGAGAGGGCGTCGGCGCCGGAAACACGCCGGGCGACGGTTACAATCGGGCTTTTATTTCATCCTCTTCGAAAGGCTTTTCCATGCTCGAGCTGCTCGCTGACCCGCAGGTATGGATCGCGCTGGCAACCCTGACCGCGCTCGAGCTGGTGCTCGGCATCGACAACATCATTTTCATTTCCATCCTGGTCGACAAGCTGCCCAAGCATCAGCAAGAGATCGCACGCCGCATCGGCCTGTTTGCGGCCATGTTCATGCGCATCGGCCTGCTGCTGACGCTGGCGTGGATCGTCGGCCTGAAAGAGCCGATGCTGACCGTGTTCGGACAGTCGTTCTCCGGCCGCGATCTGGTGCTGCTGGGCGGCGGCCTGTTCTTGCTGTGGAAGAGCGTCGGCGAAATTCACCAGACACTCGAAGGCGCGCATGAAAGCAGCGCGCCCGGCGCAGCCAAGGCGGCCTTTGCATCCGTGATCACGCAGATCATGCTGATCGACATCGTGTTTTCGCTGGATTCCATCATCACAGCGGTCGGCATGGTCGAGCAGGTCGAAGTGATGGTGACGGCGGTGGTGCTGTCAGTCGGTCTGATGATGGGCTTTGCCGGCGCGATTGGCCGCTTCGTGTCCAACCACCCGACGATCAAGATGCTGGCGCTGGCCTTCCTGGTCGCGATTGGCGTGGTGCTGATTGCGGAATCCTTCGGCACCCATGTGCCCAAGGGCTACATCTATTCGGCGATGGCATTCTCGGTGGTGGTGGAGATGCTCAACATCCGGCTGCGCCGGCGCTCGACCCGACCGGCCGAGCTGGTCGCGTCGCTGGCCGAGGACAACGACGAAACGCGCAGGGAAGCAGGCAAGTAAGCCGACAAAGAAGCCGACAGACAAGCCGGCAAGGCAGCAGCCGCTCACAACATCAGCGATGCTGGCCGCTTGCATGCGCGCTGCACTATCGCGTGTTGCCGCGCGCTGACGCGGGCTATGATGGCCGGCGCCGTCGCCTGCGCAACCTGCGGCGGCTGCGACGGTCGAAGCAGCCATTCATACCCGGATTGGGGAGGACGTGATGCGTGTCGATCTTTATCGTCGTCCGGAGCAGGGCGACCAGTATTCCTACCTCGTGGTCCTGTCCGGCAAGCCAATACCGGAAGAAGCGAACAATACCGACTGGCAGATCGCCGAGCAGGGTATGGAAGTCTCCGACGAAGAGCGTTCACTGCCGCAATTCGCGATCGATGAACCGTTTGCGCAGATCGACAGCAAGGGTTACGCGATCACCAGCTATAACCGGCTGCAACAGTCACGCGGCTGACGCCGCGGGCGCACGCCACCCATCTGACGGCGCGCGGAAGGGTATGTCGATACGGTGGGCGCCGATGCTGCGTCAGACCAGCCCGGCATCTGCCAGCTCGGTCTTGATGTACGCATAGAACACCGGGGCTGCCACCACCCCCGGAATGCCGAACAGGGATTCCATCGCCAGCATCGCTGCCAGTAACTCCCATGCACGCGCATTGATCTGTGTGCCGATGATCTTCGCGTTCAGGAAATACTCGAGCTTGTGGATCGCGACCAGGAAGGTCAGTGCTGCCAGCGCCACCGACAATGAATGTGACAGGCCGACGATCACGATCACGGTATTCGAGATCAAGTTACCGAGCACGGGCAACAAGCCGGCAACAAAGGTCACCGCAATCATGGTCTTCACCAGCGGCAGATGTATGCCGGCCAGCGGCAGTGCGACCGCCAAGAACAGGCCGGTGAACACTGCATTGATTGCAGCAATCCGGACCTGTGCAAACACGATTTGCCGGAATGCGATGTGCAGGTTCGCGATACGCCGGTGCAGTGCCGCTGCCAGCGGCTTGAAGTGATGGACCTGCGTGGTGTCGTACAGCGCTGCCATCGCGCCGATCACCATGCCCACCAGCAGGTGCACGATCACGCGGCCCGTCTGCTGGCCGAGTTGGGTGGCTTGTCCCGCATGCTCGCGCATCCATTCGGTCAGGGTTTGCTGCAGTGCCTCGGCGCTGTCGGGCAGATAGGCGGCCAGCCACGGCGGTACCTGTCGGCGCGCCTGGTCGAGCAGATCGGCCAGCTTTTTCAGCAGCACCGGCAAGCTGCCGGCGTCGGACAGAAAGAAACTGATTGCGCTCCAAATCAGCAATGTCAGCGCGAGCACGATCACCGAGCCCAGCGTTGCCACCGCCACCAGCCGCGCGCCATGGCTGCTGAACACACGGCCCAGCTTTGGCGCGAGCAAGTGCACCAGTGCATACACCAGCAAGCCCGAATACAGCGCGGCCAGCAAGCCACCCGTCATCACCAGCAGCAGTGAGGCGGCCGCCAGCAGCCAGGAAGCGATCTCGGGGGCAGAAGCGCGTCGGATTGCGGACATCGTCAGGTCTCGGTCTCTGGGTGATCAGGGTTCGCACAACAAACGGAGCACAAAAGCAGGGCGCAAAAAAAGCCGCTCGCCTGTCGACGAGCGGCTCACGCTGCGGCGATGGTCGCAGTTTACGCGACGATGCAACCGCGAGACATCAAGCTTGATCTCAAGACTGTTGCAAGCCTGCGAGCAGCCAGCCACCCTGGCCCGATACCGGCTTGGTCAGCACCCAGATTTCGCTGAACGGCTCGGTCGGCGCATGGTCGGCTTCACGGATCATGCCGTGGAAGCGCACGCTGGCCACATACTCGTGCTGCGTGGTCTCGATGCCCAACAGCTCTGCATCCAGCGACACCACATCGGTCACGTTGGCGCTGGCGCCACGCTCGGTCAGCTGCATCTTCAGTTCGCCAAACATTTCCGGCGTCGTGAATTCGCGAATGTCATTCGTATCGGCACGATCCCACGCAGCCTGCATGCGGATGAAGTTGCTCTTCGCATGGCGCAGGAAGCCCGTGGTGTCAAAGTCAGCCGGCACGCCCTGTGCGACGCCTGCGGCACCGGCACCGGCACCGCTCGAACCACCGAGGTTGGCACCGATTTCCGGCGTCATGTTGCGTGCGAGCGGACGATCGTCATGCGCGGAGGCCATGCCCATGTCCGGTTGCGCTGCACCGGCATACGCGGGGCGCGCGTCATCCGGACCGGCCTTCTTGCGCGCCAGCATACGGAACAGCATCATCGCGGCGAACGCGAACAATGCAATCATCAACACCGTGGCAATCATGCTTGCGAATTCGCCGCCGAGGCCGAAGTGCGACAGCAGTGCGCCCAGGCCCAGACCCAGCAACGCGCCACCCAGGATGCCCTTCCACGGGCTGGACGGTGCCGGCGCGGCCGGCTGTGCGGGACGCGGTGCAGCCGCCGCCTGATTGGTGTTTTGCATCGGTGCCGGCTTGCTGAACGTCGGCGATGATTTACCGAACGAGCCGCCGCCACCCAGACGCTTGGCTTCGGCGCTGGACACGACGACCGTGACGCCCAGGCCGGCGATCATCAATGCGGTCCAAAACTTTTTCATAAATCCTCCAGATTCGACTCGGCGCGAAATCACGTCCGCACCACACGTTGATGCAGGCGTGATTGTATGCCCAGGACGCCGCCTGAAAAACAGAATCTGCGTTGAAATTAATTCTGAATAAACCGAAGTCGCTGCCCCAAGAGTCCGACGGTGTCGTGACCGCCCCCGGGACAGCGTGACCCCCGGCATGGCCGTCAGCCAGCGCCCCACGCGTTGAATCGCGTTTGACTCCGCACGCGCCCATCAAATTCCTGCGAACCACCGACCCGGCCGGACACTCTGTCAGAACGTCTGCCGCATGGGGCGGCGCGCAAGCGCCCTGACCGGGTCGGCACCGCGCCGGCCCCCCGGGCTGCGACAGCTCAACCCGGCCGCGATACAAATGAATTTTGCTATCGCACATGACAAACCCCATAGGTTGAAGCTATGTGATCGATCAGAACTATCAAATTCACGAATTAATAGTCCAAGTCTATGATTCGTTCCGTGGCAGCTGCTTTCACACCTGCCAAATCCGTCATCAAGGCTTTTTCAGACATTGACCACCACGACTCAACCAAGGAGATCCGCATGTCCCTCGTGAATACCACCATCAAGCCGTTCAAAACCACCGCTTACCAGAATGGCAAATTCGTTGAAATCAGCGACGCCGACCTGAAAGGCAAGTGGTCCGTCGTGTTCTTCTACCCGGCCGACTTCACCTTTGTGTGCCCGACCGAGCTGGGCGACCTGGCCGACAACTACGACACCTTCAAGTCACTGGGCGTGGAAATCTACGCCGTGTCGACCGACACCCATTTCTCGCACAAGGCCTGGCATGACACATCGGACACCATCGGCAAGATCAAGTACCCGATGCTGGGCGACCCGACCGGTGCCATCACCCGCAACTTCGACGTGATGATCGAAGAAGCCGGCCTCGCACTGCGCGGCACCTTCGTGATCAACCCGCAAGGTCAGATCAAGCTGTGCGAAATCCATGACGACGGGATCGGCCGCGATGCAAAGGAACTGCTGCGCAAGGTGCAGGCAGCGCAATACGTCGCCGCCAACCCGGGCCAGGTGTGCCCGGCCAAGTGGACACCGGGTGCCGAAACCCTCGCGCCGTCGCTGGACCTGGTCGGCAAGATCTGATTGCTGACTGCAATGTGCAATAGCCAACGCTGAGTGCAAAACGGGCGCCGTGCTTACGCGGCGCCCGCCAACCCCGAGAGAGACCATCATGCTGGACGCCGCCATCAAGAATCAATTGCAAGCCTACCTCGGCAAAGTGAGCCACGATGTCGAGATCATTGCATCGCTGGATGACAGCGAAAAATCGCAGGAAATGCGCGCAATGCTGCAGGACATCGCGTCGTTGTCGCCACGCCTGTCGTATGTCGAGCGCAATGACGATCAGGAACGCAAGCCTTCGTTCGCGCTGAACCGCAAGGGCAGCCAGATGGGCGTGCGCTTTGCCGGCATACCGATGGGCCATGAATTCACGTCGCTGGTACTGGCGCTGCTGCAAGTCGGCGGCCATCCGCCGAAGGCCAGCGATGAGGTACTCGAACAGATACGCCAGCTCGATGGCCGCTTCCATTTCGAGACCTACATCTCGCTGTCCTGCCAGAACTGCCCGGAAGTCGTGCAGGCACTGAACCTGATGTCGGTGATCAATCCGAACATCACGCACGTGATGATCGATGGTGCACTGTTCCAGGATGAAGTGAACGCACGCCAGATCATGGCGGTACCGACCATCATGCTGAACGGCGAAAAATTCGGCCAGGGCCGCATGGAGCTCGAAGAAATCCTCGCAAAGCTCGACACCGGCGCCGCCGCGCGTGAGGCTGCAAAGCTCGCGCAAAAAGAAGTGTTCGACCTGCTGGTGGTCGGCGGCGGTCCGGCCGGCTCGGCCGGGGCGATCTATGCGGCGCGCAAGGGCATCCGTACCGGCGTGGTTGCCGAGCGTTTCGGTGGCCAGGTGCTGGACACGATGGGCATCGAGAACTTCATTTCGGTGAAAGAGACCGAAGGCCCGAAGCTGGTCGCAGCACTGGAGCAGCATGTGAAGTCGTATGAAGTCGATGTAATGAACCTGCAGCGCGCCTCCGCGCTGGTCCCGGGCGACGTGATCGAAGTGAAGCTCGAGAGCGGCGCCAGCCTGAAGGCCAAATCCGTCGTGATCGCGACCGGCGCGCGCTGGCGCGAGCTGAACGTGCCGGGCGAGAAGGAATACCGCAACAAGGGCGTCGCCTACTGCCCGCATTGCGATGGTCCGCTGTTCAAGGGCAAACGTGTGTCCGTGGTCGGTGGCGGCAACTCCGGCGTCGAAGCGGCGATCGATCTCGCCGGCATCGTCGGCCATGTGACGCTGCTCGAGTTCGACGCGAAGCTGCGTGCCGATGAAGTGTTGCAGCGCAAGCTGCGCAGCCTGCCGAACGTGACCGTGATCACCGACGCGCAGACCACCGAAGTGACCGGCGACGGCAGCAAGGTCAATGGCATGCGCTACACCGACCGCAAGACGGGCGAATCGAAGTCCATTGAACTCGAAGGCATCTTCGTGCAAATCGGCTTGCTGCCGAATACCGACTGGCTGAAGGGCACGGTCGCGCTGTCGAGCCGCGGCGAGATCGAAGTGGATGCAAAAGGCCAGACCTCGGTGCCCGGCGTGTTCGCCGCCGGTGATGTGACGACGGTACCCTACAAGCAGATCATCATCGCGATGGGCGAGGGCTCGAAAGCGGCACTGAGCGCATTCGATCACCTGATCCGCACGTCGGCACCCGAAGAAGAAGCGGTGAAACTGGCGGCGTAAAAAAAACGCCGGCTTGTGGCCGGCGTTCTCGGAATGACGGGCGGATCAGGCGCCCGTCACTTCCTTCTTGAACTTCAGACGCCATGCATGCAGCAGCGGCTCGGTGTAACCGGCCGGTTGCTCGAGGCCCTTGAACACCAGGTCGCTGGCCGCCTGGAACGCATACGAGCCGGCGAGGTTGTCGGCCATCGGGCGGTACAGCGGGTCGCCGGCGTTCTGGCCATCGACTACCTTCGCCATCCGCGCCAGCGTCTCTTCGACTTGCGCTTTGCTCACGACGCCGTGCAGCAGCCAGTTCGCAATGTGCTGGCTGGAGATACGCAGCGTTGCACGGTCTTCCATCAGACCGACGTTATGAATGTCGGGCACCTTCGAGCAACCGACGCCTTGCTCAACCCAGCGCACCACATAGCCGAGGATGCCCTGCGCATTGTTGTCGAGCTCTTGCTGAATGTCGGCAGCGCTCCAGTTCGGGTCTTTTGCGACCGGGATCATCAGCAGTTCATCACGCAGTTTGCGCAGCTCGGCAGCGGCATCGACCTTTTCCAGTTCCTGCTGGATCGCGAACACGTCCACCGCGTGGTAGTGCAGCGCATGCAGCGTGGCGGCGGTCGGCGAAGGCACCCACGCGGTGTTGGCACCGGCTTTCGGGTGGCCGATCTTTTGCTCGAGCATCGCTGCCATCATGTCCGGCATGGCCCACATGCCCTTGCCGATCTGGCCGCGACCGCGCATGCCTGACGACAAGCCGTTCAGCACATTGCTGCGCTCGTACGCGGACAACCAGGTCGAGGTCTTCATGTCACCCTTGCGCAGCATCGCGCCCGCGGTCATCGATGAATGCATCTCGTCGCCGGTACGGTCGAGGAAGCCGGTGTTGATGAATGCGACGCGCGACGCTGCTTCCTTCAGGCAGGCCTTCAGGTTGGTCGAGGTGCGACGCTCTTCATCCATGATGCCGAGCTTCACGGTGTTTTCCGCCAGGCCCAGCATCTGCTCGACACGACCGAACAGCTCGACCGCGAACGCGACTTCTTTCGGGCCGTGCATCTTCGGCTTCACGATGTAGACCGAACCGGTGCGGGTATTGCCGATGGCCTGCGACGCCGGGCGCTTCAGGTCATGCAGCGCGATGGTGGTGGTGACGACGGCATCGAGTATGCCTTCCGGGATCTCCTTGCCGTCGGCTTGCAGGATCGCCGGATTGGTCATCAGATGACCGACATTACGCAGGAACAGCAGCGAACGGCCATGCAGCTTCACCGGCTGGCCATGGGCGCCGGTGTATTCACGGTCAGCGTTCAGCGTACGCTCGAAGCTCTTGCCGCCTTTGCTGACGGTTTCGACCAGCGTGCCTTTCAGGATGCCGAGCCAGTTTTCATATGCGACGACCTTGTCTTCGCCATCCACCACGGTCACCGAATCTTCGAGATCGAGAATTGTCGACAGCGCGGATTCGATCACGACATCGGCGATGCCGGCGGCGTCATCCTTGCCGATCGGGGTGCTGCGGTCGATACGGATGTCGATGTGCAAGCCATTGTTCTTCAGCAGTACCGACGACGGTGCAGCAGCATCGCCCTGGTAGCCAATGAATTTTGCCGCGTCTTTCAGGCCGGTGCTGCTGCCATCTTTCAGCGTGACGACCAGCTTGCCGCCGTCCAGCTTGTATGCCGTCGCATCGGCATGCGAGCCTTGTGCGAGCGGCACGGACTGGTCGAGGAAGTTGCGCACGAAGGCAACCACTTTGCCGCCGCGCACCGGGTTGTAAGCACCGGCGCGGGTCGCGCCATCGGCTTCGGAAATCACGTCGGTGCCATACAGCGCGTCATACAGCGAGCCCCAGCGTGCATTGGCGGCATTCAGTGCATAGCGTGCATTCAAGATGGGCACCACCAGCTGCGGGCCGGCCGTGGTCGCCAGTTCGGCATCGACGTTCGAGGTCGTGACTTTCACGTCGGCCGGTACCGGCTGCAGGTAACCGATCGATTCGAGGAAGCTGCGATAGGCGGCGACGTCGCTGATCGGGCCCGGATGGGTGCGATGCCATTGATCGAGCTCGAGTTGCAGGCGGTCGCGCTCAGCCAGCAGCGCGGCATTCTTCGGCGCAAGGTCATTCACGATCTGCGCAAAGCCCTGCCAGAAGCTGTCGCTGCTGATGCCGGTACCCGGCAAGACTTTGTCTTCGATGAAGCGATGCAAAACTTCATCAACCTGCAAGCCATGGGCGTTGATACGAGTAGTCATCAGAGTCTGTCTTTCCGATTTGCTGATTGAATTCATGTGGTTTCCCCCTTCCCGACAAAGCTAAGCAAGTCTGTGAGGCTGCGTCCGACACCATTCGGCGCAACCCCGAGTTCTTCGAGTGGCGCATTGGATCGATTGACCCAGAAAGTCTGGTAGCCGAACCATGCAGCGCCGCACACGTCCCAGCCATTGCTCGATACGAACAGCATGTCGCGCGCTTGCACACCAAAACGGTCCGGGCCGAGTTGATACGCTTCAGGCGCTGTCTTGAACTTGCGAACCGCATCAACCGACAGCACCGCATCGATCTGGTCCGACAGGCCGGCCGCACCGACGGCGGCATTCAGCATCTGCGGATTGCCATTCGACAGGATCGACAGCTTCAGGTCGCGCGCGCGCAGTGCTTCAAGCACGGTGCGAACTTCCGGAAACGCTTGCAAGCGTGCGTACTGGCCCATGATCTGGTTCTGCGCATCGAGCGTGAGTTCGAGTCCGAGCTTGCGGCAGCTGAAGACCAACGCATCCTGTGTGACTTCCCAGAATGGCTTGTAAGTGTTCGACAGCGTGCGCAGCCTTGTGTACTCGATCTGCTTGTCGCGCCAGAGTTCGGCCAGCGCAGCACCTTTGCCCGGAAAAAGGCGCTCGGCAAGGGCGCCGATCGAATAAACATCGAACAGCGTGCCGTAGGCGTCGAAAACAATCGCGTGCAAGGCCATGGGTGAGGCAAAAGCTGGGCAAAAGCTGGGCAAAATCGGCCGGAGGCCGGGAATGGTGCGTTGCCGCAGTATATTCAAGCTGAAAAGTCAAAACCGACCGTTGTTGTCGAATCACTTGTGCGTATTTGTACAAAATAATGCGCTTTGCCGTTGCCGGTCCCGTGGCTTGGGCCTTCGGTGTCGCCGGCGGCGCTGTCCTTGCCCGAGGTCAACTCCCTGCGCATAATCCGGGCATGCAAACCCCACAACCGCCGGCCTCCGATGCGCTGCGTTCGCCTGCGGTCGCGCCTGCCGTATCGCAGTCCGAGCTTGCGCCGCAGCGCGCCACCCCCGTGTTTGCCGGCGTGAACGGCTGGGCGCCGGCGGCGGTATGGGTGGCGGCCTGGGGGCTGATGCTGGCGCTGCAGAACACGCTCAGCCTCGGCAATCTCGCACTGTTGATGGTGCTGGCCAGTGCGGTCGCATCGCTGTGGCTGCGGCCGGCGGCCTCGGTATGGATCAGCTCGGTGGCCGTCGGTTTGTTCAACTGGAGCTTCGTGCCGCCGGTGTTCACCTTCACGGTGGATTTGCGGCAGGACGTGATCCTGCTGGTCACGATGCTGGCCGTCAGCACTGTGGTCAGCTACCTGATGGAATTGAAGCGCCGCGCCGCAGACAGTGAAGCCACGCACCAGCTGCAGACCCGCATCGCGCGCGAACATGTGCAGAGCCAGCAGCTGCGCAACATGCTGCTCACATCGATCTCGCATGATTACCGTACCCCGCTGACCACAGTGATGAGTTCGGCGTCGGTGATCGCGGAGCAGGCCGGCCGCGCATCGCCGGAGCAGATCAGCCAGCTGGCCACGATGATCCTCGACGAAGCGCAGCAGCTGCACCGCATGACGACCAACACCTTGCAGCTGGCGCGGCTGGACAGTCAGCACATCGACCTGCGCTTCAACTGGGAATCGCTGGAGGAAATACTGGGCACCGTCTGCATGCGGGCCCGCCGCAATCATCCGCAGCGACAGATCCAGACGACGCTGCCGGACCAGCTGCCGCTGCTGCACTGTGATGCGGTCTTGCTGAATCAGCTGCTCGACAACCTGGTCGACAATGCGCTGAAGTTCAGCAGCGATGCGGCACCCGTGAAGCTGAGCGCAAGCTGCGATCAGCACGCGTTGCTGATCTGCGTGCAAGACCATGGCTGCGGCATACCGGACGCCTGGAAGGATCGCGTGTTCGATATCTTTCAGCGTGTCGAATCCGATGCCCGGCCCGGGCCGGTCGATGGCGGCATGCGCCGCGGTATTGGCGTCGGGCTGGCCGTCTGTCGTGCGATCGCGGAAGTGCATCGGGGCAGCCTCGCGATCACGGACACGGTGGGTGGCGGCACCACGGTCGCATTGCGGCTACCCTTGCCGGAACAACCTGAGCAACCGGTGGAACAGCCCACATGAATGCGCGCGTGCTGCTGGTCGAAGATGACCTGACGCTGCGACAGGCGCTGCAGCAGTCACTGGAAATGGAAGGCTTTACGGTGGACACCAGCGCCACCCTCGCGCATGCGCAGACCATCTTGCGGCACTATCTGTCGAACCGCCACAGCGGCCTGCCGCACCTGCTGATCGTGGACCTCGGCCTGCCCGATGGTGATGGCAGCGCACTGATACGCTGGACGCGCGCGCATTCCTCGCTGCCGGTGCTGGTGATCTCGGCACGGCAGGATGACAACAGCAAGGTCCACCTGCTCGATGCAGGCGCGGATGATTATCTGGTCAAGCCGTTCAGCATCAATGAACTCAAAGCGCGCATGCGGGTCGCGCTGCGCCGGCTGTCCGCCGATAGCCAGCCGCACAATGGCGAATACAGTATTGGCGCGCTGGAGATCAGCCTGCCACGGCATCAGGTGCGTCGCCACGGCGACAAGGTGCACCTGACGCCGACTGAATTCAAGCTGCTGTCGCGCTTGCTGGTGCAGGCCGGACAAGTCGTCACACACCGTCAGCTGCTGCTCGATGTATGGGGACCGGACTACGTCGAGCATGTGCACTACCTGCGGCTGTACATGGCGCAGCTGCGCGCGAAGCTGGAAGACGATCCGGCTGCGCCCGAACTGCTGCTGACCGAAACCGGCGTCGGCTATCGCTTCTGCGACCTCGCGCTGCCGTGCGCATGAGGCCATCCTTATGCTTTCCTAATGCGCATTTGCATAAGATCCGCAACGCGGCTTCGTTGGTTGCCAATTGACTAATCACCGAGCCTCTTCGGATGATCCCCCAAGGGGTCGATGAGCAGCACGGGCGGCGCGACATCTCAACGACACGATTGAGCGCTGCCCGCCAGACTGACATCGCACGGGCAGCGTCGCGAAAGGCAGCATGGCGATCAGCAATCCCGAGTTTTCCGACTCCCCCCTGATGCAACCGGTAAGGCTGAATCCGGACGCACAACATCATCACAGTTCCGTCGCCGTACTGACGCTGGCCGCGATCGGCGTCGTGTTCGGCGACATCGGCACCAGCCCGCTGTACGCGCTGAAGGAATGCTTCGCGCCCGAGCATGGCATCCCGTTTTCCGAAGCCGGTGTGTTCGGCATCATCTCGCTGATCTTCTGGTCGCTGACGCTGGTCGTGACACTGAAGTACGTGGCCTTCGTGCTGCGCGCCGACAATCACGGCGAGGGCGGCGTGCTGTCGCTGATGGCGCTGGCGCTGCGCTCGGCACGCGACAAGCCGCGGCGCTTCAAGGTACTGCTGACGCTGGGTGCGCTCGGTGCATGCATGCTGCTCGGCGAATCCGTCATCACACCGGCGATCTCGGTGCTGTCCGCAGTCGAGGGCCTGGAAGTCGTGCATCCGGACCTGAAGCGCGCGGTGATTCCGCTGACCGTGGTCATCATCATCACGCTGTTCAGCGTGCAGCGTTACGGCACTGCGGCGGTCGGCCGGCTGTTCGGCCCGATCATGCTGGTCTGGTTCTCTGCGCTGGCGCTGGCGGGCATCTGGAACATTCAGCAAAACCCGGCGGTGCTGATGGCGGTGTCACCCATGTATGCGTATGACTTCATCCGCGAACATGCACTGCTGGCTTATATCGTCATGGGTTCGGTGGTGCTGGTGGTGACCGGTGTCGAGGCGCTGTACCTGGACATGGGCCACTTCGGCCGCAAGCCGGTACGCCTCGCGTGGCTGCTGGTCGCCTTCCCCAGCCTGCTGCTGAATTACTTCGGCCAGGCCGCTTTCCTGATTGCGCATCCGGATGGCATCAGCAATCCCTTTTTCATGATGCTGCCGGGCTGGTCGGTCTGGCCCATGATTGCCCTTGCCACCGCAGCGACCGTGATCGCATCGCAAGCGGTGATTTCCGGCGCGTTCTCGCTGGCCAGCCAGGGCATCCTGCTTGGCTTCCTGCCACGCATGGTGATTCTGCACACGTCCGATACCGAGCGCGGTCAGATCTACATGCCGACCGTGAACTGGACCTTGCTGGTGCTGGTACTGTTCACGGTGTTCCAGTTCCGTGAGTCGGGCAACCTGGCGGCCGCGTATGGCATTTCGGTCACGACCACGATGCTGATCACGACCACGATGCTGGCGGTCGTGATGCGCAATGAATGGCATATCCAGCCCGTGCTGATCACGGCGCTGATCTCGCTGTTCTTCGTGGTCGACCTGTCGTTCTGGACCGCGAACCTGATCAAGGTAAAGGATGGCGGGTGGTATCCGATGGTGCTGGGCGCAATCTGCTTCGTGATGCTGACCACCTGGTACACCGGCCGCCGCCTGCTGCGCGAACGACTGGCCGAGGATGCAATTCACATCAAGGATTTCGTCGAATCGCTGCTCGCGCATCCGCCGCACCGGGTCGGGGGCACTGCCGTGTTCCTGACACCACATCTGGATTTCGTGCCGATCGCGTTGCTGCACAACCTGAAGCACAACCGCATCCTGCATGAACGCGTGATCTTCCTGAAACTGTCGATCTGGGACGTGCCTTATGTGAGCGAGCAGGAGCGCCTGTCTCTCACCGAGCTGGGCGGGAAGATCTACCTCGCACGCGCCGTCTATGGCTTCAAGGAGACGCCTGACGTGCGGCAGGTGCTGCAGCAGATCGAGCCCTTGCTGGATGAGCCGCTGGCGATGGAAGACACCACCTTCTTCCTTGCACGCGACACCATCATCCCGAGCAACCTGCCGGGCATGGCCTTGTGGCGGGAGCGCCTGTTCGCATGGATGATGCAGAACGCGGCCAAGCCTTCGGACTTCTTCAGGATCCCGCCGAACCGGGTGGTCGAGCTCGGCACCAAGATCGAGATCTGACGCGGCATCCGACCTCAGGTCGGCGCTGGCCATCGACACACCGTGCCGACCGGGCGTCAGGACGGCGAACGATCGCCTTCCATGGCATCGGCTGATTTTCCCATCGCTTCCCCTCCGATGCGGCGATGGCCCCGGAGAGTCATGCCGATGCCGCCCTTTACGCAAACACGAACGCGGCGATCACCGCTGCCAGCAGCAGCACTTTGATCAGCTTGTACGCGGTCGGGCTCCAGGCCTTCAAGGCCTTGCGCTTCTGGTCAGCGAGGAAATGCAGGTGGGTCAGCCGGTTGATCGCACCGACCTTGTCGTTGCCATCATTCGGCGAGCTGGCGGCCGACATCACATGGCGGCTGAACCAGCGATTGATGGCGGTCGCGATGCGGCTGCGCAGCGGGCGCTCGATATCGCAGAACAGGATGATGCGGGTCGTACCGGTCTGGTTGTGCGCTTCGTGCAGGTACGTCTCGTCAAAGATTACGCCCTGGCCATCGCGCCAGCTGTGACGCTCGCCATCGACCTCGATGTAGCACGCATCATCATTCGGCGTCGACAAGCCGAGGTGGTACCGGATGGAGCCGGCATACGGATCGCGGTGCAGGTTCAGCTTGCCGCCCGGCGGCAGCTCCGCAAACATCGCCGCCTTCACCGAGGGTATGCTGCGCAGCAAAGCGACCGAGCGCGGGCACAGCGCTTCGGCTGACGGATGCTGTGCGTCATACCATTTCAGGTAAAAGCGCTTCCAGCCGTACTTGAAGAAGGAATTGAAGCCGATATCGGTGTGCGCCTGGTCGGCCTTGATCTGCTGCATCTGCGCGAGCGCGAGTGCCTCGTCGCGGAACACCTGCCAGTTGTCCTCGATGGTCTTGAGCTCGGGAATGGTCGAGACCGGCACGTAGGGCGTCGTCGGCACTTTCGAGTTCAGCACCATCAGCGCATTGATCGGCGCCAGCAGCGTGGAGTGATCGAGGAAGGCCTTGCGCCATGAATGGCGCACCTTGCCGCGCAACTGGCCATACATGACAGTCAGGCTCCACAGGAGCAGGATCAGCCACTTCATGCGTATTCCTTTTGTTTTTTTGTCTCGGCCGTATCGCCGGCAAACGCGTGATGCAGTGCGGCCTGAACCGCGGTGTTGCTGCAAAAATCGTGCTGCTTACACGTCGATGTTGCCTGCGGCCAGTGCGTTCGACTCGATGAAAGCGCGGCGCGGTTCCACATCGTCGCCCATCAGCGTGGTGAAGATCTGGTCGGCCGCAATCGCATCCTCGATCTGCACCTTCAGCAGGCGGCGCACGGTCGGGTCCATCGTGGTTTCCCACAGCTGCTCGGGGTTCATCTCGCCCAGACCCTTGTAGCGCTGCTTTGACACGCCGCGCTCGGCTTCGTCACGCAGCCAGGCCATCGCCTGACGGAAATCGATGATCGCCGATTCCTTCACCTTCTCACCGCTGCCCCGGCGCACCATCGCGCCCGGACCGATCAGGCCCTTGAAGGTGGCCGCTGCTTCGGACAGCACGCCATAGTCCGGGCCATCGACGAATTCGGCGTCGATCACGCTGACCTTCATGTTGCCGTGATGGCGGCGCTCGATGCGCAGCATATGGCGGGCCGACAGCTCGTCCGAACTGACGACCACGCGCACCGACGGATCATTGATCGCAGCTGCGAGCGCCTGCGCCGAAGTGTCGGCCGTCGCCGCCGACGACAGATCGAGCGTGACACCGTTCATGATCGCGGACAGCGCTGCATCATCCATCGCGCGCGACAGGCGCATCACGATCGCATTCGCAGTGTTGTACTTGCGGACCAGCTCGGCCAGCGCATCGCCATGGATTGCCGCCACATTCTCCGACGGGATCAACGCCGCATCCTGCAACGCGATCTGCATCATGTAGCCGGCTTCCTCGAGGTCATCCTTCAGGTAACGCTCGTCCTTGCCATGCTTGACCTTGTACAGCGGCGGCTGCGCGATGTACACATGGCCGCGCTCGACCAGCAGCGGCATCTGGCGGTACAGCAGCGTCAGCAGCAGCGTGCGGATGTGTGCGCCGTCGACGTC
>JACCDU010284015.1_pt1 | contig 17804 bp, 20 predicted proteins | sample 7446081 | NCBI WGS metagenome assembly JACCDU01 (sample SAMN15323447, study PRJNA562643) | freshwater metagenome | isolation source: river surface water | place: USA:Blue River Watershed | collected 2017-08-17
TATATATCCTCCGAACAATTATTTCTACCCTTGAAAGATGCAAACGATATTTTGCATATCATTACAAGAATTTTGATAACAGTTAAGCAAAACATGAATTGAACACTAAATAGATTCCATTCATTTAGCATTCACCATTTACCATTTATCATTTTAATGCCACTCATTCACCATTTACCATTCAATATGAATTACCTAAAGCTTCACCGCAACGGCCCCATTTGGACCTTAACTTTACACCGTCCTGAGGTATATAATGCCTTAAATGCGGGTTTAATTCATGAGATCAGAGAAGTAGCGGAAGTTGCCCAAATAGACGATGAAGTCCGTGTTTTAGTCATCACGGGCGAAGGGAAGGCCTTCTGTTCAGGAGCAGATTTGAAATCCGGTGTGACAGATCCTAATCTTGGGAATGTGTTGAGGTCAACTTATAACCCGATGATTTCTGCCTTGAGAGGATTGAATAAACCAGTTATAGGTGCGATTAATGGGGTAGCGGCTGGTGCTGGGTGTAGTTTGGCCTTAGCCTGTGACTATCTCATCGCGAAGGAAGATGCGTATTTCTCTGAATTATTTGTCCAAATCGGTTTAGCCATGGACGCTGGTTCCACCGCCTTTCTGATGCAGTCTGTAGGTTATCACCGCGCATTTGATTTAGCGACGACAGGGCGTAAAGTAGGGGCGAAGGAAGCAAAAGAAATCGGATTGGTGGCAGAAGTAGTTTCCGAGCTAGATTGGGAGTCAAAAGTGCATGAAGTTGCGTTAGCCTTTTCAAAGAAAGCGACTTTAGCCATCTCTTTAATGAAACGCTCATTACAAAGAGCTTATAATCAGGATTTAGCAGAAACTTTAGCCTCTGAGGCGGAAGAGCAAACCATCTTAGGGCATAGCCAAGACTTCGCAGAGGGTGTGACGGCCTTTGTGCAGAAAAGGGCTCCTCATTTCAAAGGGAAATAATTTTTAGAAAATTTTAGGGGATAGTTTTTCATTTTGCCAAAGAAATTCTACCTTTGCAATCCCGAAAGGGCAATGGTTGCGTAGCTCAATTGGATAGAGCATCTCACTACGGATGAGAAGGTTTGGGGTTCGAATCCCTACGCGACCACAGATATTTAATAAAATGGCCTGTTTCACAATGTGTTACAGGCTTTTCTTTTTTCAAGGTACAGGTATAGGTACAGGTTTTAATTCTGTTTGTGACTTTCGTTGTGTACTCACTCCCCTACTAAATATGTTCTTTTAGCGTCTAAACTGATTTGCTTACAGTTATATATATATAGCATTAACCTGGATGATGTTGATTAACTAATGGTGAGTTAATTAAATTTTAAATATATTTACCCTCCTTAGGTTTTAAACCCACATCAACAAAGTAATAACTAATGAACCTTAGGTATTGAATCAATGATTAAAACTAAACTTTTTATTATTGGGATAATAATGTTGAGTATTTACACCATTACGTTTATTGTAGAAAATAATGGCGGCAATATTTTATTTTGGGGTGCTTTAGTGATAATATGTATTATTTCAATAAAGATATTGTTTTACCAATTCAAAAACTTTAATTATATGATTAACGCAAAATCTTTAGAAGCCATTAAAATTACAATTGGGTTACTTCTATTAATTTTTCCAGTAATTGGGGGTATTATTTTGTACTTAGACAGTTTTGGCATTCAACTTTACAATGGAGTACACTATGATTCGATTTCTGAAGTCTTGTTTAGTAACCAAGCTTCATTATTTTTAGGATTATGTGGAGTTGCTGGAGCAATTTTAATTAATTCATTGAAAACTAAAGATTAAAGACAAAAAGTTATCTTTATTTTTTAATTTCAAAAATTACAAACCCCAAAACAATAAAATATGAAAACTAAGCAATTAGTCACAAAACTGTTAATTGGTTTTATAATTTATTCATTCGCATTAATTTCATGTTCAAGCTCACCCCCTTCAGAAAACCCTGTAAACAAATCAGCATTAGCTGAAATCAGAAAAGAACCCAAAGTAAAAGAAGCAATTATTACTGATGCAGATGTATTATATGTGAGTGTTGAAGATGATGGAACTAGCAGAAACGGGTATGCACTATATTTAGGTCAAATATTATTAGAACATGGCGCGACAACAAAATGGATAAAAGTTGTGAAAGTTAATTCAATGAATGATCCAAATAAAGATAATGCTTATGGGGTTTTATTAGGAGAAGCACGAATTGATTAATGGAGTTAACTTTTCAATCAAAATTTGAAAAATTCAAATTTAAAATACAAGTGTATCCAGTTGCATATTTAGCTTATTAGATTAAAATTATTTGTCATTTGAATCTCAAGGTTTAGTTCATCGTCATGAAGGATTTAAATTTTCATTTTATACGATCAATATAACTGCAAAAATCTGTGTAGTATTCAATAATAATTTTTTTAGTTTTCATTCTTTCAAACAATTTCACCCATTTTAGTACGGTTTCTGTGGATGGGTCAACGATTGTTATTTTTTTTAGTCTTTCATTATAAAATTGGGAAAAAAGCGAATTTGCTAATGTATCAGAATCAGGTAAACTATAGCCTACAATAACTAATTCACTACAATCATGAAGATATTCAAAAGCGTACGACCATAGATATCTAAAAATAGCTACGTTTGTAATTGGCTTATTTTCAATTGGTGGGATAATAAGTGGGGAGGTATCATTTCCTGGAGCATCTACTCTTTTGTCTAACCAAATTTTGTCAATGTAGACACACCCGTCTGTATTATAAGTTTTAGTTATTACTCTTTTAGATTTACTTTGACTTTCAATTTTATTGGAATTTTTTATTTCAGTAGTTTGATTTCCATTTTTAAAAATCTTCAAATATTCTTCGGTTTTGCATTTCCAATTTATCGAACCGTGAAGCTTTAGCATTAATGGATAACTAAATTTCTCTGCTTTTTTGGTTGAGTGTCTATTCTGAGCAATCGAATCAAAATATATTTTATTGGGTAATTTAAATCTATCAATTAAATATTTATCTATCAGGGTATCATAGTTAAAAGAGATAATCCTATTAGGACATTCGTCAACCGCCGTATAATCAAAGAATTTATTTATAAATTTTTCAACTATTTTCTTATCTCTAATTTTTACACGATCCAGTTCAAATGTTATTAAGTGCGTAATTTTTTCTATAAATTCATTTGATTTCAATTTTACTTTCTTCTTTTTATTTTTATCAATTGAATCCAAAAATTCCAGATTAGCTAATTGCAAACTAATTGATCTTTCTAATCCGATATCACTGAATTTTTGATGGTGTAAAAAATCATTTGAAATCTCGGATTTTGCATCATTTACCCAGAGGTGTTTTCTTACAGAAACAATCGGCCTTTCAATTCTCGCGGTAAAATTTCTATCTAATGGCGCTTCCTCTTTGAAAAAGTTTATTCCTTCAGAATTTCTTTTTGTTATACTGTATGATGCTCCTGCCCCTAGTACAAATAATGTTTCACAGATATTAAATCTTTTGTTTTTTGTTCTCATTATTATCAATAAATGGTTCAATTTCAACAAAATTTTCAATTTTCAAAATTTTCTTGTGTATACCCCCATAATGTCTATTCCAGACTTCAACCCCTCCCAGGTCCTGGGCAGGCGGGTGTCTGCCCCTGGGTCAATTCTGGCCTATCATTTTTCACATTCTTAATTATTAACGTTATGGTAATTGTATCAGATTACATGGAGAAGGTCAACTCAACAACTGGCCAAACATTTGTTCTTCTTGAGCTTTCAGGAGGATTAGAACTGGTTCAATCACAGGCTACAGGGAGGTTCTATGCTACCAGTCGAAAGTGCAGGATTCCATCCACATTCTCAGCTGATGTAGCTAAACTGATGATTGGTCAGCAGATTGAAGGGGATATTGTACGGATTGAATCAGATCCTTACGAGTACACCAACAAAACCACGGGTGAAGTGATCAAATTAGCTCACAGCTATGCATACCGACCAAAAGGAAGTATGGAGCTACTTGGTGAATCTCGACTGGAAGTGGTTGAGGAGAAGATTAATCAAAAAAGTTATAAACTAGCTATCTAATCAAGTTCGTTATTTCTTCGCGTTAAGGGGTGTAGCAAGTTGCTATGCCCCTTTTTTCATTTATACCTAAACTACATATGTTATGGAATTTCAAACTGCCCAAAGAAAACGGGCTAAAATTAAGATGGCTATACAGGGTCATAGTGGTAGCGGTAAGACATATTCTGCTTTGCTTGTTGCACACGGATTATGTCAATCTTGGGAAAAGGTGGCTGTCATAGATACAGAGAATGAATCATCCCATCTATACGCTCATCTAGGAGGATATAAGGTGCTTGGTATCTCAGCACCGTTCGAACCAGAGAAGTACATAGAAGCAATTGATTTCTGTGTGGCCTCAGGGATTGAAGTAGTTGTTATAGACTCTATAACTCACGAATGGGAATGCCTGCTTGATTACCACGGTTCTTTATCAGGTAATTCATTCACCAATTGGAACAAGGTTACACCGCGGCACAATGCATTTGTTCAGAAGATCCTGCAAGCACCTGTTCACATCATTGCTACGGTTAGAACCAAACAAGACTACGTACTAACTGAGAAGAATGGTAAAACCATTCCTGAGAAGGTAGGACTTAAATCTGTGCAGCGTGATGGATTAGATTACGAGTTTACACTCGTGTTTGATTTAGATAACAAGAACCTGGCACATGCTAGTAAAGACCGTACAGGATTGTTCTTTGGAAAACCTGAACATAAGCTTACCGCTACGACAGGAAACATCATCTCTAAATGGTGTATGGAAGAGTTAGAGCCTCAAATCGATTACGTGAAAGATCGGATATACAACGCTACCACCATCATCGAATTACTAGGTCTATACAATCAATTTACCCAGTTTAATGACCTGCTTTTGCCTTATTATGAGAAGAGAAAGCAAGAGCTAAGACAAGCTAAAAACCGTGCCTTAGAAGGCAACTTAAACCCCATTCAATATGAACAATCAACTAATAGTTAATCCATCAATAGAGATGGAAGAATACGCTTCCTATATCGAAATAGAAGAGCAAATTATTGAATCTAGTAGCTCAGCATTTATAGGAGCTAATACCATCGAGGTAAACTTGCAAGAGATTCAAAGCCAACACATCATACCCGTATTTAGTAAAGACAATGAACCGCTCATTAGTCACGGGGATTTCATTCAAACTACCTACGACGTGATTAACCATTGTTTCAAGGGAGAGGACATTCTCTCTCCAAGCATACGCGTTTCACATCCTATTAAAGGAAGAACACCAGAAGCACGCTATAAACCAGCTAGTCAACTAGAGGATCACGAAAGAACCATCTATTACGAGAGGGCCATGTTTGTATTCGAGCTACCCAGCATCCAAAGAACCATTGATGGGCAGACGCTAAGTCTAACCATTGGAGGAGTTAAGTGCTACGGGGATGATAAGTTAAACAACAAGAAAGGTTCTGCGGAGCACTTCAAGATCTTTATTGGGTTCTCTATTAAGGTGTGTAGTAACCTTTGTGTTTGGTCAGACGGTGCGCAGGTTAAACTAGTTGTTAAAAGCCAAGGAGAGCTCATGGATGCAATCATGATGATGATTAGCCATTACAACCCTGAACAACACTTAAGAGCTATGCAGCGGTTTACAGAGCACAATCTAACCGAGGCTCAATTTGCACAGGTTTTAGGTCGTGCACGTTTGTATAATTACCTACCCAATGAGATTAAGAAGCAGATACCACCTCTTTTGTTTACAGATACACAACTTGGTTCGGTTGCGAAGGACTACTTTCAAGACCACAGCTTCTGTCGCAATGATACAGGGGATATTAACCTATGGAGGATGTACAATCTGTTTACGGGTGCGAACAAGTCCAGTTATGTAGATAGCTTCCTTGAGCGAAGCGTAAACGCATTTGATTTTACACAACAGCTTCAATCAGGACTTGCAGGTGGTAGCACAAATTGGTACTTGAATTAGTAGTATGGCAAAGAAACAGCAAGTTGAGTTTCTGCATCCAAATGTTCTGCTGGTCATTACCCCTAAAGGAATCATCCTTGAACTTTACACACCCATACGGGCAGAAGTTATTCGAGATATCGGTAATCTTCCCAAAGGGACAAAGGTGTATATCGATGCTATCATGCAAAGTTCTGAACACAAGCTCCTTTTCCTTATTTCAGGCAAGTGGTATCCTTTTATTTATTTAACGGTAGGTTAATCTCTAATCACAAAAAGCCATCTGAAGCAATTCAAGTGGCTTTTTTATTGCTAAACTCATCAGCGTCAAATCTGACGTTGCGTCAAATTTGACCATTAACCAATTTTAAGCATGAAATTAAAAAAAGATGAATTTGTAATAAAAGTTGGTTCCAAGCTACGGGAGTTGCGAATGGAAAAAGGACTTACTATAGAAAAGCTGGCTAACAACGCCGAAATAGAAAGAAAGCAATTAAGTCGGATAGAATTGGGTGAAATTAATACGAGTATTTATCAGGTTTATAATATTACCCATTCCTTAAAAGTTCCGATAAAAGATGTATTTAACTTTTAAAATAATGGAGTCTAGTAACCATTCAAACAGGGCGATAACCGAAAAGCCAAATGAGTAGGATTTATTTAATATAATTTATGAAAAAGAACATTTTAATTATCGCGTTGATTTTATTGGGCACAATTTATGCCAATGCGCAAAAAGAAAAATTTGCTTTAGGGCTACAATATCAAACATTAACTTACGGATTAAGTGGTAAGTATAATATTGATGAGCATTCAGCCATCCAAGCTACCATAAATCCAATTTCTGGAAACGCCATGAATCTTAATTTTTATGGTGCTAGATATTACTACAATTTTCCACAATCAAATAGTAAAGTAACTCCTTATGCCTTTGCAGGTGCTGGATTAATCACCTACAAATATAAATTGTCAAGCATGACAGGAGGCATTCTAAATGATATTTCAGGATCATTTTTTGGATATAATATTGGAGGGGGGATATCTGGTAGAGTTGGTGAAAATTTTGAATTATCAGGAGATCTCGGATATGGCCGCTTAAATTTTTTAGAGGGGTTGAGTGTTTCAGGAATCAATTTAGGCTTTGGAATACATTATTACATCCAATAATTCAAATAACTAGAGTCCAGAAACTAATAAAACGGGGCGAACACTGAAAAGCCATACGAGTAAGAAAACATTTACCCCAAAAAACAATGAAAAAATTTACTACCTCAACCCTATGTCTATTATTAGCATCGGTAATCCTGTTTTCATCTTGCAGTACAATTATACAAGGCTCAAGACAACAAATCACTATCCAGTCTTTGACCAAAGATTCAAAAATCTATGTTGATGGAGAAGACAAGGGTAAAGATAATGCTAGCGTTCGTTTGAAAAGAAATAGAAATCACGCAATCGCGATAAAGAAAGATGGTTACGAAACTAAAATCATTAATCTAGAAAAGCGCACACAAGCTGGATATATTGTTGCAGACGCTTTACTGGGACTAACAGGATTTGGACTTGCATGGATTATTGTAGACGCTGCTACTGGTTCTTGGAGCAAATTTGATCAAGATGCTGTAGTTGTTGAATTAGAAAAGTCAAAATAACATCGAAAACGTAAAAATCATGAAATATTCAAAAATCAAAGCAATGTTTAGCATTGCAATTTTAGCTGCTTTGTTAACTAGTTGCAATGCAACAATGCATACAGTTGGTAATGGAGGAAGTGGAGATTGTAAGTCTCCAAGCTCGTATGATGCCAAGAAAAAGCAATGGTATATTCTTTATGGGTTAGTGCCGCTTAATCGAGTAGACTCTAAGGATCTAGCTGGAGGTGCGCAAAATTACACCATTAGAACTACTACCAGCTTCGGTGATTATTTGATCTCAATTCCTGGCGCTTATTTGCTTGGGATAAAAACTCAAACAGTTAGAGTGTCTAAAGGGAAATAAAAACAATGTTTAATGATTCAAATTGGGGGTTAGATCAGTCTAACCCCTTAATTTTTTACATCACAATGAAAAAAATTGCCTACATAATTTCTTGCACCCTACTATTGTTCTCTTGTAAGGTAATAGACGAAATAAAGAAAGAGTTATTGGTCAAAATTCAAACAAGTGAAGCAATAGGCATTTATGCTGAAGGGTGTGTATTAGGTGGCAATGTTACAGATGATGGAGGTAAGGCCGTAACTGAATATGGAGTATGTTATGCAACTTCTCCTGGTCCAACTACTTCTAGTAAAAAATTGTTAATGGGTTCTGGTTCGGGGTCTTATCAATATCCTATAAGAAACCTAAATGCTAATACCACTTATTATTGCCGTGCATATTGTATAAATGCATATGGAACAACTTATGGCAATGAAATATCATTCAAAACACCAGATTATACCATTCCAACATTTGTTGGAGTACCCACCACAACAAGTCTCAATGATAATTCTATTGGAATAAAATGTGCTGTGAATTTTGACGGAGTTATGCCTTTGGATTGGGGTTTTTGTTTTTCAGAATCATCGAATCCAACAATCCTGAATAATAAAGTTAAATCCACAGACTTAAATGGAGGTGGGACAACAGGGTCTATATTTACTGCTAAATTGGGGTCATTGAAAAGCAACACAACTTATTATATTCGTGCTTATTGTACTAATCCCAAAGGAACAGGATATAGTGATCAGATTACAGTTAAAACTACAGCAGACCCTGCATTAACAGCTGCATTAGCTGCACTTAAATCTGGACTACAAGTATACTACCCATTTAATGGAAATGCTAATGATGCAAGTGGAAATGGATTTAATGGTACGGTAACAGGTGCAACACTAACAACGGATAGATATAATACATCCAGCAGTGCCTATAGTTTTGATGGTAAAAATGGCACTAGAATAAAGACAAATTACTTCGGTGTACTTGGGGGTGCATCTCGAACTATTTCGGTTTGGGCAAAACAGTCAGCTGCTCTTGGGAATAACTCACCATTAGTTAGCTATGGTAACCTTAATAACGTATGGGGAGAAGGTTGCATTGTTTCATTCGGTAAATTAAATAATTCTCCAAGTGTGTTTTTCGATAATGTTGCTTCAGCAGCGGGTGTTAGTTTCAATGTTGCAGATAATGTGTGGCATCATTACGTCATAGTTTACGATAAAACATTAGGCACTACTGCAAATGCTGTAAAAGTTTACATAGATGGAGTATACTATGCTAATAACGTATTCTACAATCCTTATACGATTAACACGGTTAAAGGAACATCACTAGTAATCGGAGAATACAATGCTGAAATTGGGGATTTTAGGACATTCAACGGTTCTCTAGATGATATTGGGGTTTGGAATAGAGCTTTATCCACAACGGAAATTCAGTTGTTGTATTCAAATCAGTTATAAGATATTTATAGGTAAAATAAGAAGTGCAATACAGATAATAAATTGGACTCCAATTAAGAAGATTAAGCAAACCCAATAACAGAATTATTTCCTTTGAATAAATAGAAATTTGCAGTTTTAAGTAAAAGGCCAAACTTTGTCCGTCTTAAATATATTTGATATGGCGAGAAAATTATTATTGTGGTCATTGACTTTAGTGCTAATAAGTTGCTTGATGTTGAGTTGTGTTGCATTAAATCCGCCACTTAAGCCTGTATTCATTTCCAATAGGCAAGACATTAGTCGGTTCAAATACTTTGTTATAACCCCTACCTCTACTTTAACTTCAGGAGCAGGAGCAATTTATGGTTTGAATGGAGCGATATCAAGCAAAACCATTAACCCAAGTGATCTTATTGGGGGAATTTTAACCAAGAAGAATTTCATTAGACTTTCGCAGGAGAATCCTGATTTATCCGCACAAACAATGATAGTTAACTTTGGCGAAAGCGGGAGAAGAAATACGGGTCTTGGAGGATATACAATTGAAGTAACAATACAAATCGTATCAGCAAACAAAAACGAAATAATAAGTAGTTGTACCGCTGAGGGACAAGGTGTCACTGAAACTGATGATGTTAGAATTGCAATAGAAAGATGCTTAAATGAGTTAATTAATAAATAACCCCATATGAAGCTTCGCATAATTATTCTTCTACTCTTCGTTGGGCTAACTGGATTTTGTGATGTGAATCACAATTCTGAAATTCCCCTAACACCTTTTGCTGGTATTAATTCCAATCAAACAGTTTATGTCTGTACTGGATCATATGCTTACGCGTACCACAGTCGATCCAATTGCTCAGGTTTAAACAACTGCAAGGGAGAGATTAAATATACCGATGAATATTATGCAAGAACAGGACTTAATAGAAAGCCGTGCTGTATTTGTTGGTCAAACGTTTATGGAGATTGTAAAAATGATAATCCAGGGGCTGTAGGTTCAGGTGGTGCTGGAGGGAGTGGAGGTAATAATGATGCCCTTGCTGCGGTTGGAATTGCAATTATAGCAGGTAGTGCCGCAATTCTATCAAATGACCTATACCTATATTATAATCCCGAGTTATCACGCAAAGCAATTTCACCCATAAGCATCGGAATTGGGTTTAGAAAGTTATTTAATGAATCAGCTTTAGAATACGGAGTTATATTAGGAGATCATGTTGATTATAGCTTAGGTTATTTGCGGAAAATTCACACTTCCAAAAAATCGGATCGTTTTAATATTTATCTTGGACCATCATTGAACTATGTAGATCAAATAGGATTTGGAGGCATATTGTCTTCACAATATACTCTTGGCAAAGTTGTTAAATTAGATTTGAGATATGAGTTAACATCTCAAACAAATCGAGTTTCTTTCGGATTCATTTTCCATTATCAAGATAAGTATTTTTGGCAACGGTAATTCTCGATTTGTTTAAATTGACAATAAATAGCATTTGAAAAACTCAATAATAACATGGATTCCAAACATATTAAAATACTGCTTTTGCTCTTAATCGTTATCGGTTGTAAACAAGAGGAGATACAGAATCCGCCCAAAGTAAACACACTAGTAGCCTCTAATATACTTTTAGATAACGTTACCTTAAATGGTGAAGTAATTGATAAGGGCACCTCTGAAGTTAAAGAACGTGGATTTGTTTTTAGTAACTCCAACCCAACTCCGACTGTCAGCGATTCTAAGATTATTGTTGGTAGTGGAATAGGTACTTATTCCATAATAGTTGGTAATCTTCTTGTTAATACAAAGTACTATTTTCGATCTTATGCAATAAATAGCCATGGGACATCATTTGGAAGCGCAATGTATTTTGTTACAGCCGATTATAAAACACCTACTGTAACAACAATTAACCCACAAAATCTTACTACAAACTCTGTTACATTAGCAGGTTCATTAGTAAATAATGGGGGCTCTCAAATCACAGAAAGAGGGTTCTATTTAACTGAATATAATACAGGAAATTTGGTTAAATCAACGGTTTTATTGCAAATATCAGGAACAGATTTAGGAGATTTTAGTAAATCCATTTTCACATTAATAGCTAATACAAAATATTCTGTGAAAGCCTATGCGAAGAATGCAAAAGGGATATCGTTTGGAAATGAAATTGTTTTTAATTCTTTACCTGAACCTGCATTAAATACAGTTGTCTCAAGTACTGGAAGAGTTTGGTTAGATAAAAATTTAGGGGCAACTAGAGTAGCGGAGAACATCTCTGATGTAAATTCATTCGGATACTTATATCAATGGGGGAGAAGATCAGATGGACACCAGCTAAGAGATTCCCAACTTAGTTTAAGTTTATCTGCTTCAAAAACATCTGCAGGCAATGCTTTCATTCTGAGTACAAGTACACATCGTGATTGGCTTATAAATCCTGACGATAACCTTTGGCAAGGGACTAATGGAGGAATAAATAATGTTTGTCCAGTTGGATTTAGAATTCCTACATTAGATGAATGGAAAGCTGAAATTGATAGCTGGAATGGGAAAGGTCCTTTTACTTCTCCGCTGAAGCTTACATTAAGTGGTATAAGAGGAAGTACCAAAGGTGAAATAGGTTCAGAAGCAAGTTCTGGGTTTTATTGGTCAAATTCCCCTTCTCAATATGGAAATACTGCTTATGGAGTCGGTTTTACAATAAATGACCAAAATGGAGCAATTGGATTTACAGCAAGAGCTAGTGGTGCTTCCGTTAGGTGTATAAAGGAATAATTAATTGGAATTGAAAGCATACTTTATCCCTTAAATAAATAATTACATCAGTTTAGGAGATTTATAATTTAATTGATTCTTAATTATATTTAGAAACTATATGATCTAATTTAACTTTTATGTCGTCTTTAAACGATATAACTTCAAAGTTGATTTTACTTTTAAGAAAGTAATCTTCTTTCATTTTATCTCTCCTTTGAACTTCCTTTAATGATTCTTCCCCACCAAAAGCATTAACGGGTTCATAATGTTGCCTTCCATTAAATTCAATAACTAAATTTAGACTTTCAATGTAAAAATCGCATCTCAAATTCCTTACATCTTTCAAACCTTTAAAAATATGTTGAGAGCTAAATTCTAAACCCAAGTATTTCAAATATGCTTTTATGGCTTCCTCTCCTCTTGATACATTACAATCATTACATCCTGCACCTGCGAGGTGATTTCCAACTAACACTTCTTTCGCACCATGCTTTGGGCAAATAATTGTAACTAAAGAGTTTTGATTGTCAAATTGAATTGCTTTGGAATAATCATATTTGTAGTCATGAGTAATATTAGCTCGATTTACAAATTCTTCCAATTGCATTCTTCGCTTACTTTTTTGATTTTCAAATCCGCATTTAGGGCAATCTTGCGATTGTTCAATGTGAGCATATGCGAATTGACTAAACCAGCAATCATGTATTTTACAATAGATATTTATTTTGCTACGAATACCTTTAAATTCTGTCAAATCGTAAAGATATTTTTGATCGTGAACCTTAGCTGCTCTTTCTAAAAATTCATCTTTTGAAATTCTTTTCTTTAAACCTGCTAGGTTTTTGCCGCAAGTAAAACAACCTTGCCCTCTAAACAATTGTTCTGTTAAGGTAAACCATTCTCCATGAGTAGAACAGATAACACAAATTTTAGTTCGTCGGTTTACGTAATGAACCTTTGATAAGTCATAATTATCTCCATGAACTTTTTTAATCTCTTTAATAACATCCTCCTGAGTCAGTTTCCTCATTTTAATCTTGTTGGGTTTCTAAAAATATAAATTATTTATAATATCCCCATATAATAAAATAAAAGACAAAGTACCTTAAATCAAATAAATAATGTCAATACGGGATTCTTCCCAATCTGTAAACTATTTGGTCACTTACTCAGTATGACACCATGGCAACATTATTCTTTTTTTAATCCCATCGTTCAACTCCCAACTTAGGAATAATTCCTAGGTAATTATTGAACTCTTCTCTGATCACGTGCTTTACATAATCCACCTCTGAGGAAATTGTTGCTATGCTATCATGAACAGTAAAGAAGGGTAAATTTGGTTTCTCAGCTGCAATTCTCTTTGCTACCACTTCAATTATTAGGATGCTCTCTAAACGTTGCATAATGTGCGACAATAGCACGTAATCTTCCTGCTTCAAGAACTTAAACAAACGGGTCACAGAGGGGAATGCCTTACTAATTAACTTCTTCTCTTCCCAATAATCCTGCTCATTAGAAGAATAAATGTATTGAAAGAAGCTACTCTTTACCTTTCCCTTGTCAAACGGTTTACCAGGATAGATTTTTCTAAATACTTTTTTGTAAAAAAGGGAAGATTTTGCAAATGAAATATAGTCCATACTATCTTTATTCAACGATTTTAACAAAAAAGTTACACACATAGTATATTGTTTTATGCTGTGTTTTAATTCATTCATGTGTTCATATGCTTGTATGCCATGTATTGTTATGTCTTGTTTAGGTATTTTATAACCTGCAATGATGTTTATAGCAGTAGGTATCTTGTAAATGTTTAATTCATGGTGTCCATAAGTCCAAAATTCGGCTCTTAAAAGACATGTGCTCAGGAATGGTTGCGAATTCCTAACGTCTATATTCACTAGTTTTTGGCCTTCATAGGTTATGCATGACCTAAGCTCCTTTTTGAGATTGGTCAAGTTACTATGAAACCTTCCGATGTTATTATCCACGTCACAATAGAAATGCTGTGCTTCAAGTTCTTCAACCACACCAAGGTTCTTCAGGAGTTTGTTTTTGGCTTTAATTAATTCTTTGGGCTTGTAATGCTCTTTATTAGCCTCTACTTCAGCGTACATTTTTTTTAGGATCTTTCGCGCGCGGTTTGCATCTATCTTTAGTAGGGGATTAAACCATTTTCCCAAGTAAGAATAGCTAGTTGCACCAGGGGAAAAAAGCTCTTTGTAGAATTGGTCTGATTCAATTTTTGCCCTAATGACATTATCCTTAATGGGGATCTCTTGGAAAGGACATTCGAAATCAATCTTTCCTAGGTTGATGCAATATCCGTATGATTTCTCTTCAGGGATGTAATAATCCGTATCTATTATTCCATGGATTTTAAGATATTCGATATACTCCTTGTAATCGTGGTGGAAATTTCGAAAATATGCAGAATTAATGTTTACAAAGCCTTCAAATTCTTCTGATGTTGATTTGTAGGTTCGTGCTGTTATTAAATCGATGATGTAATAAAATACATCGATTTTCACTTTCTTTTTGAAAGAAGGTGGATGTTGCTCTAATAATGTAGGAATGGATAACCCTGAGGGTATCACCCAAAAGTATATGCCTTGTTTATTAATCATGGTTCTAAAAGTTAAATAAAGCCCCCTAGGATAATTCTTCCTAGAGGGCTTAAATTGTTAATCAGGGAATTCGCGAATCTGCAAATGCTCTGGCCAATTTTCAATCTCACCACCGTGGCGATCTTTCTTGAATTGGAGCTCTTTCGATAAGTGAGTGCCTAACTGTTTCATGAAAACAGCAACGCTAGTATTCATTTTTAGGTCTACAATCGCTTTTTCATACCACTCAATTTGAGATGGTCTGTAACGGAATTTACCTGAATCATTTCCTGATTCACCTCCAAGGATAACCCATTGAAAAGCATCAATGATTCGTTCACCTTCTTCATTTTTAACTAGGAAATCCATTTCCTCCAAAAGAGGTTCTGCTGAGATGAACCTTATTGCAGCTGGAATTTTAGCTAATTCCTCTGCTCGCTTAAATGAACTTTGAACACCAGCGGTTACTCCTAACCAAACGTTAGGATAACCATCTCCCCAGTCATCTGGAAGACATTGTTTAATCCGCTCAGATCTCTTTGTTAGAATCAACCAAGTGTGATGTGGGGTTTTGCGTATAATATCCCACGCTTCATCTCTCCATTGATCTGCTTCTTCTATAAAGAAATCAGACATTGAGCAGGTGAATATACGCTTGGGTTCTTTCCATTTCAAAGCAGCGTTAAACGTCGCTTTACCAGTCTTGCGCACAATTGAACCATCACGTCCATAACGTGCTTCAAGGCGGTGCATGTAACAAAATTTGCATTCTTCTGAGATTTTTTTGCATCCAACCCAGAAATTTACAGTGGCATCAGTCCACTGAATTGAGGAAGTTTCCATGTTAATAATAGTTTAAATTTGATATGATGATGGGGTGTACCCTGTAAATCATCACGATAATTGAAAAAATGATTGCAATAGGCCAGCCAAAAGGAACCTTGTTCCTGTGGCTAATTCGTTTATTCGATTCCATCTGTAATTAGTTGTTAATTGCGTTCCTGTTCAGCATTTCCACCACATCCGTGTGGAAATAGAAGAACTTTGAACCGACGGCTGAAAATTTGATTAACCCGTAATCTCTCCAGCGTTGAATTGTTCTACCCGAAACCTTAAGAAGCGTTTCGAGCTCTTGTGTGTTGTAAATTTTTTCACAACACGAATTCGCAGGGACATACCTTTCCCCTACGAGATTTGCATCTCTAATAGCCATATGCTTAAATATTTAGTTTGGTAAAATGTTGTTCCGATCGGAACGTAAAATGAAGCCATCAACAGCTGCGTCAGGTTTACTTACAGTCGACGCAGAATTCCTGCATTTTCAACCTCTGTCGTTGGCTTTCGATTACAAATATTTGGGGTATTTGTTTATAAATCAAGCGATTACTTGCGAATTGGAGAAATATTCTGCATAATATAGCATTAACCGAAGGAAGGTGTTTCCATCTGCGAGGAATATTTAAGGAAATCCAGTAATTTTGATGGGAGACGATTAAAATCAGATACTCAAAATTCGTTTATTCTTCATCCATTTTGTCCATTTCGGAATACATCTGCGCATCGATTATTTTGGCATAACCTAAGGTCGTGGTCAAATTGGAGTGAACCATTATTTTTGAAACCATTTGAATGCCTATCCCATTACCAACCGCTAGCGTGCCGAATGTATGTCTGCTGGAATGAAATCCACCTGATTTTTCAATACCTGCTTTATCTTTAATCGTTTTCAGATTCTTGTTTGCATAGGCTGTGGCTGATGAAATTTTAGTGAGTAACAAATCCGCAGGTGCATTAAATACCGATTCATCCAACAAACCAAATATATATCCACTTTTTTTTCCAGTTGGTATATATCGCTCAATTATTTGTACTGCTTTTTTGGGAAGTTTGATCGTATGATCATTTTTGGTTTTATGGACAAAGAAACTTATCACTTTGGAAGTTCGATCATATCTTTCAATCCTTAATTGAAGCAAATCTGAGATTCTTATACCTCCTGCATAACATGCAAAAACAAACATATCTCTATGAGCCTCCATTTTGGTGCCTTTATTAATATGAACTTGGTCAATAGCATTTACCTCTGCTTGAGTTAGAAATGATTTTTCTACTTTTTCGGTCTTCAGTTTATACTTTTCAAATGGATTATTTTGGATAGGGATTAGATCTAGATCTACAGCTTTATTAAAAAGCATACGAAAGACCTTGAGATTAGCATGAATTGTATTTGTTGAGTTACCGATACTTCTTAGGTAGTTCTCATATTCCTTGAGGTATTCTAATGTAAAGGTTGAAAACGGTACGTCTTTTTGCTTGTTGTAATCGATAAATTTTTTTAGTACCGATTCTACTTTCTTATGAGTGCCAAACTTCTTATCTATTTTTTGTTGATTAACATACTCTTGAAAAAATTTCGTAAAACTCTGCCTATTGGTATTCTCCTTCCTATTTGACTGTGCTTTGATTTCTTTTCCAATTCCACGTTTACCATCAAGTTGGATTCTAATATCTTCTAGTTCACTAATTTTTTTAGCAATCAAATGGTTCATTCTAACCGAGTTTGGATGCTTAGAGCGAACCTTACAATTCTTTTCATCCCATTCGTCCAACCGAATATCAATACCCGTAGATTTAAATGTGTTTTTTTCTCCTTCAATAATTCGAAGATAGATTGGAATTAAACCATTTGATTTCTTCTTATTCTTTTTAAGCACTGCGCGAATTGTAGCCATAATTTCAAAAGGTACAGATATAGGTACAGGTTTTTTGTCTAAAAGGTGCTTTTGCTTACTTTAGATTTCTTTGTAAATGTAGCATATTTGTACTTATTAATGGATAATGAAAGAATATTTAAGAAATAGGCTGACATTGTAGTGGTACCTACGCGACCACAGAAATCAAAAGACCTGTATTTTTACAGGTCTTTTTTTTTGCCTAATTTACAGGCCTATGGTACAATACAATACAAAAGACTGGATCACCTTTATTTTTAAGTTACATCAGTCA
>JACCDU010884385.1_pt1 | contig 17798 bp, 22 predicted proteins | sample 7446081 | NCBI WGS metagenome assembly JACCDU01 (sample SAMN15323447, study PRJNA562643) | freshwater metagenome | isolation source: river surface water | place: USA:Blue River Watershed | collected 2017-08-17
CAGCACACCCGTTACTCGGTACAAGACCTACACTCCTGGCTGCAATCGCTGGCGTGTAACCCCACCCCTGTGGGCGATGACATGATTTACGCGATGGGTGATAACCCATCGGAGCTGGCTGGTAAGCGAAACGCAGACCGCCCTGCTGGCCTGACACTCAAAGCACCCTACAACCTCAATTCCGCGACAGCCCGTTGGTTTGGCTTCGGCTCGATTGAGCAGAACTCAGGTGCCGATTTGTTCACCGGCCTTGGCGTACTGGGTAACCTGGTCGCATCCAGCCCCATCTACATCATCCAAGCCAATGCCAAGCTCACGAAGTTTTGGGCTGACTCTGAGATCAACGGCACCTTCCAGATCATCCTTCAGGTCAAATCAGGTGGCAATCTGATCGACTCAGGCAAGGTGGCAGTCTACAGTCGCAAGTACGGCCAGACCTACTCGCACTTCGAAGTGCCCATGCAGGCCGGTGGCCAGCAGGTGGCTGCTCTAAGCACGGCACTGGATACCAATGTCGACACAGCCACTATGACGCCCACGATCTGCGCAGGCTACTTCAGCACGGCGATTGGTGGTACCGCAACTCCAGGCTCCGAGAAGATCGCTCTTGCCTATGGCGACACGACCAAAGACCTTGGTGGTGGTCAAGGCCCCAAGCTGCACAAAGGCACTATCACCCTGAACGGTGCGGTGACGCTGGCCCAGGCCTACCAAGCCTTGATGTGGGCGTGCTCTGAAAACAGCACGATCACCTTCAATGGAACCCCTGGCTATCGTTATCGCGTCCTGCCTGGCCAGTCCTATCCTGAAACTTCGGACAGCATCTCGGCCCCGTTTGGCAAGTTCGCCGGTGGCAAGTGGTTTGTTGCCCGTGGTTGGTGGCTCCAAGGGGTGCTGGCCGCTGACTCCAAGAACTACCAGCTGGTGTCCGACGACAACACCAACGAGTTCCCGCCCAACTCGGTCGAAATCGCCATCGGTAACCTGGAGATCGGTGACTACGTTGTGGCTGTGCGTGATGACGGTACCGGAAAGTTCAAAAAGTCTGACACCACGCTCGCAGCTGCTGCACCAGCTGGATCCACTTCAGTCACTGTTGCTGCAGCTCCAGACGACTCGCCTACGGCCCCTAACGGACGCAAGTGCTTCATCCGAATCAACAACGTGCCGCACACCTACACCAGCCGAACGGGCAACGTGGTCTCCGGCTTGGTTCCACCCGTTCCCACTGGGGGGTACGCAAACGGTGTTGCTGTGTTCTTCCCGTTCTTTGACGCTGTGGCTGACAGCACTGAAGTGGCCTCTGCCCCATTTCAGTACAAAGCCGACTTCGACGTACAGTACAAGGTGGTCAACAACGGTGCACAGCCGATCACCCCGTATATCAACAAACTGCGTGTGACCTCCAGCGGTGGCTCTGGCACTGCTGTCCGTAACTACGAGTAACCACTATGGCACTGACCTTCGACGCGACCAACAAGGTGATTGAAACCACAGCCTCGATCACTGACTTGCAGCAGTTTCACTTAGAGCTGCGGAGCTGGGAAGCGTCTGCCGAAGGTGCTATGCACCCCATTACCCACAACTGGAAGTCTCTGGAGTTGGGTGATGGGGCCTCGGTGGACCAGGTGGACTTGGTCAATGGGTGGAAGTTGAAATTCTCAGTGGCAGGCAGTTACGTCATCAATGGCAACTTGACGGGAAGCATTGTTGAAGTGCCTGGCTCTTTTGTAAAGCACAAGACCAGTGTGGCCTACGTGACCACTTCGGTGGGGTCTTCCGGCCCTTCTGCTGCCTCCATTGCAGCCGAATTGCGTGCTTCTCTGGTCTCTGAACTGCAAGCTATCTTGCAGATACAGACCAAGATTGACGCCACTTTTTGACTCTTTTGGGCACAAGAAACCCCGCTTCGGCGGGGTTTGTTTTTGAAGCCAGAAAGATCAGGGCCAACCTTTGTCTCGCATGCGATCGTATTCCTTGCTGGCTTGGATCTCCACACCGCCATTCTTCAACCGCAGGCACTCTTGCTCGTACTTGATCGAGTAACTCAAGCCCAGCGAGTTCTCTGCCATTTGTCCGATCGGTGTATAGGCCATGTGGCCAACGTAGTACAGCAAGGCCTGAAGGTACTGCACCGGCAAGTCGATGTCTACCGTATCAGGATCCATCAAGGACAGTGCTGTCTTGCCCACGGCAGGGTGATTGGCACAGTAGGTCACCACCAAGCCCTCGGTCTTGTAGACAGGAGGCAAGTCGTTGGACTGGGTCAGGATGGCCTGAGGTACTTGCACAGAAGTCTGGCTGACCAGGCGAACCTTGTACTTTGCCGCTGGAGATGTGAACAGCTCAAAGCCGCCATCAGTTGTCACGGAGTGCACGCGGGTGATGTCGTCCAAGAACGGCATCTCACTGTCGTCAATGTACTTCGTCAGCTCGCCTGAGTCAGCGTTGCTCTGTGCAAACTTGGCATTGAGCTGATAGATAGAGGTTGTGGGGCTCAGAAGGAGTCGACAGAACTTTTCCTTGAGCAGAAACCGAGTATGCAGGTCAGTCAGACCCTGGGTGATCATCCCAGTGACTCGCTGTCGATTCTCGGAGTTCACAACACCTTGAGTCTGACCACCAATGCTGATTTGAGTCAGCACAGAAGCTGAGAGGTGGTCGAAGATTTCTTGGAGTTTCATGGATACCTCACACAATGTACGAAGCAAGTCGGCTTTTTGGTGCTTCAACCTCGTCTGCTTCGTAGACACCATCCGCAGCTTGGTGCAGCATAGTGGGTTCTTCCGAAGGCTTCCAAGGCGTCAATAACGAAAGCTGAGAAATGGTGTCAATGAAGTCGTCATGCTTGGACTTGAGTCCGCCGATTGAAGCCAGGGAAAGCTCTGTGGTGGCTTCGACCATGATCTCTTCATTCTTCTTTTCTACAGGGAAGTAGATCTTCTTGGCTTTGAACCATGGCACAACCGTGTTAAACGCAACCAGTTTGTTGGTGTTCTTGCGAACACCAGGCTCACCGCTGTTGTTGCTGGAAGCCAAGCTGAAAAACACGTTGCGAACCATCATCTGTTCCAGGATCCAGCGAATGAATCCACCTTGCTGGCCGTTGACCTCAATACCCACCTGCTGGGGCCGGTAGATGCTCACCAGCCGGAACAAGTCATTGATGCTCTTGTCCATCAGCTGGCGTTTGCACACCCCGTCCACCCAGAACCAGTCACCGTTGTTGTTGTACGCCCAGACACTCACCACCGAGAAGTCGGCACGTTGCTTCTCGCTCGTGGCGAAGTCAGTTGTGATGTAGAAGTTGTAGCGAGACTTGAACTTGATGACCAGCTCATGCCGATACCAACCAATGTCAGAGTCCGCCACCAGACGTTCCTCTTCCGACATGATTCGCAGCATCAGCTCTTGGTTGAACGTGTCAACCTTGCCCAGCTTCACAGCCTTCTCGTACTGCGTCTTGACGTAGTCGTAGGTAAACCGATCTGGCCAAGAGCCTTGGAACTCTTCCCGCGAGCACGGGAACTGCTCACAAACTGGGAAGACGTTGACGCTCCAGGCACCGGATTCGACGGCCTTGTAGAGCGGGTCGCGTGCATTGAACGGGGTGCCCGACCAGATCATCATCCGCTTGAGCGGGTGCAAGGCGTAGTCCACGGCCTTGTAGACCGTGTCTTCTACGGCCTTGATCACCGTGTCTGAGCGAGCATCCTCGTCGCTGATCAGGTCATCGAGCACGGCCAGCTGAGGACGCTGGCCCATTTCCTTGGCACCCCGCACACCAGTCTTGGCACCATAGCCCTTGACGATGAAGGCTTTACCATCAGCGTTGCGGAACTCCCAGCGAATGTCAGTGAAGCGGATCTCAGGAACATACTGCTTGAGGAAGTCGGAGTTTTCCCAGCGGAACTCCAGGTTCTTCCGCATGTTTTTGACACCGTTATCCACAGAGTCAGAAACATACAGGGCCAGGGATACCTCACCGAAGTTCGGCAGCTCCCCGTACACGGCCAGGTACAGGAACAGGTACTCAGCCATCAGGGTGGTCTTGGCGATACCCCGGTGGCATAGGTTGATGATGTTGCTGCCACCCTCAGTGATGGTGTCCAGCATGAAATAGTGGACGAGGGGGGTTTTGTTCTCCTCCCCGTCCTCACCGTTCACCAACTTGATGAAGTTGACGAACTCCAGTGCGAAGTCACTCGGGACGTAGTTGGGATCAACCTTGTAGCTGGCTGCGTTGAGGTAGTCCTCAACCTTCCAGGCTGTACCGTCCGAGTGAAACTTCGTTGCCATGGTTTATGCCTGGGTTTCGGGGGTGGTATCGCCACCCTCGCCTTCAGCCTTGGCGTCCACCTCAGGCTCGGCTGGCGCCTCGTCCTGAGGCTGGCCACCGGCTTCCTGCTCGGCCTGGGCAGGCTCAGGGGTGTCACCAGGCACCTGCTCACCGTCCTCAATCGAGACAGTCGGGGCGTCTTCTGCCACGGCATCTTCCACCGGTTCGAACAAGGTGCTGAACTCTTCGTCAGACATGGGGTACAACTCGCCACGCACGCCCTGCACGATCCAATCACCGAACTTCAGCGAACGCTCGCCGTGCTCGGTCATCACCCGCAGGTTGTCGTCCTTGCTGGTGAAGGGGTAGCCAGCCGGGTACACAGCACCAGGCTCCACCGGGTTCTTGTTCCAGGCCTTGTGGAGCCACTCAGGCCAGTCGACATTGCTTTCACGTCGCTCGGACGTGAGCTGGAAAGCGGCCACCACCAGAGGCAGACGACGGAAAATGTTGGAGGTTCGGGTCATGGTTTGACTTCCTTGGCTTGGACATCTACGGCCTCAACCACCGGAGTGATCCGGGAGTGGGCAACTTGCTGGGCATTCATTGCCCCGGATTGCACCAAGAGCCGCTGCTGTGCGGCCAGCTCCATGGTGGTTTGACGCAGGGCAGCAATGACGCCGCCCGAGTCCTTCACCCCCAGGTCGATCTGCAACTTGGAGGTTTCAGGTGCTTTGGTGTGGGTGAGGATTGAGTTAGCTGCATCACTCCGCACCTTCTCGCTCATGGCATTCGCCATCAGCTCAGCTTGGACGTTCAAGGCCTTTTGGTACAGATCCTGGTTCAGCACATGCGTGGGAATCAGGGTCTGCTCCATGATCAAGTTGACCAGGCGGTTCTTGTTGTAGGCGGTGACGTAGGAAGCGATGTCCTTATCCGCCACCCCTCGGGCCTTGAAGCTCTGATACCGATCAGGAAATGTCCTGATATACGCCTTCAAATTGGTATCACCCATGAGCTTGTGGCTCACATATTTGACGGCAGCAACGTAGTCAGTGAGTTTGAACCGGCCATCTGCCATCACGTTCGTGTAGGACAGCAGGTTATCCCGATATGCCTCGTACATATCCGGGTCTGCCAAAACACGGTTGATCTCATCAACCACTTCCTGATTCAAGGTCTTCTTGACCTTATCAGGCAGCAGTGCATTGAGCTGATCGGTTGTGATTGGTGCGACGGCAGACATACCAGCAACTCACCTTTGGGGTATTGGGGAATTGCTGAGGATTATTACCCAGAAACTAAACCAGGACAAATGGCCAATAGATTGGGGCCAGAAATAGTCGCGGGTTTTTTGAAATTTTGAAAATTGAGTAAAGACGTAGGGGCTGTAGGGCTGAACTCAGAAAACAAAACCCTCCCCCCGGGGGTCACTTTTATTTGAATCTTAGGCTCGGCCTTCGGCCATGCAATGGGCATGTGCCCTGTCATCACCGAGTACCACCATGTCCTTCGACTACCTCATTACCCGCTTCATCTTCCTGTTCTGCCTGGCCATGACCAGTGTGAGCCTGTGGCTCACCTGCATGGAGATCGTTGAAGGCACCGCTGTGCACGCAGCTCAAGGTTGGTGCATCACCAGCTTGTTGGCCATCCTGTCCTTGTACGCACGCTACATGGCTCAAGAGGTCCGTGAGCGTCTTCACGTCCACTACATCAGCTGAGTTGCCTTCGGCAATGCAGTGGGGATGAGAGTAGGCCTGCTCTCACCCTTCTTTCAACATTCCTATAGGAGTTCACCATGGCACAACAAGTTGGTTTCTTCGTCGCTCTGCACTCGATCTACGCAGCTGTCGCAACCCTGGCTACCGCTGTCGGGCGTCTGGCCAATTCGGCTGACAACCTCGGTCAGTGGGCAGAGGAACAAACTGCGACCTTTGTCGATGAAGCTCGTCTGGAGCGTGCAGCCAAGGTCAAGCAGATCCAAGAGAAGCTCGCACTGGAAGGTGTGGAGTCTGCATCAACCAAGGTTGTGGGTACCAGCACCAAGGCTCGCAAGGCCACCAGTGCAGCAGCACCTGCCATCACGCAGTAAGCGATAAGCGCCGCACATCCCTTTGGGGGTGTGTGGTGTTTTTTTCTTAGTGCTTGCATCCCATCTATATGGGGCGTGTGTGTAACCCACACACATGTGACGCAACCAGCCGATTCATCGACGTAACAGAGGCGGTATTTGCACACTGTGAAACACACCACACACTCAGAGCACGCTAGACAGACAGATCAAAGAGAGATAGGTATCTCCTTGTTGTCGCTGTCAACCCATTGCCCTTCCACAATTTAGAAGATTGACTCACCTCATGAACTCTGCACAAAACTTTCATAGACTCGGTGTACGCACCGCATTGGTGAACTCAACTAAAGTTCACTGTGACTCAACTGCATATCAGTTGAGTGCAGATAAGTACAAGTGGTGCGTAGTGTTGTACCCAGCTAGGTAGGCAGTAAATGACTGAGCTGTTCATCAGATCAAGGTTACCTGATCACATCCCCACTCCTAGATCTTCTAGGCTCCACTCAAATGCACTCCGTGCATGTGATGGCCTGTACCGATACCCGGACGAGGCTATAACCCTAGGGGTTTCACATGCCTGGTACCAGCATCACAGACAAGTTCGACGACTCCTCAGTTGTCTTAGAGGACTTCTCACCTACTGGCGGGGTTCCTCTCAACCAGTACGACAAGGCTATTGCCCTGGTCGAACACCTTGTGTGCCGCATCTCGTATGCCTCTCGCACGCATTTGGGATTCCAAGCCCACTCTCCTGCTCAAGGCCGAGAAGCCCATCAGATCCTCGCAGATCACGGCTATCGCCCTTTCAGCACTGAGATCAAAGCTGGGTTCTTCGTGACCGCTCACATGAGCGATTTGGCCACGCACTGAGCCAGCTCTTTCCCATCGTTTCAGTCTTGTCCATGCGCCTTCCTGGCGCTTTGTGGACTGGTCTAGCTTGTCATCGTTCTTTATGCCTTCGGCATTGGAATGAGGCGCAGACCTGTGCTTCCAATTCCTTTCCTATCCCTTCATCTATCTAGGAGTTTCATCATGGGTGTCAACATTCGCATGCCTCAAGGCAACGCTTCGGCTCAATCCAACGAATCGTGGAAGGCCACCGGTTTCGTCAATCTGTGGGTCAAGCGTACCGATGGCAGCAAGTTCAAGCTGGGCGCGATCCCTCTGCGCGAGCAGAAGACCACCGACGCAGCCATCATCAACCGCTTGCGCCAAGAAGGCGGTGTCGAAGCCCTGCTCAACGCTCTGGAAGTCGACTATCAGGACGTGAACAACGATCCGTCCAAGGTCAACGTCGGCTTCTAAGCCGTACCACCTCATCAGCCCTGCTGCTCTTCGGAGCAGTGGGGCTTTTTTATTTACAGCGAGCGCATGCCCATGCGAAGCCAAGACAGGCAAATGTCTTCGCTCACCCATCGGCATGCCCTTGCTTCGCTCCTTCGCCCTGGACAGGCCTTGTCGGCTCGACAGACAGACGCCTTCGGCGATGGCATGGGCGATCTTGCCCTGCTCCTTCCGCCTGCTATGGGTAAACGCAAATCTCCTGCTTCTGCACAGCAAGTCCGCAAGGTCTTCGCAGCCAATCGTGGCCAGCTTGCTCAACTCAATGGCAAGCAAGGCCGCACCTACAACGAGCCATGGGACACCAATCATCGTGTCTCTGGCGAACCCATCACCCGTTTGCGACTGATCAACAAGCAGTTCGAACGGTATCGCAACCCATTCGAGTTTTGGCCCGGTCCAAGCTCCCAATAAACCTATGAGCAGCAAAACCCAAATCTCCCGCACCAACCGAGATCGTCGTGGCGGCCATCAACCCTCTTACGTCATGGATGCGCATAAGCAAGTCATTCACAACGACCCGAAAGCCAAGGTCTTTTTCAAGAAGCTGGACAAGAAGCGCCTTCGTCGTGAAAGCAAACGGGTCATTGAAGAAGGTGTTGCGCATTTCAATGAATACCAAAGCGGGTATCGCAGCGATTACCTAGATGCTTACCTGGATGAGCAGGAATGGTTAGATGAATTGTCTTCCCGACAAGAAGAGGAGCACCTCCAATTTGAGGAAGACGTGTCCTACGACTTATACGCCCATGACTCCTTTGATGAGTACTGGGATCCCTTGAGTTACAGCGACATCTACTCTCACAGAGCATCTCAATACCACGCCAAAGAGCGTATCAAAGACATCCTCATTGAGGTTGCCGCAATTAGCGATGCAACTACCACTCAATTACTAGACCAAGCCGTCAACCTGCTGGAGTCTTACCTGTGAACGCCCAACCCCAACCCATCTTCGTCTTCGGCTCCAACCTCTCCGGTATCCACGGTGCAGGAGCTGCCCGCATTGCCAACCGCGATCACGGTGCTGTGTGGGGCATCGGCGAAGGCCTCATGGGCCAAAGCTATGCCCTGCCCACCAAGGGCTTCAACATCTCCTTCATGCCCATGAAGAAGGTGCAAACGCACATCGAGAACTTCTTGGCGTTCGCCCGAGTGAATCCGAACAAAGAGTTCAAAGTCACCCGCATTGGCTGTGGTCTCGCAGGCTTCAAGGACGAAGACATCGCAGCGTTCTTCAAAGAAGCCCCGAGCAACTGTACCTTCGACCTGGCCTGGCATCCCTACCTGGGCAAGGACGCGCGCTACTGGGGGACGTTCTGATGTACCAACCCTACAGCGACGAGACTTAGCCAACCTGGTGGATCTGACCATTTCAAGAGCACAAGTATTTAACCAGTAAGGAGCTGGCAATGCCGGTCTATCACAACCAGACCCTGTATCTGGTCGGGCTTCCTATCCCACAAAGGTCGCTGCCCTCTGCTTACACAGACATCGGCACAGTTTCGTACATGAATCGAGACCGGCCACTGTTTAAGTCATACCAGTCTGGGCAGTTGTTGATGTGTGTCCAACACCCCAATAGCGAGTGGCCGACCTTCTACCCGTTGAAAACCCAGTCTGAACTTTTGAAAGACTGGCACTAACCAAAGGAACCAACAATGACCACTGAACAACTGAAACTGTTCTACCAAATCTTGGAAACCAAGAACTCTTGGGGCAAAAACGAAATCAAGCAGTTGTTGCTTGAGGTCTGCTCAGGCATTCGTACCTCCATCTAAGGAATCCGTATGGCTGATACCCATCTGCAAATCATGCGCCAAGAGTCGATCGAAGCTCGCTACAACCGCAAGCTGATCGACGGCTACATCAAGGGCTACCTGGACATCGACCCCAAAGCCCAAAACATGATCTCCAAAGGCGTTCAGCTCCTGGAGGATTGGTTGGCCAAGGCCTACTACCCATCGAAGGATGCACGCCTGGCTCAACTCAAGCAGTTTGATCTGCCAGAGCTGGTGGCCAAGCTCATGCTGGGCTCGTGCTATTACCAGACTCCCACGTTGTTCACTTCAGTGACCAGCCAGCTCGCTGGCCGACTGGGCTTTGATGACAAGCGTGACGCCATCCTCACCATGGCTGAAATGCTGGCTGTACTGGCCCACACCGATGCGTTCGACATCGGCAAAGCCGAACCCATGGGCTCCATGCTCTTTGTCAGCCGCATCGCGCTGACGCCTGAACTCATTAAGTTCATCGAGCAGAGCATGTACCTTCCACCCATGGTCTGCGTACCCTTGGAGCTGCGTAACAACTACGACAGCGGCTACCTCAGTCACAAGGAATCCGTCTTGCTGGGAAGCAAGAACCATCACAACGGCAACGTGTGTCTGGATGCCATCAACCTGGTCAACTCAGTGGCCCTTTCACTCAACATCGACTTCATGCGTGAAGTGGAGGAAGAACCTACGCGAGAGTTCACCATTGAGAAAGCCAAGGAAGCAGCAGCCAAGAAGGGCAAAGTCATCAACGACGCTCAAGCCCGCTTGGTTGTCGCACAGCAGATGGAGCACTGGCACCAATTCAAGCCCATCAGCAACGAGGTCTACATGACCTTGATTGAGTGCGGCAACGAGTTCTACCTGACCAATCGGTATGACAAGCGTGGCCGCATGTACGCACAGGGCTACCACGTCAACTCCCAGGGCACCTCTTTCAAGAAGGCCTGCCTTGAGCTGGCCAAGAAGGAAGCGGTGCAAGGCGTGCCATGCGTATCCTGATCTTTGATCAGGGCGCACTGGTATTCGAAACCTTGTGTATGAACCTGGAAGTGGCTTTCCAGGCTCATCTAGCCATGCAGCGGGTTGCGTACCCAAACGCATACGTTTTCGTGTATTCCACAGGCCTTCTCGCAAAGAGTGGCTGGTGGCGAATGGACCTCACGCCTGAACTCGAAGAGTGTGTGCCTGCTGTCTACCGTGCCCTGGCTCTGATACACACCTGAGCCACTCAACCATTCTTTGGGCTTCGCCCACGACGTGCACGGGATGTTCCGTGCTCTGCCTTACAGGAGATACCTATGCAAACTTTCACCGGCTGGCAATACCTGCTGATTGACGCCGCCAACCAGGCTGGCCTGGACAAGCTCCTGTTCGAAGAACGTATCGAATGGGCCACCGAGCACCTCGATCACCTGGAAGACATGGTGGACCAGGCTGGCAAGACCAAGCCTCTGTTTCTCAAGGCCTGCCATGCCATTCGCCAAGCCCAACGTGGTGAAGCCACTGGTCATCTGGTCGGCTTCGATGCTTCCTGTTCCGGCATCCAGATCATGTCAGCCATCACTGGCTGCTATGACGGAGCCATGAACACTGGCTTGGTGCTTCCCAACGTCCGATCAGACGCCTACAGCACCGCCACAGCTCTCATGAATGAGAAGCTGGCCCAGTCTGGCCAAGCCGGCGCACTCACCGTACCGCGTGACAAGGCTAAGAATGCTCTTATGACTGCCTTCTATGGCAGCAAGGAGCAGCCCAAGATCATCTTTGGCGACGCCACACCCGAGCTGGAAGCGTTCTACCTCGCTGCTGCTGAAGTCGCCCCAGGTGCCTGGGAACTGCTGCAAGACCTCATTGGCAGCTGGAACCCGCAGGCTACCCATCATTGTTGGCAGTTGCCTGACGGCTTCGAAGTGCAGATCAAGGTGATGGTGGATCGTGAGATCCGCATTGAAGTGGACGAGTTGGGTCACGCCAGCTTCACCTACCAGTTCAAAGAAAACCTGCCCAAGAAAAAGGGCGTGTCCAATGCAGCCAATGTAGTGCACAGCATCGACGGCTACGTTGTGCGGTGCATGCAACGTCGCTGCAACTACAACAAGGACACGATCGAGTGGGTCAACTTCCTCGTCCAACAAGAGTTGGCCGAGCGTGCTGCCGGTTCCCAGTCTGCACCTCCACTGCCCTCCAAAGCTGTCCACTACTACTGCGAGCTGTTCAGTCAGCACGGCGTGGCCGATGTGGTCATCTGCCCGTACCTCACCCGTGAGCAGGTCCGCTACCTGGACCAGGATCACCTCGAAAAGTTGGGAAGCATTGTCGAGAGCATGCTGTGCCATGAGCCCTTTGAAATCCTCACCGTTCACGATGAGTTCAAGTGCCATGCCAACAACGTGAACTACTTGCGTTCGCACTACATCAACATCCTGTGTGACCTGGCAGACGGCCATGTGCTGGATGCCGTCTTCACCGACCTCATGGGCCAGCCAGCCAACTACAGCAAGCTGTCCACCGACTTGTCAACCCACATCAGCCACAGCAACTATGCCTTGACCTGACCACCACAACCGAAAAAACCTATGCCCAAAACCGATACACCTGACCCGTACTCGGAGGTTTACCTCCCTTCCTGGGCCGTGGCCCCAGCCAACGGTCAATACACCCTTGGGACTCACCTGGCCACCAAGGATGGTCGACGTATAGGCAACGCCCACATCGTCGAGATCCGCGAGTCCAAGTACATCCTTGGGCTCACGATCTACATGGCACTTACGGATGCGGGGAACCTGGTACCGTTCACTGCCCAGGAGCTGGAGACTGTTTTCCATGAACCCCTCTATGTGAGCAATTTGGAAGAGGTCAAGACCAAGTTCTGGAGGCCTGGCGTGACCGCCTGTTCTGACTGACCTTCCCATTCCGCTCAGGGGCATTCCTGCCCGTTTGCGGTTGGTCACGAACTCAGCGAGTAGCCCACCCGGGTTACTCGCTGTTCTTTTTTCTGGTAGCTGACGCTGCGCGTTTGCACAAGCCAGGCAGACCAAGCCACAGCACTCAAGAACACTTCTGAGAAGTTCTGCAGAAGTCCTGAGAACTTCTCCAGACAGTCATACCGATACCCTGATTTTTCAAAAAATCAGTTTTTGACTGTACCTGCCCGATACCCCAACACCCCTTGCTGCATGCCCATCCCCAGCCCATTCACTGATACCAGCTCTGCGCCACCTTTGGCAAGCATGACGCTGTTTCCAGCCATGAACTCACCCTCTGACGTTGTTGAGTTGGCCACAACCAAACTCAGTGGCGTTGACCGCAATGAATTGCGTGCTTTGTTCATGACGTTCCACAACACCATTTTGGCCAGTGTGACCAAGCACTGACTCAATCAGCCAGAACATACCAGGCAGTTTATTAAGCTGCGCCTACTGACCAAAACTTTGCCTGTAGGAATCCTTCATGGATCAAGACAGACGGCAGACCATCCTCTCCCGTTTGTTGGAGAGAGGCCGAGAGGTGGACACAGGATTCACCTTAGACGGCCAAGCAAGCCCCTGCCTCCTCTGGACTGGCCCGACATCAGGCACTGGACGAGGTGGGGGCTACGGTCGAATGAGCCTCAACGGCCATACCGTGGCCGTGCACTTGGTGGCCTACACCCACCACTTCGGGTTCATACCTGGCAACCGCCAGGTCGATCATCTCTGCTGCCAACGCCTGTGCTTTCGCAAAGAGCACCTGGAGCTGGTGAGCCACATCACCAACCAACGCAGACGCGATCAACGATCGCAAGGAAACAACCATGCTATCCAAAATCCCGCCTCAGCTGCAAGCCACCGAAGTCAGCCCAATCGTTCAATACAACACCGTGGAAGGCCTCAAGAAGACCCTCACAGTCATCCGAGGAGTGCAGTCGCTATTGAGTGATCCCTTTAACTGGCACCAAGGCGGGTTTGCCGCGTACAAAACCCGCATGCCCGACAACACGGTGCTGGTGGAAGACCTCTGTGACTTCAACAAGGGTGCCTCCCCCAGCTGGAAAAGCCCAAAAGCCAACTGCTTTTGCTTGTTGGGTGCTGGCTCCCGCGTGGTACACAACAGCAATTACGCCCTTCGCAATGCCTTCTGGAGTGACCCTATTCAGGCGCACCTGCAACAAGCACACAGCATGCACAAGTCGGTCGCTGACTTCAACGACAGTCCCAGCACAGAACACCACCATGTTCTGGAGCTGCTGACTTTGGCTGAGAAATACGTCATTCAAGCCATTGATGTGCGTGCTGAACTGGACTCCAGATCCATTCAACAAGGAAATACACATGTCTGCTAAAAGCATCCAATCCATCCGTCGCATCCTGAGCATCTTTCAATCCAGTGAAGCTCAGATCCGCCCTCACCACATCGTCACCGGTCCCAGTGGCTCAGGAAAGAGCCACACGCTCCAAACGCTGTGCGAAGAACTCAAACTGCCGCTGGTCGAAATCAATGCCGCTGGCTTGACCAAGGAAGGTACCGCAGGCAACTCAGTCAGCAAGGCCTTGACACCGCTGATCCAGTACGGCTTCCAGCCAGTGGTCTGCTTCGTCGATGAGTTCGACAAGCTGTTCATCAGTGGTAACACCAACTCGGAGCTGGCACACGAGACCACTAACGGTGTGCAAAACGAGTTCCTCAAGGTGTTGGAAGGCACTGCCTCGGTCTACTCCGACTACGGCAAGTACATCCCCATCGACACCAGCAACGTACTGTTCGTCTTTGCCGGTGCTTTCAACGGCGAAGAAAACATCGACCTCGATCGTCTGCGTGAGCTGGGTGTCAAGACCGAGTTTCTCGGTCGCGTGGGCCTGGCCTATGGCCTGCAAAAACTGAGCTTGGAAGACCTCCTGGACATCCTGGAGAACTCCAAGCTTCTGGCCAACTACCTGACCCTGTTCCCCACTGTCAAACGCCAGGCCGTCATCGACGCTGTCATGACTGTGGTGCGCGAGAACTACGACCGCAACACCTTGGGTGCACGTCTGGTCAATACCCTCATCCACCAGTACTTCATCAATGGTGGCCTCAAGTCCAAAGAAGCCAAGAAGGCTGCCTTCCAGAAGACCCTCACCTTCACACCCGCTTAACCGGCATGGCCTCTTTTGAACAATTCAAGGAAGTGCCTACCCACATCAGTGAGATCCGTGTAGGTGACCTCGTGAACCATCAAGGTGAGGTACGCACTGTCTGCAAGTCCAACATGCACAAATGCCCCTCCATGGGGCATTTGCTATTTGGGGACTCGTACAGCATCGGAACAGTCCTTGTGAAACGTCTTGTTTACGTCAAACCAACATGAAATCCTCAATCAACAAAGTCAAGAGCCTTGTCGCCCTGGCCATGATGGCTGGCTTGGTGCCCATGATCCATGGCTCACCTGCCATCGGCAAGTCAGCCGTCACTCACTCCCTGGCCCGGGAGTACAACCTCAAGCTCATTGACATGCGCTTGAGCCAGTGTGAGCCCACTGATCTGCTTGGCTTTCCGTTCGTCAACAACGGTCGCTCGGGCTATGCCCCCATGGTCGACTTCCCATTGGAAGGTGACCCACTGCCTGAGGGCTATGACGGATGGCTGCTGTTTCTCGACGAGCTGACTTCAGCCCCACGCTCGGTTCAAGCAGCTGCCTACAAACTGGTGCTCGATCGCATGGTGGGCCAGCACAAGCTGCATCCTCGTGTCCGCATCGTCGCTGCCGGTAACCTGGAAACTGACGGCGCCATTGTGGAGCCGATGTCGTCGGCCCTGCAGTCTCGACTGTCCCACCTCTATGCCGAGCTGGTGCCCAGCGAATGGCTGGAGTGGGCCAACACCAATGCCCGCATCAATTCGCAGATCACTGCTTTCCTGCAGTTTCGTCCCAACCTGGTCTACACCTTCAACCCGGCCAGCAGCCAAGACACCTATGCCAGCCCACGCACTTGGGATGCCGTGGACGCCATCTTGGCCAAGGCTCAGATCAGCGAAGACAACCTGGCCCTGATCGCAGGCACAGTGGGTGAAGGCACTGCACGCGAGTTCTTTGCCTTCACCAAGCTGCGCTCCAAGCTGCCACTGATCCAAGACATCCTGGCCAACCCCATGGGCACATCTGTGCCGCACGAGGCGTCTACGCAGTACGCCCTCATTGGTGCCCTGTCTGATGCGATGAACGACATGACCGCTCAAGCGGTCATGGACTACGCCGGTCGCTTGCCTGCTGAGTTCCAAGTCACCTTCTTGCGTATGGCCCGCCTTCGCAACCCGAAACTGCTGCAACACCCAGCAGTTACCAACTGGGTGCTCACACGAGCACACGAGCTGGTCTAAGAGCCCTTCGGGGCTCTTTTTATTTGAGCCCAGAAATGTTCAACCAAGCCACACTACAACCGCTCACCAAAGAGCTGGCCTTGCAAAAGGCCAAGATTTCCCTGATGACACGCGAAAACTTCGCGTTCTTCTGCACAGTGGCCTTCTCGTTCCAATACCAGTGGGACGAGACCATCGACACCGCTTGCGTCGACGGCACCACTATTTTCCTCAACCCAGCCTTTTTCATGAGTTTGCAGCCGGAAGAACGTGCTGGCTTGATCGTCCACGAATCCCTGCATCCAGTGTTCTTCCACCTGGATCGCATTGGCGAGCGTGACCCTGACCGATGGAACATCGCAGCTGACCATGTCATCAACATCGTCATTGATTCAAATGGCCTCAAACTCCCTCCGGGAGGTTATTTGGATCACTCGTTTGCAGGCCTGACCACCGAACAGGTATATAACCGCCTGCCAGATAATGGTACCAAGCCCAATATGCCTGATCTGCGCCCCAAAGCAGATCCGCAAGGCACCCAAAAGGCCGAGATCGAAGGTATTTTGGTGCGCGCCAATATGGCCAGCCAAATGGCCAATGACAAGCCAGGCTCAGTGCCTGGCGAGTTGGTACTGATCCTGGAAAAGCTGCTCAAGCCCAAGCTGCCTTGGAATATCCTCCTGCGCCGCTTTTTGACGAGTTTCTCCAAGACAGGGCATTCGTGGAAAAAACCCAATCGCCGGTATTTCCCAGACATGCTGCTGCCTTCACGACACAGCTACTCTTTGTCAGAGCTGGTCATTTTCGTGGACATCTCCGGCTCAGTCAGTTCAGCTGACTTTTCCTTTTTCGTATCCGAAATTCGCGCCATTCTCAAAGGCTTCAGCCCTCCCAAAATAACCTTGGTGCAGTTTGATACTCAAATCAAACGCGCCGACGAATTGCGGAGTATTGCAGACCTAGAGGCTGTCAAATTCTCCGGTAGGGGCGGCACCAAAATCCAACCCGTCATCGACTGGGCCAACAAGAACAAACCCAAGGCATGCCTGGTGTTTTCTGACGGTCACTTCAGCTGGCCCCCCACAACTTCCGCACAGCCATTTCTCTGGCTTGTACATGGCAACACCAAATTCAAAGCACCATTTGGAAAAGTCGTTCACTACGACATTCCAAAAAGCTAACCTATTACAAAGTCATGGCCACCCTCAATTCCACCACTGACCTCAGCCAACTGACGCTGACGGATGACCAACAAAACGCGATCGCCAAATTGATCGTGGCCTTGGCTGACGACGATTGTCCAGCTTTCGTCATTGAAGGCTATTCCGGCACTGGCAAAAGCACCTTGGTGTGGTTCATCATCAAGATGCTTGACAAGATCATGGATTCAGCTCGCTTGCTGAACCCCAACTTGATCAACCGAGAGCTTGTACTGACAGCCACTACCAACAAGGCTGTAGACAACCTTTCCGACATCTCTGGCCTGCCAGCCTCGACCATTCACAGTCACCTCAAGCTGCGTGTCCAAAAAGACTACCAGACCGGACGCACGGAGCTGGTCGCTGCTGACAACTCCCTGCAAGCTCGCCAGTTGATCTTCATCGACGAAGCGTTCTACATGGACTCCCACTTGTTGGGCCAAGTCTTCAAGCGTACCGAGAACTGCAAGATCGTGTTCATTGGAGATCCTGCACAGCTACTGTCAGTCGGCCAGTCCAAGGCGGCTCTGTCCATGGCAGGCTTCCCCACTGCGCGCTTGTCCAAGATCGTCCGCCAAGCTGAAGGCAACCCCATCATTCAGATGGGCACCGTTTTCCGCGAAGCCGTGGAAACCGGTGAATTCAAGCCCTTCAAACCTGACGGCGTGGTCATCCGGCATGTAGATAGAGATACCTTCAACGCTGAGGTTCTCGCCGAGTTCACCGCACCTGACTGGACGCACCGCCGCTCCAAAGTATTGGCCTGGACGAATAATCGTGTCTTGGAATACAACAACGCCCTGCGCCAAGCAAAC
>JACCDU010947981.1_pt1 | contig 17797 bp, 16 predicted proteins | sample 7446081 | NCBI WGS metagenome assembly JACCDU01 (sample SAMN15323447, study PRJNA562643) | freshwater metagenome | isolation source: river surface water | place: USA:Blue River Watershed | collected 2017-08-17
GGTTTATTCTCCGTCGCATTTTGTGGTTTATTCGCTGGTGCATTTTGTGGTTTATTCTCCGTCGCATTTTGTGGTTTATTCTCCGTCGCATTTTGTGGTTTATTCGCTGGTGCATTTTGTGGTTTATTCTCCGTCGCATTTTGTGGTTTATTCGCCGAAGCATTTTGAGGTTTATTCGCCGAAGCATTTTGAGGTTTATTCGCCGAAGCATTTTGTGGTTTATTCGCCGAAGCATTTTGAGGTTTATTCGCCGAAGCATTTTGAGGAGATTGTTTGTTTGTTTTGAGTTTTTCAGTTAAATCCCCTACACCACTAATTTTATTTTTTTTCATCAAGTCCACTACGAGATTTATTGTTGCCCGATTGAAACCGACTTTGAAACCAGATGGTAGATATTTTTTAACATCTTCTATATTATCTTTCGTGAAATTTAACCCAGGCATAATCCTATTGACCACTCCTAAAAGTTTTTTATCTTCTTTTGAAAGACTATCAGATATGTTTGAGGATGTAGTGTTGCCAAGTAATGTTTGACTTGAATCACTTGCTTCTTGTAATGGATCTACTTTTGCATTCGATTCCCAAAATTTCTTTTTAATTTCGTTGATTTGTTTGGTTGCTTTTGCAGATAGTTTTGAAAAGATACCATCCTTCGTTTTGCTGTTTTTCACATTTGCATTTTGAACCTCATTCGATACTTTATGGATAAGTTCTTGCACTTTGGGTTGAAAATCTGCTAAACGTTTTGAAATAAACTCTTTTGTCGGTGTAGATGATTCAGAAGATGTATTTCTTACAAAAATATTCATGACTTTATCTTCTTCCTTTTTTAATCCTACGATATGATACTCATTATTGCTTTCGACTAAGAATATTGTATAAGCAAAGGTTTCTTCGGGATATATATATTTATATCCTTTATTTGTAATCAACACAAAGTTTGTAGCCATCATATAGGATAAAAACTTGTACACTTCATCGTTCAGAGATTTGTTTGTTGCATTTGAAATTTTAGCTGTTTCATATAGTTGTTCTATCAAATTGAACGATGTTTGTGCGTCTTTATAACCTGGTACATAAATATGTATATGATTATATTGTTGAATAGGCAATGGGTCTTTAGAATTTGGATCTTTCAAGAAAACAAAACTCTTAAAGTCATTACGTTTTACTTGCTCTGCTAAAAAACTCTTTGGATAAACATTTTCAAGAGGATATTCTTGCCAGTGATCCAGTATACTTGAAGATTGTTTATATTGAATTTGATATTTCGTTTGCAATTGATATACAGTTTGTTCTTCATCCGTATCGCGCTTTGTTTTTATAGATATCATTGGAGGTTTAATATCATTCGTGTTTTTGGTATTTGCACTAAAATGGACTTTTTTTTTGTTTAGTACATTTTTTGCTTTATTCCCTTGTTTATTCAATAACAAAGAATAAGCGACTGAACCTTTGTTTCCTTTAGCACCATCTGGTGTGAAAATCTTGAGAATATAAAAACTGGGATAGTCTGTTTCTGTTGCGTTCACTTCTATCATCGAACTATATCTCAAATTAGCACTACCCCTATCTTTCAAAACTTTTAGGATATAAAGATTACATTCTGCATCCGTTGCAAAATTTTTTAGATATTCATCATCGTCGTTATCGTTCTTTCTTGGTAATATATTTGCGTCATCATCGATACCAAGTTCCGTGGATATTTGTATGATGATTGGATTTTTTTCATCTAATAGTTCCGTTGTTTCATTCGTTTTTGGATAGTCTTCGATTATTGTTTGGTAATCATCATTTGAAGAAGACATTATATATATTTATATATGTTTATAAAATAAGATGATAGAATCAAAGTTTGATTTATCAAAACTAAAAATGATTGATGCTATGATATTTCTATACATTATTTCATGGATAAAAGTATGGTACAATTTGAAAAATAATAGTAAACTTAAAATTGAAAACAAACACGATGCATTTCTACTCATAACTATGTACAATTTGCAAATCATTTACTATATGATTGCTTTACTTATATTGATTGTTGTTCTCATCTATATCTTTAAATTTGTCATCATAGATATGATCATGCCGATATCCATTGACACACTTTTGATGAGAATATTCAAGTTTATCATATCAAGACAACATATTTTATTCATTACATCCGTCATAGGATTAACTATAGCATTCGATTATGTTTTTATAATTCTATACTTTGATGAAAAAAATAAAGATTCCAAACATCATTTGATACGTTTACTTGAATCCTCACTGTTTATATTTCTATTTTGTTATGTCATTTTTATTGTCTCCAATTGCATAAGGTAAAACAAATACAATGATAGATATCGATAATAAGGATATCAAACCTAATGAGATAAGATAATTATTTGCGTTATCGTTTTGTGGTTTCTCATCTTCAGTTATATCATCATCCACAGAAGAGCGAAACGACATAATAAAGCTTACACATTTTATTACGATGACAAGACACATTGGAATAAAAAATATTTTTTTGTTATTTTGTTTTTTCCATATACTATAAAATCTATCATAATACATTTGAATATGTTTGTAATAGGTATCTTTAGATTTTGTTAAAATGATAGTCATAAGAAGTCCAAATATAATGATGAAGAAAATAACGATGGTGATGATATATCCTAAAATAATCAAACCAGTTATGAATTCAAGAATTTTCATGGTTTTATCGTAAGGATCCTCTTGTTGTTCTTCCTGTGTTTCACTGGTCCTTTTATGTATTATTGGTTTTGTGAAAACAAACGAGATGATTATAATTGAAGGTATAACAAGTAGCAGTAAAAGTGGTTTTTGTATCTTGAATATATCATACTTTTGAAAATAAAAGGTGTAAAGTGTCAAGAAACCACCAACCAAAACTAAAAAAACTGTATTGAATAAAGTTGTACTCAAAAAGATAACGTTATTATTTATTACCGTATTAGATGAGAGAAACAATTTTGTAATCAAAAAAGCTGATAGAATAGAAAATATACCCAAACAATTCCAGATAAGTACTGGAGACATCATTATTTTTATTTCATAAAATAAAATGTCTTATCGTAGAAAAAACAAAGACGAACATCGTGATTTAGAATTTCAAGTCGAATTACTAACTGTTCAAATGGAACATTTAAATAAACGTATGGATTTATTAGAAAAAAGTATGGGATATATGGAGAAAAGTTTAAGAAGTGAATTCACAATCAATAAAAGTAAGAAAGAAGAAATTCACGAATCTTTATCTGAAGAAGAAACAAGTGAAATGGACAATTCTTCTTCCACTATTTCTGAAAAAGATAAAAAAGACAAAATAAGATTAATTAGACGTATAAATTAACGATTGAACACTTTCATATTCCATAAAATTAATAGAATCAGGAATGGATATAGAATTCTGAATGCAAACTCTTTTCCAGAGGATAGAACATTTTCATCGATAAACCTACGAATGTATACGTCTACAACATAGTGAATACTGATTGCTAATAAAATAACTAGAGCAAAAAGTAATAGTTTCATCACATCTTTTTTCTTTGACAACATTTTATCTAAATAACTGTTTTCCTTACTTTTATCCAGTTGGTCTTTTTGTTTTCTTAATTCCATGGATAATAGATGTAACTTTTGATCGGCAGTAAGAAAATTAGGATCAAGTGGTTGGGAAGTTGAAGAGGACATAGTAGTTGGTTCACGTTTAATGACAGGTTCTTCTTTTATATTTACAGGCTGCGGAGGAGGAGGTGTCTCCATTTTTTTGGGTTGTTCGAGTTCATAAACATAAGCATAAGATAAATCTGTTCCTGTTAGCATTTTTATTCTATTGAAACAAAATAAAACTGATGACAAAAATAAATTTCTAAATAATAAATCATATAAACAATGCAGAATCTTTTAGTGATATTTGTTGTATTACTTTTACTTTTAATCATCATTAGCACTTTGGGTGGTTCTATTCGCCCACAAGAACATTTTGAAGAACCTGAAGAATTTTGGCAAGGATCTTCAGTACCTTCTATGCCTTCAAAAGAGGTATCACCATCTGTAATGCCTTCTATGCCCTTACCAGGTTCTGAACCATTGATCAAAGAAGTAGAAGGATTTACTTGTTCAAAAGAACGTTTTGAAGAAGAGGAAGAACAATCTGTTCCAGTAACCCAACCACCACAAGTTGAACAAGAAGAGGAAGTTGTAGAAGGATTTGATGGAGATATGTACGCTGCATATTAAGATGTTTTATTGAAAAAATCTATTTCGGATGAAGCATCACTATCGGTAGCAGTGTCTTCATCACTTGTTGTAGATTCGTCGTATTCTTCTTCTTGTTTGAGTAAATGATTTTTCTCAAGATTCAAAAGACTGTCATCAGCATCGTCTTCACTTTCAACTTCTTTATACTCTATTTTTCGAGACATATAACTGTGATAATTATAGTCATAATTTGGATTTAATATCGATCGTTCGAATCGTCTTTTTTGCGTAGGAACTAAATATTTTATGGATATCAATAATAGATGATTGGCACCTTTGAAATCATATAATGTTCCTTCGGTTGTTTCGAATCTTAAACTCATTTTATCCAACTTGCCTATAGGATGAAATGGTTTTTTCTGGAAATTTACGAAATCGAAGCGTTGATGTGCAATATCATTCACTGCATACAACTTGAACAAACCAATTCCAGGAGAAAATCTACCATAAGCACGACTTCCATATAAATGATCATCTAATTCTTGACATCTCAAGATACAATATCTAGTTCCTAATAGATATATAACCCCAGGTGCTGTTAGACTGTAAGAAGTCGCACGAGGATTGAAAATACCTCCAAATAATCGTTTATTGTCTTTGTAATAATATTTCTGATATATTTTTGTTTGTGTTGCTTCAGCGTATTCATCAAAACCTAAACTTGTTCTTATCGTGGATCTTTCCATATCAAAAATAAATCCATAAGAACTACTATACGATAATTTTGCTTGAATGCTCACATCTCCCAACGATGAAGCATTTACGATAATCCTAGAACCACCTAAAGCTCTTTTTGTTTCATCGATAAAAGCTGTCACACCATAATTACCAGTGTTGAATTTTATCGTTTGAAATCCAATATAAGTCCAATATTTTATACTCTCTGCAGTTGCGTTTTCAGGTATAGACATTAGATTTTCTATGTCTGCATAACGAACGGATATACAATCATAATAATAAAAATTCCAATCAAACTTGTTATTTTTTTTCATTCCAAATTGTGAAGTATCGGTTGCACCAGGTAAAGAAAGTTTTGCTGCAAAACCAGATGTGTTATCCACATTTTGTATCATTGCTATTACTTCTTGTATGACAGTATTCAATGGATCATTTTCAATAAAGTAATTTTTATCTTCATATCTAAAACTGAAAATTGGATGCACGAATGTTATCAATGGAACCTCGTCTTCTTCAATTATAGGGATATTTAGTCTTTCATATCTCAACATCACAATATATCTGCCTCCAGATTGTCTTGTTAAATTGAAATTATTACTTATCAATAGTTCTGCAGTTGTTACAATCATTTCATAAGTAAATACACTTTCCACACCACTTGATTCGATAATAACATCATTACTTTTCATTACATCATCAAAACCATTTACGAGAGATAGTTCATTCAGTAATGTTTGAAAAGACATATTCACATGTGGGTTTTCTTTGTAAATGATAGACGACAAGATATTATTATGAGTATCAATATTATACATAGTAGATGGGATGGATGCATCTAAAATTTCAATACCGTATACAAATTTGAACGGTTCATCAAACTTGATGACATATTCATTAGGTTTGGGATAAAAATCTCTGTTCCTTACTGCAGAATCAATATGTAGAATAAAATTATCTTTTTCACTATTTTCTAAAAGAAAATCGATATCTTCTACACTCATGTCTATTTTATAGAATAGAATTTATAAAAATAACCAAACTTGTTTCAGAAATTATATAAACAAATAAGAATATCTCATAAAAGTAAAGATAAAATAAATGACCTCAAGTTATGATATTCATTTAGAAGAATTAGATGAAACCTTTGAACAAGCACTGCAACCTACCAATACAAAAATAAACCTATGGTCTCATCAATTAACTCTTTTACAAAGATGCAAACAATATGAAAATGAACAAATACCACTTAATTCATTCGAAACCATTCGAAACTCACAAAGAAACTTGAATTCTAGTGACTTTATCAAAACAAAAATAGGCATCATTGGTGATAGAGTAGGTTCTGGCAAATCATTTGTTATTTTGTCGCTAATCTTAGATAACGACATATCAAATAATCAAAGTATTCTAAAAGCATACGGTAAAAATAAATTAATTTTATCTTGTGCAGAAACCAGCAGAAACATAAAAACAAATTTGTTGGTTATTCCTCATAATTTAATATCTCAATGGGAAGATTACATCAAAACATTTTCAGATTCGTTAAGGTATTACATCATATCTCAGCACAAACATGTGGAAGCATTATTCGATAATACGATTCATGTCGCTGATTATCAGTTATTTATTGTTACTGCGTCTTTTTATTCACGACTAGCACATTACATAACATCGAGGTCGTTAAAATTTCAACGTGTTATCTATGACGAAATTGACAACATGAATTTACCTAATTGTATGAGTATCGATAGTAATTTTTATTGGTTTGTAACTGCAAGTTATGCAAATTGTCTTCATCCAAAAGGTTATAGTAAATGGGATTATTCTTTGGGAAGACATGTTTGGTATGCAACGGGACTGAAAAACTCTGGGTTTGTAAAAGATATATTTATGGATTTGTATTTGAATTTATCAAAAGATTTTGTGAAAATTTTGGTTTTAAAAAACAAAGATTCGTATATTGAGACATCTGTATCCTTACCACCTATAGAAACTATCACAATAAGTTGTAAGACTCCTATCACAATAAATGTGTTGGATGGATTTGTCGAAAGAGAGGTGATAAACTCTTTGAATGCTGGTGATGTTGCAAATGCAATAAGAATAATTGCTCCAACACACAGAAATACTGAAGATAATTTGATTTCTATTCAAATTGATAAATATGTTCGAGAAATACGCAACTGTGATATAAGAATCAATTTTACACAAACATTAGAATTCAATACAGAAGCAGAAAGACAAAACGAATTAGAGAGACTGATAAACAGAAAGAACGAAATTGAAAAGAAAATAGAAGGTATTCAACAACGCATTCATAATAATAACACCTGTTGTATTTGTTATGATGATATAAAAAATAAGGCAATATCTCCTTGTTGTTCTAATCCATACTGTTTCTTATGTGTAAATATTTGGTTGGCAAAACATAAAAATTGTCCTCTTTGTAAGAAGCAGTTGGAACCTAAAGACTTGTTAGTGGTTGATGAAACGACTATATCTAAAAATGTAGCAAATGTTATCATTCCAAATCCCAATGAATTTAATGAAAACTTTGATAAATTGAAAAATTTGGAAATCATTCTAAAAAAAAGAGCTACAGAAGGAAAGATTTTGATATATTCGTCTTATGACATGAGTTTTCAAAGTATCATAAATATTTTGATCAACATGCAATTAGAATATAAATTCTTAAAAGGGAATGAAAGTCAATTGAAAAAAACATTAGATAGATACAAAACAGGCGATTTAAACATATTATTGGTAAACACCAGAAACTATGGTTGTGGAATAAACCTTGAAAATACAACAGATATCATAATGTTTCATAAAGTAGAATCTGAAACAGAAAAGCAAGTGATAGGTAGAGCTCAACGTCATGGTCGTTCCACATCTTTGAAAGTATGGTATTTATTATATGAGAATGAAATTCATAGTAGAAGAAATATATAATTTTGTCTTTTTATTTTAAAATGAGTGTTCCATCACGCTCAGTTTTGAATGAAAAACAAAGAAGATTGAATGTCTGTAAATCTTTAAAAGGTGAACATGTTGATATAGACTTGGACGAAACACAATACAACAACATTAATGAACTAGTTTTACGAAAAACATTTCATCCAGAAAAGGATTGTATCAAACCGCAACCTAAACCCAAATCAGAAACCAGTGATTGGCCTACAGATATTGTGAATACTGATATTCAAAGATTTTTATATCAATATTTTAATTCTTCTATTAGTAATAAACCGAAATATTTAGATTTAATAGGTAAAGGTAATAGGTGTATAGCAACAAACACACCTCTTTTGTCTTTGCCACAAACCATTGTGTATTTTATAATGAAAGGTATAGCACGAAATATGTATTCAACAACAAACAGAGGTTTGCTTGTATGGCATTCGACAGGGTCTGGAAAGTTATGCACAGCAACTGCAGTCATGGATGCTTTTTGGGATAATAAGGACACACACATCATTTATGTGACATCCGTAGAGGCATCGAATAGCAATCCACCATCCAACTTTCATGAATGTGCTTCGAGATTTTTGCCAAGATTTTTAGGTAAAGACAAACATCAAATCAAACAATCTTTTGAAAAACGAAAAGTCATGTTTATGACATTTGCACAGATTGCACATTATCTAATGATAGCAAAAGGTTTGAAAAGTGTGAAAACCGAAAAAGATATTCAAAAACACAAAACGCTATTGAATGACGCGATACTTATTATTGATGAAGTGCATAATATATTCAAACCATTACCCAATCAAAAAGAAGAAAATGATGCACTAAGAAAATTTCTGTTGGATGAACATAATCCAAATACAAAATTCTTAAAGATAGTCATTCTAACTGCAACTCCAGGAGAAACATCAACCGATATTGTTGCGTTATTAAATATGGTAAGAGATAAGAATAAACCTATGATTCAAGTTCCAAATGTTTTTGATAAAAAATCATTATCAGGTTTTGAGAATGATATAAGAGGTTTAATCAGTTATTTTGATATGTCGAAAGATTACACAAAGTTTCCAAAAGTGTTCGAAGAACAACCTATGCGACTTCCGATTTCACAGAAACAGTTTGTAAAATATGTCGAAAGTTATAACGAAGAAAAACGTGATGATTACGAGGCATTGAAAAACCGAGGACAAGTAAACAAATATATGAAACAACCAAGAAAATACTCCAATATGCTTTATGAAATAGAAAACGATATGAAAACAGAGGAATTTTCATCTAAATTACCCGCTTTACTCGATAATATTCAAAAACATCCTGATGAGAAACATTATATTTATTCTGCGTTTTATGAAAGAAGAGGTTTCGGAGGACAAGGGATATTAGGGATTGCAAAAGTTTTAGAAGAACAATTAGGATATACGAAAGCAAATGTCGCTGATGTTGATAAACTCAAAGATAAAAGAAAACGATACGTGTTGGCGATATCCAGCGAATTGTCAGATGATATACAACGCACAAAATTGAAAAAACTGGTTCAGGCGTTCAATACAAAAGAAAATGCAAAAGGCGAATACATTCATTTATTTTTAGCCACTCAAGGATATTTCGAAGGAATAGATTTGAAAGCGGTTCGTCATATTCATATTTTTGAACCCTTGTTAAGTTTCTCAAGTATTCAGCAATTATTAGGAAGAGCTGCAAGACATTGTAGTCATGCAGATTTAGATTTAGATAAAGGTGAATGGACAGTAAGGGTACATAGATATATAACAGATCAACCACAAGACATGAGTGTATTCAATCTTCACTATTTCAAAGACCGAATAGAATATATGAAAACAGAAATTTTACATTTGGAAAATCAAATGAAAGAAACAAAAACAAATAAAGAGCCACTTAAGAATGAAATAACCTTTTATAAAACACAATTGAAAGAACTATCCAGAAAAGAAAAAGATATAGAAAAAATGAATTTACAAAATGTGAAAATGATTGATGACAAAATCACTGCAGAAACATACGAAAGAGCTAAAGAAATGTTGATTTTACAAAACTCTATGAAGAAATCAGCAATTGATTATTTGCTATTGAAGGATTTTCATGAGACTTGACATACAAGATAATCAATTTGACTACATTTACACAATCCTTCCAAGTATTCAAAAATCCCAGTGATATACGTAAACTACCCTGTTGTATATCTTCATGTAGTCCAATTGCATCTAATACCGAACTGGATGTTCCTTTACTACAAGCAGAACCTGTATTTACATAAACACCATGTTTATCAAGGAATTCGACGACTTTCCTTGAATTTGTAGGAAGACAAACTGATAATGTGTTATATAATGTGTCCGTTGGGTGTCCATTCACAACAATATCTGGAATGTTTTTCAGTAATGCGTCTTTCATCCAATCTCTCATATATTTGATTTCTCTGTTTTGTCCTATATCCAATCTTCTATAACATAGATAAAGTGAGTATACCATAGCAACTATACCAGGTATGTTTTCAGTTCCTGAACGTATATTTTTTTCTTGATGTCCGCCACTTATACAACTTTCGAAATATGTGCCTTTTTTCAAGTATAAGAAACCTGTTGCTTTGGGTCCATGGAATTTATGACCACTGCCAGTTGCACTATCGATATTCAATTCAGACATGTCAATTTTATACTTTCCAACCACCTGTGTCATATCGCAGTGACAATGAACGCCTTTATCACGACAAATCTTTGCGATTGATTTCATATCTTGAAGAGTTCCTATTTCATTATTTCCCATGATGATAGATACCAATATAGTATCCTTTCGAATAGAATTTTGTAATTCTTGTAGATTTATTTTACCATATTTATCCACATTCAAGAACGTTACGTCTGCACCCTCTAAAGTTTTAACGGTTTCATATACACTGGGATGTTCAATAGATGTGGTGATTACATGTTTGCCTCTTGATTTGTTCTTTGCGAAAATTCCACGAAGTGCAATGTTATTAGACTCAGTTGCACCGCTTGTGAAAAAAATTTCACACAACTCACAATTTAATAATTTTGCTAACTTTGTGCGACATACTTCTAAAAGTTTTTTTGATTTTGCACCTAATGAATAAACACCTGATGCATTCCCATAATAATTTTGATATACATACGACATCAACTCTAACGATTCATCAAATATCTTGGTGGTACCATTATTATCCAGATAACTTGTAGTTGTGTTGTTATTTGTGGTATAAAACGTTATCATCACTAATGTTAAAATTAATAAAATACTTATCTGCAAACCGAATATCATCAAATTTGACATTCTTTTTCTATTTATATATACAACACAAATATTTAATCGTTCTGAAATAAAAATTGATAATAATATTTTATAGTTTTAATATCAAGCATAATATATCATTTTACTTTGCAAAGATGGACAATCTTTGTTGGATTTGCTTAGAACATTGTAATGTGCAACAAAAATGTAAATGTAAAAATGCATATGTACACGCAGAATGTTTAGCAAGATGGCAGTTTATCAAAGCAGGTGAGTATGAAGAACATCATTGCAGATTTTGTGATGCGAAATTGGATGATTGGATATATGTTTTGAAACCTGATTATGATAAAATGCCTAAGAAAAGAATCAACTTCAGTTGTATCGTATATGGAAAACAAATAAATATATTAATTGAACCACACTCTACCATATCAGATTTTATAACACAATTAAAACTTCAAAGTGGTATAGAAACGATTGATATTGAAAATATCAATATCAATTTTATTTGTAAGAATCCATTCAAAACAGAAGCAACAGATATAACGTTTACTGGTGTACACACGTTCAATGCCGTGAAATTTTGTGTAGATATGAATCCTTCCAAGTCTCCAGATAATATACCAACCGAACAAACCTATCATAAAAGCAAGAATATTTTTCATATGGTATGGGAAAATATCAAAAAAGCATTCAATACAGACGAACTCGAATAAGTTTATTTTATTATATAAATATGCAAAAACATTTCATCTTGGTAGCAGTTATTACATGCTTTCTTGCAATCGATATTGCTTGGATCACGTTGAATAAAAACGAATATGGATATATGGTAGAACGAGTGCAAAAAGATGTATTTGTAATAAATAAATACGCAGGTGTTATCGCCTACTTGTTGATGATTATTGCCTATATATTCCTTATTATACCATTACTAGAAACGAAAAGAGAAAGTTTGAATGAAGCCAGTTTTATAAGATTGATTGTTTTAGCGATACGATATGGTGGTATATACGGTTTGACTGCGTATGGGATTTTTAATTTTACAAATATGTCATTATTTAAGCACTATCCATTATCGACTGGAATAAAAGATACGATTTGGGGAACATTTGTTTATTCTTTGATATCTTTCGTGACTTTGCTTTTGATGAAATATAAATTGGTATAGAATTAATTTGTCATATATAAACCAGATATAGTTTGATATGGAAATCGCTCGTCTTCCGTTTGTTTTTGTTATTGATGTTGATGGGACTTTAGTAGGTGATGTATCATCGGAAATTTGTTTGAGTGATATTGTTTCTCAATGTACTACAGAAAACGACAAATGTAGCGATTGTGTATTTCAACATATAGAAGCATCCTTATCACATGGTTTAGCAAGACCCCACTTTGTTACGTTTTATAAGACAATGAAAGATATATATGATGAATGTGAGTTTTTCATCTATACATCTGCAACAAAGGGATGGACGGAGATATTGATTTCCATTTACGAAAAACATTTCAATGTTGAATTTCATCGTCCTTTATTTACACGAAAGTTTTGTGACAACCACCATAAAAAAAATTTAGAATTGATAATTCCTTCCATAAGAGAAGCTCTTGTCCAAAAATATCCGACGATAAGTTTGTACATGTTGCGAAGAAGAATTATACTTGTCGATAATTCTATGATATCACACAAATTTGATAGCACATACAAAAATTATATCAAATGTCCAACATATAGATTTCAAATCAAAGATGATATGGTTCAGTGGATTCCTACTTTGAACATAGAAAAGCATTACACCACGATTTCAAATATATTGAATAAATATTTAGGTTTTGTATGTTCTAATGATAGTTATGAAAATTTTATGAAAGATTATAAACAATATATTTGTCAAAATTGTACGGACACCGCTTATGAAAAAACGTATAAAAAGGATTTATTTTGGTTAAAACTAGCTTGTTTCATAGCGACATATGATTTGGAAAACGCATTGGCACGAGATATCATCGTAGATTATGAAAAATATTTACTTAAGCAAATCGTTTATAAAATATAAACAATACTTGAAATGTATTATTTACTATATTATAGTTTGTTTTATTTCGGTTTACATCATATAAATATTTATGTCACAAATGAGAATCCACGACTCATGCAATGTATTTCGAACATTTTGACGAATTTTGTGATAGTATCTTTACCATTGTTTTATGATCAACCTACAAATGCTGTTTGTATTCAATATGGTTCTATGATCATGATACATTATCTTTATGATACGATCTTATATTTTTATTATCAAGAACTTCCTGATAAATATTTGTATGTTTTGCATCATGTAGCAGCACTAAGTCTTATTTCAAAGTATATGATGGGTTCCATTTCTTGTGAAAGCGGTGCGTTTTTATTGTTGTTATTTGAATACTCCAATACCTGTCTAAATATCTGGTTTTTATTTCATATTCTCAAATTGAAAGTTCTTCGTAATATTGTTGCGTATCCATTTTCACTGACTTATATTCCCATAAGAACTGTCATCATACCTATATTTTCATACTATTATGTTCGATACGAACTACTTTATTCCCCCTCATTGACAAACCTTGAAATATGGAATATATTGTGTTTGTTCGTTTTTTTAAACGTGTTTTCTGTAGTATTTGGGGTTATTGTAACTATATATTTTACACAGATGGTTTACAGACATCTACGCATTGTTGTAGGTAGATGATGAATTATTATTATTTTTTTGAAGTAAATTCAACAAGTTTATTTCTTCGGTGGTCGTATTGTCGTTTGCGACATCCTCTATTTCAAGATTCAAGTTATCTATTTCATTGTAAAACTGTTCTTGTAATTGTTCGTTAATGTCATTTACATTAATGCTTCTTCTTGTTGTTGTATCGTTTTGTTGTTGTGAATTGGTATTTACAATATTGATATTACCATTTATTCCTGCTCCAAAATATTTTCTCATATGTTGTTTGGACACTTTCTTTATTTCTTTTTTCAATGTGTTTTTAACTTTTTTACCACTACCCCCTGAACTAGTTTTCATTGGTGTTTTTGGTGAGTTTGGTGCATTTTTCTTCCATATTCTTGATGAGAATATCAAATCTGCTTGTTTGAATACATTTCTGTTTTTTGCATAAAAGTTTAAGAAGCATGTAGGATGTATCAGAGACATTAAAACATAGTTTGGTGATATGAAATTATGATTGTAATAGTTTTGTAAATCTACACTGTACATAAATTCATTCACCATCGAAACATTAGATTTGAAATCTTTTAAATGTTTTTCAACTTCTATACTGTATTCTATCATCAATGAGAATATCATACAACCAGGCAATATGGTTTGCAACATTTTAGCAATTTCATCATCATTTTTCAAAGCATTCAATAAAATTTGCGACAACATTTTATTATTTGCAATAATTATTCTGGATGTTCTTCCTAAATCAAATGTTTTACCTGAAGCATTCGTGATAACTTGATATTCTTCTTTTATAAACTGATATATTCCAAACTGTTGAATATAGTCGACCATTTCATTATTTTTCATAGCCCTTGCTTCGTAAAACTTTTCGCTTAAACATGAAACAATATTCATCGATATCGTCATTACGTCAAACAGATATGCCATAGACCGTACTTCTTCTAATAAATTTTGTCCTTTGATGTCCTTGATATCATCGAATAGGATTTTGGTTCCCATCATTTTATAATTTGTTGCACCTATAAGTTTTACAAAATGATTATATGTTTTTGGTAGGGAAGATAGTTGTCCGTCAGACAAATACATATGCTTATTTATCTCAAATACGATTTGTTGTCCTAAATTCAAATCGGATGGCAATCTGTTCTGTATAAAAGAACAACGACCATAATCTATCAAGACACATTGTAATCTACCGAATTCATCTTTTCTAATCAACACATTATTTGCATGAGCATCGTTATGAGAAAATCCATAACTGTTTCCAATAAAGCACATTGCGATGAATAATTCATTCAAAGCAGTTGCAAATCTGTGATTGAGTTTTCTTAAATCATTCAATTTCATATTTGGATTTGTCATTTGTTCTAAAACAAATTTTTCTAAACTATGCTCTACTTTGATTGCTTCGTAAAAAGAGACTGCCGCTAATGGTAGATGATCTTCATTTATTTTACTGGTACATTCTGTTGAATTTTTCAAAATATAATTATTACATACTTTGTTGGCATCGAACAACATCATTTCTTGTAAGGGAAATGTCAATTCTCTTTTCCCAGTATAACCAATAAGTGTGATACATGAATCTATATATTTCATGAAATTATTTTTAAAAATTTCACCAATCTTGTTGATGATATATCCGTTGATGTTATCGACAATCATAGAATCACTTTGATTGCTCGTTTCGTCTAATATTTGTAATTTTGCAAATATACCATAAGGTTTTGGATCAAAATTATCTACAACTGTCAATAATGCGTGATAAGCATTTGCAGAATTTCTGACGAGTTTTGGAACATAATCAATTTGTTTATATTTCCCTAAAATTACCCACAACCAACATAATAAAGGCAAAAAAGAGTTTTTATCAGGGAATATTTTCAAAAATTCGTTGAAACGTTCTGATGTACTTATGGTTTGTACCTTTCTCCCAAAACGATATTCAAAAAGTTCCAAACCTTTTCGAGCATTAACTTTTGTCGTTAATGCTGAAGAAGACATTTATTTTTAATCATAAAAATATTTCGACAAATTCTGTTCTTCTATTACTTTGATTCCAAACCTTATCTAATAGATACACGTAATAATCCAGGGTTATACTTTCTTCTTTCATGACAATAATCAACTTTTTTGGTGCTTCACAAAACGATAAATAAAGCAAATATTCTCCAAAATCTATGAAAAGTGTGTCTATGTTTTTCGTAAAAAGCGTCAAGTCTTTTATTGATGTTTCTTTTTCTAGTTCAAATATTTCGATATCTCTAAACATACCATCTATAGGTTCACCTTTCGTATGTAGATAAGCATATCTATCTGATTTCTTGGCGTCAAAGTTTTCTCTCAGACGAGAGTAACAAGATACTATTTTGTCAGGTATGGGTGTTTTATAAACAGTCACGTAATCCGTTGTGTACACTTTTCGTACTTTGTAATGTCCATTTATCCACAATTGGACTTTATCCTTCGTCAATCCAAAATAATCCAAAATATTTCGAGCAAATTCAGTATAAACAAACCTCGGAATGACAATCATGATAGATGTTTGGGAGAAATCTCTCAACCATACTTCTAATTTTTGTAATGTTTCTACGAGAAAATGTGTGAAAGTCAGTGAAGACGCATTGTTTGAATACAGGAAAAAAATATCATAATCTATATACTCTATTTTTACCGTTTCATCGATATCCATATCCAATATTTCAAACTCCATTTCGAAAGTGTTTTCAGGAATCATGCGTCCATTTTGTGTCAAAGACAAAACTCTGTCGTTTATGATTTCTTTGTCTTGAATGATAATATCGCAATTATTATAAACTCCTATCATTAACTTTGACAGAAGATATTTGTTTTTAGAGTGTTGAACGTTGAAAAAAATTTGAAAATGAAATATCCTTGGTATACATAATCATATCATATTATCATAATACATTTCTTTAAGAATTGAAAAATGCCCAGAATCACAAAAAAAGATATTCGTTGTTGTGCTTTTATCCAAGGGGATAAGAAACAGAAACGATTATGTAAAAAGTATGTCACAGATACTTTTGATGATGGATTGATGTATTGTCCTATTCATATCAAAAGCATTAGAGATGAACGAATGGTGAAAGCAGACCATAAAACGAAACCTCTATCTAATCATGAATGTCCTATTTGCTATGAAACGATAGATGATATAACCAATCAAACAACCTTGACATGTAACCATTTATTTCATACTCAATGTATTCAACATTGGGTCAATAAAACACAATCTAATTCATCATGTCCTGTTTGTCGAAAGGTTATTTTCAAACTTCCATATGAACCAAACAGTCCTGAAGAATATATTCATCAACAAACAAAGTCATTTCTGAAATTGGGAATTACTTGTTATGGAATGCATCAAGTAGTAAGAAACGCAGTGGATAAATTGAATTCGGAAAAGTGTCATTCTCTTTTGGAAGCAAAACAACTAGTAAAAAAGGAAACACAAAATATATTTGCAGAAATTCATAAACTATCTTTGCCGAATATTTGATTTTTTGGAGTGATTTTTTATTTTACCAAAATATTATTAAAGATCTTATTAAAATACTTATACTTTTGTGATAGTTACATAACCATGTCCAGAGTTTCTGTTTCCGCTTCCAACTTGTGCCATCCATGAACCTCCTCCGCCACCGCATCTGAGCCAACCGTCATCACTACTTCCACCGTTACCACCGCTGTATCCTCCACCACCGCCCGCATGATAAGGTCCGCCATCCGTGAAAGTGCCGCTCCAGAAACCCTATTAATCCTTAATGGTTTCTATTAAGAGTGCAATGGATTAATCGGTTTTCTAACCGTCCTGAAGGAAAGACGGGGTTGTTCCCTAATGAAAACAACCTTTCATTTTTATA
>JACCDU010626531.1_pt1 | contig 17793 bp, 16 predicted proteins | sample 7446081 | NCBI WGS metagenome assembly JACCDU01 (sample SAMN15323447, study PRJNA562643) | freshwater metagenome | isolation source: river surface water | place: USA:Blue River Watershed | collected 2017-08-17
GAAGGATGTCGTGATCCTGCTGGACTCGATCACCCGTCTGGCCCGTGCGTACAACACCGTGATCCCGGCGTCGGGCAAGGTGCTGACCGGCGGTGTCGACGCGAATGCGCTGCAGCGCCCGAAGCGCTTCTTTGGCGCTGCGCGCAATATCGAGGAAGGCGGCTCGCTGACCATCATCGCGACCGCGCTGATCGAGACCGGCAGCCGCATGGATGACGTGATCTACGAAGAATTCAAGGGCACCGGCAACATGGAAGTGCACCTCGAGCGCCGCCTGGCCGAGAAGCGCGTGTACCCGGCGATCAACCTCAGCAAGTCCGGCACCCGCCGCGAAGAGCTGCTGATCAAGCCGGACGTGCTGCAGAAAGTCTGGATCCTGCGCAAGCTGCTGTACGGGATGGATGAGATCGAAGCGATGGAATTCATGCTCGACAAGATGAAGGCCACCAAGACCAACGCGGAATTCTTCGACCTGATGCGTCGCGGCGGTTCCTGATACGACGGTTCTTGAATTGGCAACATCGACGGCGCCTGCGGGCGCCGTTGGTTTTTTTGGGAGCTGCAGACCGGGGCATTCCGCGCCAAACGCCCCTGCCGCGCCCCCGCCGCGCTCCCTTCGCGCCCTTACCAGCCTCCGGTGCGGCCAAGGCTTGTCCAAGCCCTTGATTTTCCTCTATAATCGCCGGTTCCTTTAACCGGGCAAGTGGTCATCGATCGGGTCACGAAGCAGCATGGACCGACGAAGCGACGATTGGCTACCCAACGATAGCGAGAAACCCATGAAAGAAGGCATCCACCCGGATTACCGCGAGATCGTCGTTCACGACCTGTCCTGCGATTTCAAATTCATCACCCGCTCGACGGTCCAGACCCGCGACACCATCAACTTCGAAGGCAAGGACTACCCGCTGCTGAAGGTTGAAGTGTCGGCTGAATCGCACCCGTTCTTCACTGGCAAGCACAAGATCGTCGATACCGCCGGTCGCGTCGACAAGTTCCGCCAGAAGTTCGGCAAGGTCGGTTCGAAGACCCAGGCAGCCGGCTGATAAGCCCTGCTGCCCCAAAAGCAAATGCCGCCTTGTGCGGCATTTGCTTTTTTATGCGGCACAATACCGCCCTAGCGATTCCTTCAACCGCCGCCCACACCCACCCAGTCCCGGATGAAACCCGTACGCCTCCCCGCCGCTGCCACGATTGCCTTGCCGCGCTGGTGGTTGGTCGCGATGTGCATGCTGTACATCCTGCCCGGCATCATCCGACGTGACCCGTGGAAGGTCGACGATGCCGCCGGCTTCGGCATCATGTGGACGATGGCGCACGGCACGATCGCCGACTGGCTCGCACCCAATATCGCCGGGCTGGCCATGCCGGGCGAAGCGCCGCTCGCATTCTGGACCGGTGCCTTGCTGATCAAGCTGTTCGGCTGGCTCACCGGCGATGCCCTCGCGGCCCGCATTTCGATCATCGTGTTCTTCGCGATCGGCGCGCTCAGCGTCTGGCGCACCGCGTATGTACTCGGTCGCCGAGCCGAAGCGCAACCGCTGAAGCTGGCCTTCGGCGGCCAGCCAGCCGCGCTCGACTACGGCCGCACGCTGGCCGATGGCGCTTTGCTGATCTTCGTCGCCTGCCTCGGGCTGCTGCTGCGCAGCCACGAGACAGCCGCGCCGGCCCTGTTCGTCGCGCTGGTGGCCGCCACCTTCTACGGCGCAGCCTGCGTATTCGACCAGCCGACGACGCGCGCCGGCGCCGGCCTGGGCCTCGCACTGGGTGCGCTGGTGCTATCGCATGGCTGGACAGCGCCGCTGGCGCTGCTGATCGCCATCGTCGTGCTGGCGGCACTCCACTACCGGCACGCGCTACGCCCGGTGCTGCTGATCGCGCTGCCGCTGTCGCTGCTGCTGCCGGCGCTGTGGCTGATTGCGCGCCAGCAGGTCGTACCGGAAGGACTGGCCGCGACCTGGCTGGCCAGCGACCTGAAAGAACTCGGCCTGCCGACAGCGAAGTCGCTGGCGAACCTGCCGAAGGTGCTGGTCTGGTATGCATGGCCGGCATGGCCGATCGCAGCCTGGGCCGTCTATGCATGGCGCAGGCAGGTGTCGCTGCATGTGCTGCTGCCGGCGTCGGGCGTCGTGATGCTGCTGGCACTGGCGCTGTTCTCGCCCAACCTGCGCGACTATGAATTGCTGGCGCTGCTGCCGCCACTGGCCATCCTCGCGACCTTTGGCCTGCCGACCCTGAAGCGCGGTGCGATCAATGCGATCGACTGGTTCTCGGTGATGACGCTGACGGCGCTGGGCGCCTTCCTGTGGCTGGGCTGGGTCGCCAAGCAGACCGGCTGGCCCGCGCAGCTGGCGAAGAATGCGTTCAAGCTCGCGCCCGGCTTCCAGCCCGAGTTCAACCTGCTGGCATTGCTGGTGGCGCTGGCCACCACGGCCGGCTGGGTTTTGCTGCTGCAGTGGCGCCTCGGCCGCCGCCCGCCTGTCTTGTGGCGCGCGGTCGTGCTGTCGACCGGCGGCCTGGTGCTGTGCTGGGTCTTGCTGATGACGCTGTGGCTGCCCTGGCTCAACTACAGCCAGAGCTATGCGAGCGTAGCTGCCAGCATCGAATCCAACCTGCCCGAAGACTATCGCTGCGTGAATGCCGAGGGCGTCGGCCCGGCGCAGCGTGCATCGTTTGCCTACCTCGGCAATGTGCGCTTCGCCGCCCCCGGCGGACGCGACTGCGAATTCCTGCTGGTGCAGGACGACGGCCTGCGCCGTCGCGGCGCCGAGATGAAAAAGGTCAACGGCGACCTGACGCTGCTGTGGCAGGGCCGTCGTGCCGCCGACCGGCATGAATTCTTCCGACTGTTCCGACGCAAGCTCCCATGACTGACTCCGGACACGCCAGTGCACCGGCGTCGTTCACCCGTCGCGTCGCAGCGCTGGCCTGGCCCATCCTCGTTGGCCAGCTCGCGGTGATCGCCAATGGCGTGATCGACACCATGATGACCGCCCGCTACTCGGCGACCGACCTCGCGGCGCTGGGCCTGGGCGCCTCCATCTACGTGAGTTTCTTCGTCGGGCTGTCCGGGGTGATGCAGGCGCTGTCGCCCGTGATCGGCCAGCTGTATGGCGCGAAGAAGCATCAGGCGATCGGTGACGAAGTGCGACAAGGCGTGTGGCTGGCGCTGTTCCTGTCCGTGATCGGCTGCCTGCTGCTGGTCTTCCCGCAAGTCTTGCTCGATATCGCGAAGGCACCACCCGCGCTCGAAGACCGGGTCCGCGAATACCTGCGCCTGCTGGCGCCGGCCTTGCCGGCGACGCTGGGCTTTCGCATCTATGCATCGCTGAACACCGCGACATCGCGGCCGCGCATGGTGATGCTGATCCAGGTCGCCTGCCTGCTGGCCAAGATCCCGCTGAATGCACTGTTCATCTTCGGCGCTGCCGGCACGCTGGGCATTCCCGCGCTCGGCACGCCGGGCTGCGCGATCGCCACCATGATCACGGCCTGGCTTGCGGTGGCCATCGCATGGATCATCGTGCGCCGTGGCGCGCACTACCGGCAGTTCGATTTGTTCGGGCACGGGCTGGGACGCCCGGTGTGGCGCGCGCAGGCAGAGCTGCTGAAGCTCGGTGTGCCGATGGGCCTGTCTTACCTGATCGAAGTGACGGCCTTCACATTCATGGCCTTGTTCATTGCACGACTCGGCAACGAAACCCTGGCCGCGCACCAGATCACGGCCAACTTCGGCACCGTGCTCTACATGCTGCCGCTGTCGATTGCGAACGCGACCGGCACGCTGGTGGCACAGGAGATCGGCGCCGGCCGACTGGCGGCGGCGCGGCATGCAGGCACTGCCGGCGTGCGGCTCGGCGCCCTGCTGGCGGTCACGCTGGGCGTGCTGGTGTGGCTGTCGCGCGAAACCATCATTGGCGCCTATACGCCGGATGCCAAAGTCGCGGCGGCGGCGATGCCGCTGTTCTTCTTCATTGCGTTCTACCAGCTGTTTGATTCATGGCAGGTCGGCACCGCCTATGTGCTGCGCGCCTACAAGGTCGCGACCGTGCCCACAATGATGTACGCAGTCGCGCTGTGGGGCATGGGTCTGGGCGGCGGTTACCTGATGGGTTTCGACGTGCTCGGCGGCACGCCAGCGATGCTGCAAGGCGCGGCCGGCTTCTGGCTTGGCAACAGCATGAGCCTCGCCATCGTCGCGGTGGCGCTGTCCTGGTACTTGCGGCACATACAGCAGCTTCAGGAAGCGGAAGACCGCGCGCTGCGCGGACACGGCTGACATCGCGACGCCGGCTGGCGACGATCGGTCTTTCCTTGCAAGCCATGCCCCTGAGCGCGCGCCGGGGCGGCGGCGCTTATTCCGGGTTCGGGTCCGGCACCGGCTCTTGCGGCGGGATGGGTTGCGGCACGTCTTCCTCGAAAGGTTCGTCGTCCGGCAAAGGGGTGGGCGCGCGGTGCATCGACATCAGGTCCTCCGGCTGCAAGGATGGCAGGCAAGCTCCACCATAGCATGCAAGCGGCTCAATGAGACGGGTGCGCGCTGCCTGCCAACCGGCAGTGGTCAAGTCCGCCGGCGCGGCTCGCCGCGGCGGAACGAGCGCCGCTCGGTCGGATGCGAGAACGCACGGAATTCGATGCTGACGACGCCGATCGCGCCTGGCGGCCCGAGCACGAAATCAAAGCCGCTCTTCACCGGAAACAGCACGTTGTCGAGCAAGACCACATCAGTGCGGCAGGTCGGGTTCGGGTTGGACAGGTGCGAGCGCATCTCCTGCCATACGCCGGGCGTCACCCAGCCTTCGAGGTACAGCTGGTTCGGGTAAGTCGTGTGGTCTGCATCCAGGTAGGCTTTCTGCCCTTCCTGCACGCTCAGGTAGGCCGGCGCGAGGTCGGCGATCACGAGGTTGACCCAGCCATCGCCAAGGCCGTGGCTGATCTCGTCAGGGTAGCCCGGGTACTTCAGTTCCAGCGTCCACTTGCAAGCCAGGTCGAGACGCTTTTCCATCGAGCCATCGCCGGTCAGCGTCGAACCATCGAGCACGGTGAACTGCATGGTCGTCACGCGGGCCTGCAGCGAAGGCTCCATGCGCCGGATCTCGTCGAGGTTCTCGTGCAGGTTCCAGAACAGCCATTTGCAGCGCTCAGCCTCCGACATCTCGGACAGCTCCGCCACCGGCCGGCTGCCGCTGTTGGCCAGCATCTGCATCAGTTCGCGCCGCTGGCGCTCATGCAGGCTGACCTCGACCTCGGACGGGGATGATTGCGGGAACAAAGGATCCATGTGCACTCCGGTAAAAGCTGCAGGTCAGCTGCGGCTGCGCCCGCGATGGCGGGCGGCAAGCTTCCGGATTGGAGTAATGGATCGCGATTAAATTCCGCGCGACGCGCAGGCCGGCGTGTCGGCACGCAAACCCTCGACGATGCGTCAGTCAGGTAACTGCGCAGCGGCGCCATGGCCTCGGCAGCCGCGCGGGTGACAGGGCGTCAGCGGGACCCTGCGTCCCGCCAGTCGCGGAGCGCGACGTTCAGCCGTGGGTGCGGGCGAACTCTTTCATGTAGTCGACGAGCGCCTGCACGCCCTCGATCGTCATTGCGTTGTAGATCGACGCACGCATGCCACCCACCACGCGATGGCCCTTCAGCTGCACCAGGCCATTGGCGTCGGCGCCCTTCAGGAAGGCGTCGTTGAGCTTGTCGTCATTCAGGAAGAACGGGATGTTCATCCGCGAACGGCAATCACGATCGACCGGGCTCACGTAGAAGCCGCTGGCGTCCAGGTAGTCGTACATCAGCGACGCCTTGGCGATGTTGCGCGCCTCGATGGCCTTCATGCCGCCCTGTTCGATCAGCCATTCGAACACCAGGCCGGCAATATAGATGCCATAGGTCGGCGGCGTGTTCAGCATCGAATCGGCGGCGGCCTGCTCCTTCCAGTGGAATACCGACGGCGTGACGGGCAGTGCGCGGTCGAGCAAGTCGTCGCGCACGATCACGAAGGTGACGCCGGCCGGGCCAATGTTCTTCTGCGCGCCACCGTAAATGACGCCGTACTGGCTGACGTCGATTTCGCGCGACAGGATGTGCGAGGACATGTCAGCCACCAGCGGGACGTTGCCGACCTCGGGCACCCAGAAATACTCGACGCCGCCGATGGTCTCGTTGGTGCACACATGGACGTAAGCGGCATTGGGATCAAGCTGCCAGGTCGATTGCGCGGGCACATAGGTGAACTTGCGATCCTCGGCAGTGGCCACGACATTCGCGCGACAGTATTTCTTTGCCTCGGAAATCGATTTCTTCGACCATTCGCCGGTGTTCACATAATCGGCCGACGTCTTCGTGCCGAGCAGGTTCATCGGGATGATCGCATTCATCGCCAACGCCCCGCCCTGCAGGAACAGCACCTTGTAGTTGGACGGGATGCCCAGCAACGCGCGGAAATCAGCCTCGGCCTTCTCGGCGATGCTGATGAATTCCTTGCCGCGATGGCTCATCTCCATCACCGACATGCCGCTGCCATGCCAGTCGAGCATCTCATCGGCGGCGCGACGGAGCACGGGCTCCGGCAGTGCGGCGGGACCAGCGCTGAAATTGAAGACTCGCATGGGATCGTTTCCGGGACGGCGGGTGGTGACAAGAAGCCTGTGATTATATTTCATGCGCGTGCCCGAGCCGGGTCATCCGCTACAATCGACGCGCACAAAAACCTCAGAGGAAGACCATGAAGCCGACCACTCTTCGCGCCGACCGACTGGTCACGCAGGTCACACTCGCGCTGGCCTGCGGGATGCCCGTTGCCGCCGGCACCACGGCCCAGGACGACACCCCGGTCGAAGCCGCCGCGCTGCGCTGCTCGGCGATCTCGCAGCTGCATTCGACGCTGACCACGCCATCGCCGCAATTTGGCGCAGTGATGGGCGATATCGCAGGGCTGTTTGCGCAGATCCACACGACTCAAAAGAATGCCCGCACCAAGGGCAAGCTCACGCCGGCCGAACTGAAAGGTCGGCGCGATGCCGTGCTGACTGAATTCATCAAGGGATGGCCGGGCAACAAGACCACCCTCGTGCGCGAAGCCGCAGCTTGTAATGCGTGGCGCATCGCGTTCTTCAGCAAATTGCCGGAAAAGCCCGGCGAGAAGGAATTCCAGTCGGCGATGCTCGGGCTGAGTACACCGCCTGCCGACGTGCCCAAAGCCGACCTCGACAAGTGGGCATCGCTGACGCCGCAGGCCATGGGCGCGTGGACGGCAATCAAGGCACCCGCGCCAGCCAAACCGTAATCGTCGGCACCGCCACAGACCCAAGATCAGGTGGCGGCATAACGATCAGGCCGCGTGTACTGACGCCACCGAAATTGTCGGCGAGCGCCGTCACGCCTTCGGGTGCCTCTGTTGATGCGCCGCTTGCCATCAGCGCTTCAGGTTTGATTGATGGCCTTTGCCGAACCCGCCTCTTCGCGCAGCACGAACTTCTGGATCTTGCCTGTCGATGTCTTCGGCAACTCCTTGAACACGACAATCTTCGGCACCTTGAAGCCGGCCAGCAGCGCCTTGCAGTGGGCGACCACCTCATCCCTGGTCAGCTCCACGCCCGGACGTGTTTCGATGAATGCGCACGGCACCTCGCCCCATTTCGCATCAGGCGCCGCGACCACCGCAGCGGCAACGATGGCCGGGTGCTGGTACAGCGCATCCTCGACTTCGATGCTGGAGATGTTCTCGCCGCCAGAGATGATGATGTCCTTGCTGCGGTCCTTGATGCGCAGGTAACCGTCCGGGTACATCACTGCGAGGTCACCGGTGTGGAACCAGCCGCCCTGGAATGATTCTTCGGTCGCGCGCGGATTCTTCAGGTAGCCCTTCATGCAGATGTTCCCGCGGAACATGATCTCGCCCATGGTTTCGCCATCGGCCGGCACCGGCTGCATGGTCTCCGGATCCATCACGGTCACACCCGCCTGCAAGTGATAGCGCACGCCTTGCCGCGCATTCTTCTGCGCCTGATCGCCAAGGCTCAGTTCATTCCAGTCTTCCTGCTTCGCGCATACGGTGGCCGGCCCATAGACCTCGGTCAGCCCGTATACATGCGTGATGTCGAAGCCCATTTCGGCCATTTGCGCCAGCATCGCCGACGATGGCGGTGCCGCGGCGACCATCGTCGACACGCGATGCTGGATGCGCTGGCGGCTGGCCTCGGGCGCTGCGACCAGCGCGCTCTGCACGATGGGCGCACCGCAGTAATGGGTGATGCGCTCTCTGGCGATCAGCTCAAGCACGGCCTGCGCATCGAACTTGCGCAGGCAGACATTAACGCCGGCGCGTGCGGCCAGCGTCCACGGGAAGCACCAGCCATTGCAATGGAACATGGGCAGCGTCCACAGGTAGACCGCATGCTTGGGCATGTCCCATTCAAGAATGTTGGAGATCGCATTGATCGTCGCGCCGCGATGGTGATAGACCACGCCCTTGGGATCGCCGGTGGTGCCTGAGGTGTAGTTGAGCGCAATCGCATCCCATTCATCAGCCGGCGGCTGCCAGGCGAACTCGGGATCACCCTCGGCCAACAAGGCTTCGTAATCGACCCATCCGGCAGGCACGACAGGCGTATCGACCGCGCCATCTTTGACGCCGATCACCAACAGCTCCGGCATCGCCTTGCGGATCTCCTCGACCAGCGGCAGGTATTCGGTGTCGGCAACCAGCGCTTTGGCTTCCCCATGCCTGAGCATGTACTGCAGTGTCGCCAGATCCAGCCGGGTATTGAGCGTGTTCAGCACGGCACCGGCCATCGGAATGCCGAAATGCGCCTCGACCATCTCCGGGATATTGGGCAGCAGCACCGCGACCGTATCGTCCTTCGCAATTCCGCGCTGGCGCAACGCTGAACCGAGCCTGCGCGTGCGCGCATAAGTCTCGCGCCATGTACGCCGGACCCCGTCATGCACCACCGCCAGCCGGTCGCCATAGACAGCTGCGGCGCGGTCGATGAAATCGATCGGGGTCAGCGGCGCAAAATTGACGGGGCGGCGTTCCAGTCCATTGGTGAAGTCGGTCATGTGGCGTCTCCAGGCTCGGGCTGCGCGCTTATCCGCGCGCTGCTGGCAGGTTGATGAAATCCTTCAATTGTATGGGGTTTTTCCGGACGCACCAGTCATTCCAAGGCAAGAACAAGGACTGCGCGGCAGTGATATCTGGAATCCGCATATGGAATTGCGAACTTATTCGTTCCCTCCGGGCTGGCTCAAAAACTAAGCTTCGTCCTGTCGCATGGCGATCACACATCGCCGTCATGCCATTCGCTTCAGAACCCGTTTACGCGCCAAAGAAAGGACACCATGAAAACCAGACTGATCGCCACTGCCCTGCTGTCGCTAGCCGCTGCATGGGGCGCCGCCACCGCGCATGCGGCCGAACTCAGCCTTCTCAATGTGTCGTACGACCCGACCCGCGAGCTCTACCAGGACATCAACAAGAATTTCGCCGCCCAGTGGAAAGCGCAGTCCGGCACTGACCTGAAAATCAAGCAGTCGCACGGCGGCTCGGGCAAGCAGGCACGCGCCGTGATCGATGGCCTCGGCGCTGACGTTGTCACGCTGGCGCTGGCCTATGACATCGACGAGATCGCGCAGCGCGGCCTGATCGCAAAAGACTGGCAGAAGCGCCTGCCGCATAACAGCGCGCCGTATACCTCAACCATCGTCTTCCTGGTCCGCAAGGGCAACCCGAAGGGCATCAAGGACTGGGCCGACACGGTGAAGCCCGGCGTATCGGTCGTGACGCCGAACCCGAAGACTTCGGGCGGCGCGCGCTGGAACCATCTGGCAGCCTGGGGCTATGCACTGAAACAACCGGGCGGCAATGAGAAGACCGCGCAGGAATTTCTCGCCAAACTGTACAAGAATGTGCCGGTGCTGGACTCGGGGGCACGGGGCGCCACCACCACCTTCGTCGAGCGTGGCATCGGTGACGTGCTGCTGGCATGGGAAAACGAGGCACTGCTCGCCATGAAGGAACTGGGCCCGGACAAGGTCGAGATCGTCGTCCCTTCGGTCAGCATCCTGGCCGAGCCGCCGGTGGCTGTGGTCGACAAGGTGGTCGATCGTCGCGGCACGCGCAAGGTTGCCGAAGCCTACCTGAATTACCTGTACACCGACGAAGGACAAGCGCTCGCGGCGAAGCATTACTACCGACCGTCGGTCGACAAGCTCGCAAAAAAATACGCATCCCAATTCCCGAAGGTGAAGCTGCTGACCATTGATGAAGTCGCCGGCGGCTGGGCCAGGGCACAGAAGGCCCACTTCTCCGATGGCGGCGTGTTCGACCAGATCTACCAGACGAAGTAAGGCCATCTTTCGAGCGGTGCCCCTGCTTCATTTCACACAACCCACCTTGACGAAGGCAGCCACGGCCGTCTGTTGCTGACCCCGCCTCACTGACACGGGCCGGCCCCTGCGATCCCGGGCCGGCCTGCGATCCACCCTCAACACAATAAGGAAAACACCATGAACTCAGGGAAAAAATCTCTGGGCAGGCCCCTCTCGCGCCTGCTCATCGCCACCGCAGTGATCGCCGCGTTCCCGGCCCATGCCGATGACAAGGCCGAGATCGAAAAACTGCTCGCGCAAATCCTCGAACTGGACCAAAAGCTCCGGGTGCTCGACCGCAAGCAGGAACTTGCCTCCGAAGATCTGGCCGCGAAGCAGAAAGCCGCACCGATCGTCAGCGCCGGTGACAAAGGCTTCGCTTTCAAATCAGCCGATGGCCAATTCGAATACAAGCTGCGTGGCTTGCTGCAATTCGATTACCGCAGTTTCTCCGGTGACGCCTATCCAGACGCCGTCGATGGCTTCCTCGCGCGCCGACTGCGCCCGACCTTCGAGGGCACAGTCTTTGGCAATTACGGATTCCGCTTCACGCCAGAGTTTGGTGAAGCCAAAAGCTCGGTGGTCGACGCTTATGTGGATATCAAGCAGGTACCGGAGGCACAGGTTCGCATCGGCAAATTCAAACCCTTCGTCGGCCTCGAGCGCCTGCAAGGCGGCGCAGACACGAAATTCATCGAACGCAGCTACGTCAGCAACAATATCCTGCCAAACCGCGATCTCGGGATCTCGGTATTCGGCGATGTGCTGAACAACAAACTGAGCTATGCCGTCGGCGTGTTCAACGGCGTGGCCGATGGCGCCGAGGCCACCACGGCACAAGACTTCACGTCGGAGAAAGAATATACCGCCCGCCTGTTTGCGACGCCGTTTGCCGGCGACGGCAGCGCGCTGCAAGGCTTGGGGTTCGGCATTGCGACGACCTATGGCAACAATATCGGCACAACGAGCGTCGATGCGCGCGGCCGTGTCAGCGCGATCAGCTCCGGGCTGGGCTCGTACAAAACGCCGGGACAGGCCAATACCTTCTTCAATTACACCAACAGCGTCAGCACCAACACCAATACGGTGAATGATTTCGTGCTCGCCAATGGACGCCATGTGAGGTGGACGCCGCAGGCCTACTACTACTATGGCCCGCTGGGCATCCTTGCCGAGTATGCAGAGTCGTCGCAAGCGGTGGCCAGCTACAAAGCCAATGCAAGCTGGATCTACTCAGAAAACAAGAGCGGGACCGTCGAAAGCAATGCGTTCCAGGTGGCTGCGTCCTGGCTGCTGACCGGCGAAGACGCTTCGTTCAAAGGCGTCAAGCCACTGAGCCCGTTCCGCCTCGGTGCCGATGGCGGCTGGGGTGCGATCGAACTGGTGGCGCGCTATCAGGAAAATTCGATCGGCAAGGATGCCGTCAATTTCGCTGACAAACAAAAGGGCTACGCACTTGGCGCGAAGACGACCGGCATCGGTCTGAACTGGTACCTGAACGACTCGTCGAAGCTGTCCGTCAATTATGACTACACGCAGCTGAAGGATGTCACGGCTGCCACGTCGGCAGGCCTGGGCACGCCGGCCACCGTTGCTAAGAACCCGCTATCCGGCACGACCGAGCACTTGCTGGTCGCCCGCTACCAGCTGGCGTTCTGATGGCGAGTTGAGCAGGGTCCGCCGGGGCCCCGATCCGGCACCGCAAGTCGGTCGTTTTCACGGACTTCTCCTCTTTCCGGCCCCGCAGCGCAAGCCGTCGGGCCGGCCTTTTATTTGAAAATCTTCTAAGGAAATGCCAAAAAATTCGTTCTTTTTATAACAAACCAATGCAATCATCGCCGATCTTTAGATTTAAAACTTATAAAAACCCATGCCTGCCCTGATTTTCCCCGCTCCCGGCGCCCGCAACAGTCGACGCGTCCTGCCCGGGTTCACGCTGTCGCTCGGCTTCACGGTGGCTTACCTGTCGCTGGTCGTACTGATCCCGCTGTCGGCGCTGGTCATCAATACGCTGGCCATGGACTGGGACAAGTTCTGGGCCACCGTCAGCGCACCGCGCGTGCTGGCGGCATACCGCCTGAGCTTTGGTGCATCGCTCGCTGCGGCCGCGATCAATGCCCTGTTCGGCACCATACTCGCGTGGGTGCTGGTGCGTTACCGCTTCCCCGGCAAGAAGCTGCTCGATGCCTTTGTCGACCTGCCGTTCGCACTGCCGACGGCGGTGGCCGGCATTGCGCTGACCGCGCTGTATGCAGGCAATGGCTGGATAGGCAGCCAACTGGCGCCGTTCGGCATCAAGGTGGCATTCACGCCGCTGGGCGTGTTCGTCGCACTGGTCTTCATCGGCCTGCCCTTCGTCGTGCGTACGGTACAGCCGGTGCTCGAAGAAGCCGAACGCGAACTCGAAGAAGCGGCCGCCTGCCTGGGTGCCACGCGCCTGCAGACCTTCATGCAGGTGATCTTCCCGTCCATCCTGCCGGCGCTACTGACAGGCTTTGCGCTGTCTTTTGCGCGCGCGCTCGGCGAATACGGCTCGGTGATTTTCATTGCCGGGAACATGCCGATGATTTCGGAGATCGTGCCGCTGCTGATCATCACCAAGCTCGAGCAGTATGACTACGCAGGTGCAACGGCGATCGCCGTCGTGATGCTGGCCGCATCCTTCGTGTTGCTGTTGGCGATCAACCTGCTGCAGGCCTGGATGCGCAAGCGCAGCAGCAAGGACAGGTGCTGAGATGACTACCACTGCTGCCATCTTTCCTGCCGCCTCCGCACGCAGCAGCGATGTCGTGAAACACGCACATGTCGAGCCGCCTTATGTTCCTGCGGCGACGCAAGAGCCAACCTGGGTCCGATTGCTGCTGATCGCCATCGCCCTCGGTTTCGCCTTCCTGTTCCTGCTGGTGCCGCTGGCGGTCGTGTTCACCGAAGCCCTGAAGAAAGGCTGGGACACCTACCTGCATGCCATCGTCGAAGAAGATGCATGGCATGCGATCAGGCTTACGCTGCTGACCGCCGCGATTGCGGTGCCGGCCAACCTGGTATTCGGCGTCGCTGCATCGTGGGCGATCGCGAAATTCGAATTTCGCGGCAAGAGCCTGCTGCTGACCCTGATCGATTTGCCGTTCTCGGTGTCGCCGGTGATCTCGGGCCTGATCTATGTGCTGCTGTTCGGCGCGCATGGATGGTTCGGCGCGTGGCTGGTGGAACACGACGTGCAGATCCTGTTCGCAGTGCCGGGCATTGTGCTGGCCACGATCTTCGTCACCTTCCCGTTTGTCGCGCGCGAACTGATCCCGCTGATGCAATCGCAGGGCACCGAGGAAGAAGAAGCCGCGCTGGTACTGGGCGCTTCCGGCTGGCGCACCTTCTGGCACGTAACCCTGCCCAACATCCGCTGGGGCCTGCTGTACGGCGTCATCCTGTGCAATGCGCGGGCGATGGGCGAGTTCGGCGCGGTGTCGGTCGTATCCGGCCACATCCGCGGCGAGACCAACACGATGCCGCTGCAAGTCGAAATCCTCTACAACGAATACAACTTCGCCGCCGCGTTCGCTGTCGCATCGCTGCTGGCCCTGCTGGCGCTGGTCACGCTGGCATTGAAAACCGTCATTGAATGGCGCGTCCGTCATGAGACCGAAGTCGATACTGACGGCGCCACCGTGGAGCTGAAACATGAGCATTGAAGTCCGCAATATCGGCAAACGCTTCGGCGATTTCATCGCACTCGACAAGGTTTCGCTGGATTTCGCCAGCGGCGAACTGACCGCGCTGCTCGGACCTTCCGGCTGCGGCAAGACCACGCTGTTGCGCGTGATCGCCGGGCTCGAGCAACCCGACCACGGGCAAGTGATCCTGGACGGCGAAGACGCGTCGGTGCAGCACGTGCGCGAGCGCCAGGTTGGCTTCGTGTTCCAGCACTATGCGCTGTTCCGGCACATGAGCGTGTTCGAGAACATCGCCTTCGGCCTGCGCGTGAAGCCGCGCCACCTGCGTCCGTCGGATCGCGACATTCGCGACAAGGTGATGCAGCTGCTGGCACTGGTTCAGCTCGATTGGCTGGCCGACCGCTATCCGTCACAGCTGTCGGGCGGGCAGCGGCAGCGCATCGCGCTGGCGCGCGCGCTGGCGGTCGAGCCGCGCGTGCTGCTGCTCGACGAACCCTTCGGCGCGCTCGATGCGAAAGTGCGCAAGGAATTGCGCCGCTGGCTGCGCCGCCTGCATGACGAACTGCACGTGACCAGCATCTTCGTCACGCATGACCAGGAAGAGGCGCTGGAAGTCGCCGACCGCGTGGTGCTGATGAACCGCGGCAAAGTCGAGCAAGTCGGCGCGCCGGAACAGGTCTACAACCATCCCGCCTCGCCTTTCGTGTACAGCTTCCTCGGCAATGTGAACCTGTTCCACGGACGCGTACACGAGGGCGTGCTGGAATCGGGCGGCACGCCGCTGCCAGTGCCGGACCACACACATGCGCGCGACGCGGCCGGGGTCGGCTACGTGCGTCCGCACGAACTGGATGTCGAGCCCTACGCCGCTGGCCGCGAAGGCATCGTCGCCAGGCTGACGCGGGCGCATGCGATCGGACCGCTGGCGCAGCTGGAGCTTGAGCGCGACGACGACCACAGCCTGATCGAAGCCGTGCTGCCGTCTGATCGCTATATACAGCTGAACCTGAAGCCGGGCGCGACCGTGCTGGTCAGGCCGAAGCGCGTTCGCGTGTTCCTTGACGAGGCGGTCTGACATGAACTTCCAGCAATTGCGTTCCGTGCGAGAGACTGCGCGCCGCGGCTACAACCTGACCGAAGTCGCGAATGCGCTGTTCACGTCGCAACCGGGCGTGAGCCGCCAGATCCGCGAGCTTGAAGAAGAACTGGGCATCGACATTTTCGAGCGCAATGGCAAACGACTGACCGGCCTCACTGAGCCGGGCAAGGAAGTGCTGCAGATCGTCGAGCGCCTGCTGCTCGAAGCGGAGAATTTGCAGCGTGCAGGCGCTTCATTCTCCGGCAAGACCACTGGTACGTTATCGATCGCAGCCACCCACACGCAAACGCGCTATGTGCTGCCTAAGGCCGTGCAGCACTTCCGCTCGGCCTTCCCGGATGTGCGGATCGCGTTGCAGCAGAGCGCACCGGACCACATCGCCGAATGGGTCTTGTCCGGCAAGGCTGACATCGGCATCGCGACCGAAGGCCTGACGCAATTCGACGAGCTGGTGTCCTTCCCCTGCTATGAATGGCACCACGTCATCGTGGTACCCGAAGGCCATGCCTTGTATGGTGAGCAAAATATGACGCTGGACGAACTGTCCAATTACCCGCTGATTACTTATGACCAGGGTTTCACCGGCCGTGGCCATATCGATGCCGCCTTTGAAGCGCAGGACCTGTCACCCGACATCGTGCTGACGGCGATGGACTCGGACGTGATCCAGCAGTATGTGTCGCTTGGCATGGGTGTCGGGCTGGTCGCATCGATGGCGGTGGACAGCAATCTCGGCAATGGCCTGAAGGCGATTTCGGCCAATCACCTGTTCGCCCCGAATGTCACGCGCGTGGCCGTACGCCGTGGCGCTTTCCTGCGTGAGTATGCGGTCGACTTCATCCTGCAGCTGGCACCAAAGCTGACGGCTGAGGAACTGGCTACGGTGGTCAGCTGGCGAAAATGAGATGAACCGCCGAAAAAAATGCGCCGATATACGGCGCATTTTTTTGGCGGGCGTCCCTGTCTGCAGGGACAGCAATAGGTTAGCGCCCCAGGTTCTTCAACAGGCTGGGCTGCACGATCTCGATCCAGTAACCGTCCGGGTCCTTGATGAAAGCGACGTCGCGCATTTTGCCCTGCTCCGGGCGCTTCACGTAGGTGACGCCATTCTCGTCGAACCACTGGATCGCAGCCGGCAAGTCCGGCACCGAGAAGCAGATGTGACCGAATCCCTGCGGCTGCGCATTGCCATCGTGGTACTTGAATTCGGGATCGGACTCGGTGCCCCAGTTGTGGGTCAGCTCGAGGATGCCGTGCTGGCTGAAGGTCCACGCAGTGCGCTCGCCAATCTCTTCCGGCACGTCGGTGCCCTCTTCGACCTTGGCGAGGAAGTACAGCGAGAATTTCATCTCCGGGAAGTCCAGCTTGCGCAGCACGCCCATGCCCATGATGCGGGTGTAGAAATCCAGCGACACGGCCGGATCCTTGACGCGCACCATCGAATGGTTGAGCACGAAGCCGCGCGATTGCGCCGGGATTTCGGCAGTGACGCCGGGGTGATTTTCGGTGGTGAAGGCCATGGGAAATGAAGCTCTCGTTCGTTAATCTCGGGCAGACGATGGTAGCACGCAGCTTGCCTATTTTTTCGGCAACCCGACCTGAAAGATTTTGAAGGCACGAATCAAAATCAGCACCTCTGCCGATTCCGTCTCGAAGACCTTCCGCCACCCCGGCGATAAAGCCAGCGCAAATCCTCAGTAACGAGTGCTTAGTGCAACATAGGTCGTGTCTTGCCCCAGGTATCTCTCAAATCGCGCTGAAATACTGGTTTTCGACGAAAGGAAGTACTGGCCACGAATCAGATGCTTTTCGATATTTGAAGTCGAGTCCGCGTACGTCATTTCGGCGCCCATGCTGAATGCATTTGAAAAGAAATAATCGCCGCCCAGTGTGTAGTTATAAACACCGCTATTGCTGGTCGTCTTGGCATCGATATTCACAAATTTCGCGCCGATTTTTCCCACGTACTTGGCCGACATCGCATAAGTCGGGCGAAGATAGTTATCGCCATCCACTACACCGACTGCGAGCAGCAGCCCGTCGTTCAACATGTAGCCGACATTCGCCGCGTAACCGTCGACGCCATAGATCCGGTCGTAATTGGCCGACAAGTAGAAATCATTCTTCCAGAACTCACCCTTGACGCCACCGCCATTCGAACTGTGCTTTGCGATGTCGCTGTATGCGTAACCGTAGACATTGCTGTTGCGTCCCAGGTAGTACGCAACGGCCAGCGGACGGTCTTCCGTGTTCACCGGATCAAAGTAATACGAAAGATCCAACTGCATTTCACTGGCGTGGTAACCGGTGGCATTGTAATTCCAGCTGGATAGCCCGGCTTCGACCTGATATTCGTCGGCACTTGCCGGAGCGGCGACCGAAAAAAATATGAACGAGGCGGAAAGGATTTTCTTTGCGTGCATTTGAATCATCTCGATTGATTTCACTAAACTTGTCCCTGTGGTGGCTATGATGACAGATACCTGCTTGCAAAGCAGTTTTTCGCGAACCGCGGGTAATCCCCCCGGAATTGGGGGCATTCAGAAGTAGAGTCACGCGGCCATGGCCAACCGCTGTTTTGGGGTGAAGCCGCCCAAGGCCATATTTGGGCGATCGTGATTGTAGCCATACATCCACTGCGTAGCGAACAGCTGCACTTCC